>Ga0194121_10007108_pt1 | contig 14703 bp, 10 predicted proteins | sample TA2MahCa50mmetaG_FD_148609 | JGI IMG/M metagenome (GOLD analysis project Ga0194121, IMG submission 148609) | Freshwater microbial communities from Lake Tanganyika, Tanzania - TA2015020 Mahale Deep Cast 50m | ecosystem: Environmental > Aquatic > Freshwater > Lake | place: Tanzania: Lake... | reverse complement strand
ACGGGGCGAGCAGCGTCCGCAGGTTGTATCCGGTCCCGCACCCGCAGTCGAGGATGCGGAGGTCGCGCCGGCCGTCGGCAATCTGCCCGATGACCGGGGCCACATAGGCCCGAAACCCGTTGAACCAGAAGTGCGTCGGCTCGGCGGCGGCGGTCAGCTCCAGCAGTTCGCTCATGCCGTCAACGTGCCGCCGTCGTCGCCGTCGTCGTCAGAACGCCGCCGCCGTAGAGCCGGCGATAGTCGTCGGCGGTGCCGAGGACGCGCTTGACGTAGTTCTGCGTCTCCTGGAACGGAATGTCGTCGATGAACTCGTCCTGGGCGAAATCGGGGCGCTCGCCGCGCCAGCGCACCACGCGGCCCTCGCCCGCGTTGTAGGCAGCCAGCGCCAGGTGTGCGCCGCCGAAGCGGTCCATCAGGTCGCGGAAATACCGCATGCCGAGGCGGACGTTCGTCTCGGGCCGGGTCAGCACCGCCGTCGAGTAGCGGATCCCCAGCCTCGCCGCGTAGCGCCGGCCGGTGGCGGGGATGAGCTGCATCAGACCGACGGCGTTGGCCGCCGAGCGCACGTCGGGGGTGAACGTCGACTCCTGTGAGACGAGCGCCGCCATCAGATACGGGTCGAGCCGGTGCGCCTCGGCATACTTCGTGATGAGCGGCCAATAGTCCAGCGGGAAGATCACCCGCAGGATGTCGGCAGGCAGCTGCTCCCCGCCCGCGGCCATGAAGTGCGGGTAGGCCCGCCGCATCAGCGTGATCGCGCCCCGCACGTCCGCGAACCGGTCGGCCGCGCCCGGGAGCAGGCCCCGGCGATGGCGAATCCAGGCGGCCGTCGCCTGAAGCGCCGCCGAATCGCCCCAGCGTGCGCGGGCGTACTCCACCTCGGTCAGCGCGTCGTCGTAGAGCCCGAGGCCGGCGAGCGCGCGAACGAGCGCGTCGGTCGGCACGAGGGGCGCGGGCGCACCCGGCGCGTCGATCCGCAGAATCGGAGCCACGGGCGGCTCGCGCCGCTCGAGCAGGATGGCCGACGCCAGACGGCCGTAGTACGAGTTCAGATAATCGGCCGCGACGACGCGGTAGAGGGCGGTGGCGGCCGGGGCGTGCCCCAGACGGTCGCGCGAGCGAGCCGCCCAGTAGAGCCACGAGGGCCGGAAGTCGGCGCGCGGCGCCGCCGCCGCCGCCTGCTCGAAGGTCCGCGCCGCATCCCCGTACTGCCCCTGTTTGTACGCCCGCCACCCGACGCGCCAGGCCGCGCGATCGGCGTGGCGCCCCCGCGGGAACCGGCGCAGCAGCTCCCGGAGGACCCCGTCCGCCGCCTCCTCGTCGTCCTGGCGGATGTGCTGCGAGGCGAGGTCGTTGAGCGCCTCTTCCGCCCATCGATCCGCCGGATGATCGGCCACGAGCCGCCGGACGAGCGAGACGTACGTGGCGCGGTCGCCGAGCCCGCGCGTCGCCGACAGATGGATGTACCGCGCTTCGGCCTCCCGCGGGCCGCCCTCGAGCAGGGGACGCAGCCCGTCTCGGGCGGCGCGATGCCGGCCCAGGTGGTACTCGCACGACGCGAGTCGGAGGATGACGAGCGCACGATCGTCGCCGGCCGCCGCCGACGCAAGCTCGGCATACGCCGACCGCGCCTCGGCCCAGCGACGCGCGCCGAACAGCCGCTCGGCGCGATCCAGTTCGAGCCGGACACGGTTGGGCGGGATGAGCGCCGGCGTCTGCAGCCGGTCGATCGCGTCCTCGGCGGCGACCGCCTGATCGCTCAGCGGGAACTCATAGTAGACGCGCTGGTACGCCTGCAGCGCGCGAGCGGGATCACCTGCCGCCTCGAGTGCCCTTCCCAGCCGGAGCCACACCTCTTCGGGGGCCGTGAGCGCCTCCTGGCTCAGGCTGGCGAGGATGTGGGCAGCCCGGCTCGCATCGCCCAGGCCGAGCGCGGCCTCGGCCCCTCGGAGCCGTGCCGCCTCGGCAAGCGCCCCCTGCGCCCGTTCGGCCGCGGCGTCGAGGGCCGCCTGCGCGGCCTCGAACTGCTCGAGGCCGAGCAGGGCCACGCCGGCGTAGTAGCGGCCGTACGACGCGAGCGGCGTCGACGCCAGATCGGCGCCCCGGAGGAGCGGAAGCGCCGGGGCGAAGTCGCCGTCCGCGACCAGCCGGACGGCGCGCGCGAACCGCATCGCCGCCGACTCCTCGGCGGGGCGTGCGCTGCCGCGCCCGAGCGCCGAGTCGGGCACCAGCCAGTACAGCGACGGATGACTCGGTAGGGGTGGATGGTTGGTCGTCGCGATCGCGACGGTGCCGGCGTCGCCGCCCAGTGGCCGCTGCGCGGCTCCCGCGCCGTCGCCGGAAGCGATGACAGCCGCGACCCAGACCAGGGCGTTCCGAACCAGGCTCGTCACCGCGCAGCAATCCCGAGCGCCATGTGCAGCGTCCTGGACTCGAGGACGTGTCCCGCGTAGCGCGTCAACACCTCGAGGGCGCCGGTCCGCGGCGCGGCGGCGTCCGCGTAGAGGATGGCAACCACCCGGCCGCCAACGGTCACCGGGAAGGTGCTCTCCCGATCGCCGCCGGCGTTCGACCTGCCGTCGGTCTCGCGCGCTCGACTGAGGTCCGCCGCGGCCTCGAGCGAAGGCGGAAGCGCATCCGCGGCAAGGCCGACCAGTCGCCAGGGCCGCACGCGGCCGTCGCGGATCAGGAACAGGCCGACGCGATCCGCGTAGGTGGCTGAGGTGTCGACGAGCGCGCGCAGCACCTCGGCGAGCGAGGCGCCGCGGTCGAGCGCCCCCGCCGCCGACGCCAGCGTCGTCGCGGCCGCATCGGACAGCTCGTGCGTCAGCGTCCGCAGCTCGAGCTCGAGCTGCGTCCGTGCGTCCGCCAGCGCGCGCTCGAGCGCGTCGCGAAGCCGATCATCACTCGACACGATGGAGTCATTATACGGCACGGTCGATGCACGCCCTCCGCTCGGAGGAGAACATGGTTCGAGCTCTGCTGCGGATCATCCTGCTCGTCGTGGTCGTCGCCGCCATCGCGGCGTTCTTCCTGGGCTATGGGTTCGGCGACCGCGGCCGGGCCGACGAGGCGGAGTCTGCCGTCGGGACGACGGGCGCCGCGCAGGCCGACCGCGACCGGCCGGATCTCCTCGACCGTGATCGCGCGCGCGCGACCGGGGCGCGCATCGGCGAGCGCCTCGCCGAGGGCGCCAATCGCGCCGAGCGTCTCGCGCGCGACGCCGGCCTCACGGCCAAGATCACGTCGAAGATGGCGCTCGACGATCTCGTGCAGGCGCGGCACATCGACGTCGACACAGCCGAGGGCATCGTGACGCTGCGCGGCTCGGTGGCCTCGGCGGCCGAGCGCGACCGCGCGGTACAGCTCGCGCGCGAGACCGAGGGCGTCGCCTCGGTCACCGATCAGCTGACGATCGACGCACGGTAGGCCACGGCCCCCGGCGGCCGGCGCTACAATGCGCGCGTGACCCTCAACGGGGATCGACGCGCGTTCCTGCGCGCCGTCGCCCGCCGCGCCGCCGGCATCGGCGCGCTGCTGGCCGGGGCAGGGCTCGGGCGCCGGGCCGGCGCCCGTCAGCGCGGGGTGTCGGCTGCCGAGCGGCTCGTTGCCGACCTGCAGGACGGCGGCAAGACCATCTTCCTGCGCTATCCGCCCCCGGCCGGGATCGATCAGACCCGCGATCTCGGACGCGCCCTCTACGCCCTGCGCGTGCCGCTCAACGACATCGTCGCGAGCCCCGTGCCGCAGGCGCGCCGCACGGCCGAGGCGGCGTTTGGCACCGAGCGGCTGCGGACGGCGAGCGAACTGGGTGGCGGGGAGACGAGCGACGCGGCGCTGCAGGCGCTCCGGGAGCTGCTCCGCACGATTCCCGGGCCGGGGATGAACAGGGTCCTCGTCGGCGACCGGCCGGCGCTGGAGCGGGCGGCCGAGCGGCGCTTCACCGATGCGGTCCTGCCCGAGGGTGCGATGGCGGTATTCCTGCCCGGGCAGCTCCCGCAGCTGCTCGGCACGATCACCGCCGCGCGGGTGATCGCGTCGGCGACGGCGCGAGGAGCGCTGTGATCTCCGCCTCGCCGAAGCCCGCCGCCCGCAGCACCTCCTCGGTGTGCTCGCCCAGCCGCGGGGCGCGCCGGCGAGCCGCCGGCGGCGTGGCGCTCAGCTTGAGCGGCGACCCGAGCGCACGGAGCGCGCCGAGGGTCGGGTGCTCGACGTCGACCACCATCTCGCGCGCCACGATCTGCCGATCGGCGAACACGTCCCGGTAGTCGTTGATCGGGCCGCACGGGATGTCGCGCGCCTCGAACGCCTCGAGCCACTCGCGCTTCGTCCGGTGCCGCGTCACCGACTCGATCCGCTCGGCGAGGGCGGCACGGTGTCGCACCCGGCTCGGGTTGTCGGCGAACTCCGGCAGGGCCGCCCACTCGGGATGGCCGAGCGCCTCGCACAGCCGCTCGAAGAGCCGGTTGTTCGACGCGCCGATCGTGACGTGGCCGTCGGCGCACTCAATCGCCTGGTACGGGGCGACCATCCGGTGCGCCGATCCCAGCGGCTGCGGAATGCCTGCGCCGGAGAAGTACTCGGTCGCCTCCCACACCGAGAGGGCCACGCCCGCTTCGACGAGCGACGTCTCGACGTGCTGGCCCTGTCCCGTGCGGTTGCGATGCACGAGCGCCGCCAGTATGCCGGTGACCGCGAACAGCGCGGCGCCGAGATCGGTCAGCGGCACGCCCGACTTCATCGGCGGGCCGTCCGCCGCGCCGGTCACCGACATGATCCCGGCCACGCCCTGGGCGATGAGATCCAGCCCTCCCTTCGTCCGGTCGGGCCCCGTCTGCCCGTACCCGGAAATCGAGGCGCAGATGAGCCGCGCGTTCCGCGCGGCGAGGACCGGATACCCGAGACCGAGATCGGCCATGACGCCGGGCCGGCTGTTCTCGATGAAGATGTCGGCCGACTCGACGAGCCTGAGCACCGCGTCGCGCCCGGCCGGGGTCGTGATGTCGAGCACGACGCTGCGCTTGCCGCGGTTCACGGCGTTGTAGGCGAACGTATCGCTGCCGACGCCGCCCGGCATCCGCCGCGTCATGTCGCCGGCTGGCGGCTCGATCTTGACGACGTCGGCGCCGAGGTCGGCCAGCAGCATCGTGCAGAACGGACCCGCCATGACCTGGCTGACATCGATCACGCGGACTCCCGTCAGCGCGCCCGTGGGTTGTGCGTCCATTGGAAACACTATAGTGTAGGGGCCGACATTCAGGTCGGCCCCGGTACCTGTGACGACGTCTACGACTCCCTCCGAAGCCCTGTTCCACCTGGAGCCGCCGCTCGCGTTCCTGACGTTCAACCGCCCCGAGGCCCGCAACGCGATGAGCTGGGCGATGTACGACGCCCTGGTCGAGGCCTGCGACCGCGCCGACTGCGACGAGGCGGTGCGCGTGCTCGTCCTGCGCGGCGCCGGGGGCAAGGCCTTCGCCGCAGGGACCGATATCTCGCAGTTCCAGCAGTTCAAGACGCCTCAGGACGGCGTCGAGTACGAGCAGCACATCGCGGAGGTGCTCGATCGGCTCGAGCGCGTCGCCAAGCCGACGCTGGCGCAGATTGAAGGGGTCGCCGTCGGCGCCGGCTGCGCCATCGCCGCCGCGTGCGATCTGCGCGTCGCCACGCCCGAGTCGACCTTCGGCATTCCGATCGCACGGACGCTCGGCAACTGTGTCACGGGGACGGCGTTCAGCCGCCTCGTGGACCTGATCGGCCCGGGCCACACCAAGGACATCCTGTTCACGGGACGCCTCGTTGGCGCCGCCGAGGCCCAGGGGATCGGCCTCGTCGACCGCCTGGCCCCCGCCGACTCCATCGCGACGGTCGTCCGCGAGCTGGCGCTGCAGATCGCCTCCAACGCTCCCCTGACCGTGCGCGCGGCCAAGGAGATGACGCGGCGGCTGCTGGCCAAGCGGCGGCTCGCCTCGCCCGAGGCGCGGGATCTCATCGAGCTGTGCTACGGGAGCGCAGACTTCCAGGAGGGGGTCGCCGCGTTTCTCGCCAAGCGGCCGCCGAAGTGGACGGGCAGGTAGAACAAGTCAGAAGTCAGAAGTCAGAAGTCAGAAGTCACAAGGCACAAGTCACAAGGCTCAAACCGTTGTGACTTGTGACTTCTGACCTGTGACTTGTGACTTGTGCCCTGTCGTTCTAGTTGGCCGCGAAGCAGTACAGCATGCCCGCGCCGCCGGTCTTCACGAGCGCTTCCTGGCTGCAACCGGCCGAGTGATGCGCCGCGTTCCACGACGAATTCGCGCCGCCGAGGCGGTCGTGGTGGCCGACGATCGCGTTCCCCATGCCGTTGCTGGTCCAGTTGGCGCACGTGTTGAGGTTCGCGTTGCCGATCATCGCGCGCCCGGTCGAGTCGGAGCCGGTCAGGATGTCGTGCTGGTTCGGCATGTCGCCGACGCCGTTGACCATCCCGCCCTTCTCGTTGAGCGCGGTCGGCTTGCGGATGTTGTTCCGGTCGCGCTCGATGTCGCCGTGCAGGTCGTTCACGTTGGCGGCGATCAACTGCCCCTTGGCGTTGTACCAGGGGCCGTCGCCGATCCGGCCGCGCGCGTTGACCGCGGGCTGGTCGCCGGCCTGCGACTGGCTCAGGTAGGCACGCCACATGCGGTTGCCGGCACCGGCAGCCGCCGCCAGCTTCTGGCAGTACGCGTCCGCGCCCGCCAGGCCGCCGTAGTTGGCGCCGTCACCCGCGCCCGCGCTGGTGATGAAGAAGCTCATCGGCTGGGCCGGCATCTGCGCCTGCCCCTGGCTCGACGAGATGCCAGGCGACAACAGCACGGCCGCCAGCACGATGGCCGCGGACAGTCCAAGCGTCTTTCGCATCGTTTCCCCTCGCGTCTGAAGTCAAGTGATTGAAAAGCCCAGGAACGGCTCGGGGCCGTTCGACGGGCGTCAAATATAGTCCGGACGGGCTTTTGGCTCAACACCACCCCGCACGCTATTTCGGCGGGCCCTCGCCCGTCGGCGACCCGGCGAAGAGCCGGCGCCCGTCGGGCAGCGTGATGGTATTGGTGTTCGCCGCCGGTTTCCCGCTGCGGGCGGCCCAGCCCTCGACCGTGACCAGCGTGCCGATCGGCACGTCGGCGGGCCGCCAGCCGCGCCGGACCAGGGCGTTGGCCCCCTGCATCTCCAGCGCCCAGTTCACCACCATCCCGGCGTCGTCTTTGACGTCGATGTAGATCCAGGCGTGCGGATTCGACCATCGCATCTCCGTGATCGTGCCCACCAGCTTGATCGGCTTCTCGATGTCGAACTCCGCCGAGAACGAATGGTGTGCCTCCGTCAAGGCCGTCAGAAGACCCAGGGCCACCAGGCCCCCCGCACCTCGCACCATCCGACGCACCCTCGCACCCCGCACCATCCGACGCACCCTCGCACCTCGCACCCTCGGACGCACCCCCGCACCCCCGCACCCCCGCACCCTCGCACCCTTCACCGTCCCGCTCCCTTCTCCTTCCGCGCCGCATCCCGCACGTCCTTGAGATGCTGGAGATCCTGGTTGTCCTCGAGGCAGGCCACCTCGAGCAGCTCGCCCGGCTCGCGCCTGAGCGGCAGCGCGATCGTCCACGGCCGCGTATAGACGACGGGGTCGTCGACGGTCGCCTCGTAGCGGACGGTCTTCGCGTCGATGGGCGTGAACCGCTCGATGACCGTCGCGGCGTAGCTGAGCACGTCGCCCACCTCGTTGAGCCAGGTCTTCCCGTTCAGGTTCGTCGTCTCGACGACGAGCGTCTGATCCTCCCACCAGCCGAGCGAGTCGCCCATCCAGAGGCGCATCGTGTCCGGCAGGCGGGCGCGGCCGTCGAGCGGGATGATGCGCCACGCCATCCGTTCGTGCAGGATGACGACGTAGCGGGGCGTCTGCATGATGTACAACGGCGACGGCACGTAGATCGCCCGCGGCACGCCGCCCACGAAGCAGTGCGCCGTCGGATCGTCGTAGCCGCGCTCGGGCAGGTTGCGGCTCACCTTCTCCTCGACGGCCCAGGGCTGATACGGCATCTTCGGCGGATCGACGAGCACCCCGCGCCCGCCGGGTGTGAACAGCTCCTTGTGGGGCTCGAACCCCCAGTTCGCGCCGCCGTGGTCGGCCTGATAGAAGCCGTTGAGATCCACCCCGGGCGGCGCCGAGGCGCGCGCCGACGCCGGGCGCGAGGCGGCAAGGCGCCGCGAAGGCGGCGCGGCCGACGGCCCCGGATACCACGTCCGCGGCTCGCGCTCGAAGTCGCCGTTGGCCTCCTCCATCTCGGCGCGGCACTGATACTCGAGCAGCCGCGGCATGTCGGTGTGCCGGACGAGCGGCATCCGGATCGTCCACGGGCGCGTGAACACCTTCGGGTCCTCGAGGGTGGCTGAGTACTCGATCGTGTCGCGATCCCGCATGACGTAGCGCTCGGTCACGCGCAGGGCGTTGCTGTGGAAGTTGCCCGACCCGTCGAGCCACGTCCGGTCGTTGTGGTTCGTCACCTCGACGACCAGGGTATCGCCCTCCCAGCGGCCGCGCGAGTCGCCCATCCAGAACTCGAGCCCCTCGTTCGGCTTGCTCCCGTTCGTGTAGATCAAGCGATAGACCTGCTGCCATTCGAAGAGCATGGCGACATGGTCGGGCGTCTGAAAGATCTGGAACGGAAACTCCATGTACATGATCCGCGGGACGCCGGGCATGAAGCATTGCGCGAGCGGGTCGGCGGTCGCTCGGTTCGCGAACCGCTCCTGCTTCCGGGCGAGCGCCCACGGCTGGTACGGAATGGCGCCGCCCTCGACGACGCTCCGGCCTGCCGGCATGCCGTCGCGGGCGACGTGGTCCTCGAGGTCGTACGCCGCGCGGTTCCGCACCTGCCAGATGCCCTGCAGATCGGGCCGCCCGTTCGGCAGGCGCGGAATGGACGCCGCCGACTCCTGCGCGACCGCGGGCGCGGCGCAGGCCAAGGTCAACACACACGTGAGAAGTCTGATAGTCATGAGTCGAGGATGCATGCCGGGCCCGTGCGGGCCCGGCATGCGTGCGCCTAGAAGGTCAGCCTCACCGACACGCGGGCCACGCGCGGCGGGATCACCTGCAGCGGCCGGAGGTACGACCCCGACTGCCAGCTGATCCGCTCCTCGGCGTTGCTGTTGAACAGGTTGAACAGATCGAGCGCCCCGGCCGCCTGCAGCGCGCCGGCCAGCCTGAAGGTCTTTTCGAGCCGGAGATCGGTGATGACGACGTTGCGCTGCCGGGAGGTGCCCATCGGTTCGGCGAGCACCCGGACCGTGCCGTAGTTCAGCGTCGTGTCGAACGTGCGGCCGTACGGCAGGCCCGACTGCTCCCGCACGGTCGCCGCGAGGCGCATCCGGTACGGCAGCTCCACCGTCCCGAGCATCTTCGCGCTCCAGACGGTGAACACGAAGCGGCCCTTGCCGTCGGTGCCGATCAGATCGTTCGGCGACTGCGGGTACTGGTTCGTGCGAATGGTGTTCGGCGACTGCGCCTCCGGGTACTGGTTGCCGTTGAACCAGCTCTTCATGACCGAGAAGGAGCCGGAGAGCGACCACCGGTTGCTCATGCGCTTGGTGCCGCTGAACTCGTAGGTCACGTAGTCGCCGTCGGCGTTCGGGATGTTCGTCGTCACGTTGAGCGACGGCGTGCCGACGAACTGCGGCGCCAGGTTGAACCCGGGGATCGGCGCGCCGTCGTCGGCGGTACCCACGCGGCCGTCCGGCCCCGGATCCGGAATCGTCGTCGGCACGGTGAAGCCGTCGTACGGCCGGTTGCGGTTGATGGTGGTGTAGGCCTGCCGGGTGCCGCGCCAGATCACGCCGCCGCGGACGCCGACGTTGGCCACCACCTCGCGCTCGTACCACGCGGCGACCTCGTGCGCATACTGGTCCTCGAGATTCGGGTCGAGCGCCGTGCTCGCGCGTCCGCCCGTGTTGGCGATCAACCGGCCCTCCTCGCCCACGTCGTACACGCCGTTCCGGTTCGGGTCGGTCCAAACGAAGCGGCGGTCCCACATGGCCGCGTTCGGCGTCAGGGTGCCGGCCAGGCCGAAGCCCGGGTCGTACCAGTACTTCGCGTAGTTGGCCTTGATGACGTTCTTGTTGTCGGCCGTGACCGCCCAGCTCGCGCCGAGCCGCGGCGCAAAGAGGTTCCAGGCGTTCAGGTTGTCCTCGGCCGAGAAACGGGTCTCGATCGGGTTCCACCGGCTCACCGGATGCACCATCTCGGGCACGTAGGAGCGGAAGCGATCGAAGCGGAGGCCCAGATTGAGCGTGAGGCGCTTCGGCGTCTGCCAGGTGTCGGTCACATACGCCGACGTCACCGCGAGCCCGATCGTCTGCTCGCCGGGCTCGGTGAGCCAGACCTCGATCGGGGCGCCGTTGTTGTACACGTGCACCACCTGGTCCGGGAAGCCGTCGGCATCCGTCCACTGCCACTCGCGGAAGTAGTTGCCGCCGACCTTGACGTTGTGCGTGCCCCACCAGTTGTCCTTGAAGTAGCTCACCGAGCCGAGCACCTGCGGGCGGTCGCGGTCCTGGACGCGGTTCTGGTTGCCGCCGCGGACGATCCGGGTGCCGAGGTCCTCGTAGCGGAGCGCTTCGGTCTGCCGGACCGTGGGGAAGTGGAACCAGTAGCCGCCGCCGCGCACCTCGGCGAACGCGTTGTTGCCGATCACGCGGTTGTACTCGCCCTTCCAGACGCCGCTGTGATAGTCCTGCAGCCAGGTCGACTCGCGCGAGGTGTTGATCGCCGCCGTCGCGCTCAGCCGGAAGGCGTCGAGCCGGTTGATCTGCAGCTTCTCGGTGCGCTGGAAGTAGCCGACGAACTTGTTGTTGGTCGAGAGCTGGTAGGTGAACTTGCCGGTGAAGTTCTGGCCGCGCGACTGCTGCGGCTCGGCCGGGTAGTTCGCGAACCACTGCTTGACGGTCAGATAGCGGTACGACCCGTACCACCAGAGCCGGTCGGGGATCACGTACCCGCCCAGGTCCGTGTTCGTGTCGTGCCACATCTCGGACCGGTTGACCTCGCGCGGTCCCAGGCGTCCGCCGCCGCTGACGCCGGCGGCGATCTGACCGCTGTCGATGTTGAACGCCTGCATCGTGTCGTTCTGGTAGTCCTGGTAGAACGAGCCGTGATAGACGTTGCCGCCCGACTTGCTCACCAGGTTCGAGAAGAGGCCCGGGGACCCCGTCTCCGCGCTGTGGCCCGCCGTGCTGACCGACACCTCCTCGAACGAGCCGTAGTCGCCGTAGAAGGAGAAGCCGACGCCGCCGGTGGCCGAATTGGAGATGATGCCTTCGACGAGCGGCCGTTCCTGTCCCGTGATGCCGTAGACGTTCACCGGGAGCACGGTCATGGCGGCGCTGCCGCCGACGTCGAACTTCGACACCTGCACGCTCGGGCTGATCGCCAGCAGCGACCAGAAGTCGCGCGATCCGGTCGGAATCGCCGCCAGCAGCTCCTTGTCGAAGCTCGTGGTCAGCTCCGTCGACTGGATGTCGACCACCGGCGCCTGGCCGGAGACCGTGACGGTTTCGGCGAGCGCCGCCAGCCCGATCTCGACGTCCAGGGTCGCGGTGAATCCGAGCGTCACGCGGATCCCCTCGCGCCGGACGGTTGCAAACCCCGGGAGCTCGTAGGTGATGGTGTACTCGCCGGGCGGCACTGCCGGAAACCGGTACAGGCCTTCTTCGTTGGTGACGACCGCCCGGGGGCCGCCGATGAGCGACGCCGACGCGATGGTCACCGTCACGCCCGGCAGCACGGCCTTCGACTCGTCGAACACCCGGCCGTTGATCGCGCCCGTCGCGCTCGTGGTGGTCTGTCCCGCCGCGAGCGGCACGACTGCAAGGAGCGCAATCGTCGCCAGGGCGGAGATCCTGACGCGTGTCATATACCCGGTCCCTCCTCCTCTAGGTACCCGACAAAAGGAAGACAAAACGAGCCGCTATTGTACCCCGTCAGCGACGACCGACGCGCGCGGCGCGCGCGGCGTCGCCCTGGCGGACGAGCGCCTCCGCCAGGCCGGCGCGGGCCGGCTCGTGGGCGGGATCGAGCAGCAGCGCCTCGGCGAAGCGGGCGGCCGCCGCCGCGGGATTGCCCGCCTGCAGCTCGAAGGTTCCCAGGTTGGCGAGCGCCGATGGATCGGTGGGATCGGCCTCGAGCGACGCCTCGAACGCCGCGCGGGCCCGGTCGGGCCGGCCGAGATTGGCGAACGAGGCGCCGAGCAGATTGCGCACGCGGGCATGCGCGGGATCGGCCGACGCGGCGCGCTCTCCGACGGCGACGGCCGCGTCGAACTCTCCTCGAAGAAAGTGCAGGACGGCGCGGTAGTACAGGGAATGCGGCCGGCCCGGGTGATCGCGCATCATGGCCTGCACGACGGGCTCGAGACGCGCGGCGTCGCCGAGGTCCGCGACGACCGACGCCAGCTGCTCGCGCGCGTCGGGGTTCGACGGCGCGATCCGCAGCGCCGCCTCGGCAGCCTCGAGTGCGGCGTCGCGCTCCCCCGTCGCCGCCAGCAGCCGCGACAATGCAATGCGCGGCGGCGCCTGCGCCGGCTGCTGGCGCACGATCTCGTCGATCACCGCGCGCGCCCGGTCGTGCCGCTGGATCGCGACGGCGGCGCGCGCGAACGCCGTCAGCGCGTCGACGTCGGTCGGATCGCCGATGACCGCCCGACCGAGCGCCTCGTACGCGCGATCGGTCGCCCTGGCGTCGAAGTGCATCAGCCCCAGGTCGCGCCACATCGCGGGCGTCGCCGACGCCACGGCCTCCGCGACCGCGGGGGGCGCAGGCTGCGACGCCGACACGCGCCGGAGCGCGTCGACGGTGCCGCTGCCGCGGGTTCCGTAGAGGCCGCGGGGCGCCGAGAACTCGAGCGCCAGTCGATCGTCGGTCTGCACCGGTCCGGTGCCGAACGCGGCCAGCCCCGACCCGCCTGCCACGAAGAGTGAGAGCAGCCCGAAGGGGCTGACGCGAAGCTCCGCCAGGTCCGCGGCGACCTCCGGCGGCCACGCGCGCGTCATCTGCGGCAGCCGATCGACGAGGGGCGTGTCGGCGCCGAGCAGGAGGAGGTCGCCGCCGCCGACGAGCCACATCGCGCCATCGGGAAACACGGCCCGGAATGTCGCGACGATCGACCGCAGGTCGCCCTCGGTGATGTCGTAGGTGTGTGCCCACTGGCAGAACACGCCGCCGGGCGCCAGCCGGGCCCGCGCCGCCGTGAAGAACTCGCGCGTGAAGAGCGCCGCCATGCCGGCCATCCACGGATTCGACGGCTCGGAGATGATCACGTCGTAGGTCCGGCTCGACAGCGTCAGATGGGTGCGCCCGTCGCCGACCACCAGTCGCGCGCGCGGATCGGACAGCGCGTCCCGGTTCTCGCGGCGGAAGAAGGACGAGGCCGCCACGACCTGGCGCGAGATCTCCAGCACGTCGACGCGCGCGACCGGGTGGCGCAGCGCCGCGCCGGCCGTGACGCCGCTGCCGAGTCCGATCACGGCGACCTCCCTCGGCGACGGATGCAGCAGCAGCGGCACGTGCGCCAGCAGCTTCTGCGTCAGCATATCGGCGCCGTTCGAGGCGTCCACTTTGCCGTCGATCGCGAGCGACGTCGTGCCCGCGACGCGCCGCACCGACACGACTCCGGCGGCGCCCTCTGCGTAAGAGAGCAGCTCCCCCGCCTCGAGACTCGCCCGGAGATCGCCTGCCGCATCGACCGCGTACTTGTACGCGCCGCTCGAGGCGAGCCGCGGGTTCCACGGCGGGAGCCCAATCGCCGCGGCCACCAGCGCCGCGCCGGCCGCGACGACGCCCCATCGCACGCGCGCGCGCGGCCTGTCGAGCAGGGCGAGCGCGGCGCCGGCCGTTGCCAGCAGGACCCCGCCAAACACGACCGAGCGATGCAGTCCGAGCGCAGGCACCAGCAGAAAGCTGCCCGCCAGCGCGCCGCCCACGGCGCCGATCGTGTTCGCCGCATAGACGAGCGCGACGTCGGCTGACAGCCGCTCGGTGCGCCGCGCGGCCGCCGCGACGGCAAACGGGAACGCCGCCCCGAACGCGATCGTCATCGGCAGCAGCAGCGCTCCCGCGATCGCGGCCTGGCGCATGACGACCGCGTCAAGTGTGACATCCGGCATCGTCACGATGCCGGCCATGACGAGCGGCACCTCGCCGATGAGGAGCCACGCGCCGAAGGCGCCGAGCGCCGCCAGCCCCAGCGTTGCCCCGACCCAGGCGAGGGGTTGCGCGACGCGATCGGCGCTGCGGCTCGCCGCCGCGGCGCCGATCGCGATGCCCACGATGAACGCCACCAGCATCGTGCTGAACGCGTAGGTCGTGGGGCCGAGCACCAGCGCGAGCGCGCGCGTCCAGACGACTTCGAACAGCAGCGCCACGGCCCCGGACACGCAGAGGGCGGTGGCGGCCAGCCACGGCCGCGGCTGGGCCGCTTGGCGCGCCTGCCGCGCGGATGGCTCCACCGTGTGGCGCGAGCCTTTCCGCCTTCGCTGAAGCTCCGGCGGACCGCCGACGCGCGACGCGCGACGGCTGGTCGGCGTCGCGCGGTCCACACTGCGGGAATCCGCGCGCGCGACGAGCGGTTCGGTCGATTCCGGCACCGCCGCCAGCCGCCAGGCGCCGGCGGCCGCCGCCGCGTTCGCCGCCACGCC
>Ga0194121_10007106_pt1 | contig 14706 bp, 14 predicted proteins | sample TA2MahCa50mmetaG_FD_148609 | JGI IMG/M metagenome (GOLD analysis project Ga0194121, IMG submission 148609) | Freshwater microbial communities from Lake Tanganyika, Tanzania - TA2015020 Mahale Deep Cast 50m | ecosystem: Environmental > Aquatic > Freshwater > Lake | place: Tanzania: Lake... | reverse complement strand
GATGAACAAGGAGTTGGTCACGATGACACCCAACGGAGCGGCGGCGTCGGTGCAAGGCCGGCTGCGTCCGTTGGGTGACGGAACGTTTCGGCTGGAGAGCCCCACGGGCGGCACGGCGGTCGGCGAGATCGTGCGTTTTGTCGAGGAAAATGGGCGTGTCGTGCGCATGGTGACGGGCGGGGGGAGCTATTCGCAGCGGGTAGAATAGAGGAATGGACGAGCGCGAGCAGATGCGGCGGTGGGTTCAGAACTGGAAAGAACTTGGGCCGATTCTTGAGAACATCAGGCGCGAGGAAATCGTGGCCGCTGACAACGTGGCTGTTATGGCCGTTTTGGCGGGCGCCTTCAATGATGCGGCAACTCTTCCGATGTGCGAGACATCGGGACTTGTGGAGATGCAGCGATCGCTAAGCAAACTGCGCCCGAAAACGTAGTTTTCGAGACCGCACGGATGGTGCAAGAGTTCTGCGACAAACGTGGCTGGCAGTTCTGCATCATCGGAGGATTGGCCGTTCAGCGATGGGCGGAGCCGCGAGTCACACGCGATGTGGACATGACGCTTCTCACTGGTTTCGGCCACGAAGACCTGTTTATTGAAGCGTTGTCCGCAGCGTTTCCTCCGCGGATCGCAGATCACGCCAATTTTGCGAAAACAACTCGCGTGCTCCTGTTGGGATCGCCGGACAATGTTGGCACAGATATCGCGATGGGCGCACTACCATTCGAGGAGTCGGCGGTCAGCCGAGCGTCGCGTTTCCGATTCAATAGCGGTGTCGAAATTCGAACGTGCTCCGCCGAAGACTTGATCGTGATGAAGTTATTTGCGCACCGGCATCAGGATATCCGAGATGTAGAGACGACGGTCTATCGCCAGCATCAAAAGTTGGACTGGAAGTACATCGAAGAGCAGTTGCGGCCGCTTGTAGAGTTGAAAGAAGAGCCAGAAATTCTCCGAACTCTGGAGCGCGTGCGAAAGCTCTAACCCGCTACGCGCGCGATCATGTTCACGAGCTTTCGATACGGCAACTCCTGCAAGGTCCGAAATGGCAGCCACTCGCCGTCCCGCCACGACGAGTAATACCAGCGCGCCAGCAGCGCGATGTGTTCCTGCCGTTCCTGCACCGTGCGCGTGCGCGGTAGCAAGGTATGCACCACTTCATGCAGCCGGCGATCCATCGATACCGGCTTTTCGGCGTTGGCCTCGACGGCGAATGGCACGGGCGTCTGCCAAGCGCCATCGAGCAAGAACAGCAGCAGCACGGTATGCGGATCGCGGGCCCTTACGACGGCCACGCCATGCATCGACCCACCATCGGTGGCGAGTTCGTCGCGTAGTTTCCACACGCCTTGGATCCGCTCCAGCCGCTTGTGCTGGCGCGAGGCTTCTTCGAACTCCATGTCGGCCGAAGCGCGGTCGCGCATGCGTTCGACGGTGTCGGAAAGCGAGCGCCCCTGCGTTTGCAGGAACTCGGTGAGGCGGTCGACTTCGGTGGCGTACTCATCGCGGCCGACGACATCCTGACAGGGCCGCATACACTGCCCCATTTCGCCATAGATGCAGCCGGGATGATAGGGATTCGGATCGAGATCTTCCTGACAACGGCGGATCTGAAAGAGGTCGAGCGTCTCCTTCTCGAACGCTTCCGCATTGGCGCGTGTGCGGAAAGGCCCAAAGGCCGCGCCGCGCCCGCCGAGTCGCGTCGTTACCTGCGTGCGAGGGAAAGGATTGGCGGTAAGGACACGCACGAACACGGGCATCTTCAAGTTGCAAAGCTTGATGTAGGTGTCGGGAAAGTACTCGCGGGCTTGTTCGTAAAAGATGGTGGCCGATTCGAGCCGAGATGAAGTGGACCAGTATTCGAGCGTGTCGACAACGCCGCGCAGATTCAGCGCGCTGCGCAGTCGATCCGCCGACTTCAGTAGCCGGCGCACACGGCGGCCGAGCAGCGCGGTCTTGCTCAAGTACGGCCGGCTATCGGCGGCGCGCAGCAGGAACACGGCGGGAGTGTCGGGCAGTGCGGCGAGCAGCGCGTCGAGTTCGGCGCCGGGCGGTGGCAGGGCGATCGAAACCGGATCACTTGCCATAGATTGAGTAGTAGCCGGCCTCGCTTAACGGCGCGACGTGCTTGACCGCGAGGTTCTCTTCGACATGGTTCGTATTGCTCATGCCGACGAGCGAGACGGTCATGCCGGGCGCCGAACGCGAGAACTGAATCGAGCGCTGCGCGTCGGTCATGAGGCCTGGGAACTTCGAGGCGAGTTGCGGCGGAAGGTCCTTCGTCAACCGCCCTTGCAGCACCGTCGCCGAGCCGATCACCGTGACGCCGCACTCGCCGGCGGCCTGCAGCAACGAAGTCCCGCCGCGCTGATTGCGCAGGCTGAACGCTTCATGCATGGCGAGATTAAACGGCAGTTGGACGAAGCGGAATCGATGGCCGGGTCCGGCAATGTTGCGGGCGGTATCGGCGAGATCGTGGACCTGCATCGCGTTGTCCTTGGCGCGAAAGCCGTTCCAGGTCGCGGCGCCGTAGAAGCGAATCAGGCCGCGCGAAACCAGCTCCTCGCAGCGTTCGAAGGCGCGCGGGATCAGGCTTGCGAGATCGCTCTGCGTTTCGGGGTTGTGCAGGTAGAAGATGTCGGCTTGCGCGACGCCGAGGTTAGCGAGCGAGGCGTGCAAGTTCGCTTCGAGGAAGCCGGGATCGAGCGAGTGGCCGGGCCCGTCGATGCGGTAACCGGCTTTGGTGCAGAGGATCAGTTCGTCGCGCTTGCGTCCGGCGATGGCGCGCGCGATCGCTCTCTCGGAGCGCTCGCGGCGATAGTTGCGGGCGGTGTCGATGACGTTTATGCCGCCGTCGATGGCCGCATGCAGCGCCGCTTCATAGGCGCGATCGGTGTCATCGTCGGCATTGCCGAGATACGTGCCGATACCGAGCGAGCTCAACCGCAGCCCTTGCGCGACGCGGTAGAAACCGCTCATTCGATCCAGCCGAGTTTGCGCAGCGAGGCTTCCGGCTCGGCCTCATCGAAACGCGCGAGGCCGGCTTTCATGCGGCCGTTTTCGAGCACGACGCCATACGGCGGATCGCCGAACGGGAAGAGCTTCTTTAGCGACTCGTGATCGGGCGAGTTCTTGCCCTTCAGGTTGGTCGAGTCCATGAAGTACTGCGCGAACTGCGGCACGCGCGTGGGCAGGCCGATGACGGTGACCGACTTCCACGAGTGCTTGGACATGCGGCGGGCGGCGGCGTCGCAGTGGGAGCATTCGGGGTCATAGAAGTAGAGCAGGATGCGACCTTGCTGTAGCGAGTAGGGCTGGCCTTCGACGGTGATCGAATCGGGAGCCTTCGTACCGGACTGGCGGGACTCGGTGATGCCGTAGGCCACGCCGGCCAGCGCGAGGATCGACGCGAAAATCAAGCCCACGGCTTTGCGGCCTTCGCCGCGCGGCGCCCACAGGCCCGCGAGGAGAGCCATCGCCATCATCGCGGCATCGCTCCAGAAAAACGCCGGGCCGACGGCGCGCTCAAGCCAGGGGAAGCACGTGCAGTCCATGCCCTTCAGCGCCGCGTAGTTCCACGCCATGTAGACCATGAAGGCGATCAACATGCCCGTGCAAAGGGCCGCGCCCCAACGGCGGAAGCGCGGGACAAAGAGCAATACGCCGCCGAACGTCTCGACGACGCCGAAGAACAGCGCTGTCGGCACCGACAGCGCGCCGGGCACCAGCATCTGATTCATGCGCGTCGCGGCGCCGAGGTGATCGGTCAATTTCCAAAGCCCCGCGCCGATGAAGAAGATGCCGATCAACACCGCACAGACCCACGCCGCGGCGTTCTTCCAGACCGGCAGCTCCACCGATAAAGGAGCCGGCGAGGCCTGTGCCATACTGTCTTCCATGTTCCCTATTTTAGCGGTGTTGGCGGCGTTAGTGGCGGCCGCGCAGCCCGCCGATCTCGCGATCGTCAACGCGACGATCTACACGGGCAAAGGCAAGGTGCGCGCGATGGCGATTCGCAACGGGCGCATCATCGCGATCGGCGATTCGGTTGGTCCGGCGGCGCGCACGATCGACATGAAAGGCGTGCCGATCATACCGGGCCTGATCGATAGCCACGTGCACATGGAGGGACTCGGCTTGCAGATTGAGACGTTCGATCTGCGCAACGTGAAGACGGTGGCGGATGTCGCGGCGATCGTGCGCAAGCGGGCGGCGAGCCTTCCGGGGGGCGCTTGGATTCGCGGCCGCAGTTGGGATCAGACAAACTGGGGCGGGGAATTCCCGACACACGACGCGTTGACCGCGGCGGCGCCGGCGCATCCGGTCTATTTGACGCGTGTCGATGGGCACGCGGGCTGGGTGAATCGGAAGGCGCTGGAACTCGCGGGCATCGACGACAAAACGCCCGATCCGATGGGCGGCAAGATTGTCCGGGATAAAGCCGGCCATGCGACGGGCGTGTTGATCGACCGCGCGCAAGGTCTGGTGGGGTCGAAGATTCCGAATGCGACCGACGACGAAGTGGTCGCCCGTATCCGCGCCGCGGCGCTTGAGTGCGCCCGCCTGGGCATCACCTCGGTGCACGACGCGGGCATCGATGAACGAGACCTGCGCGCGTATCGCAAGCTGCTGGCCGCCGGGCAACTGCCGGTGCGCGTGTATGCGATGATCGGCGGCGAAGGGCGCATGTGGAGTTCCTTCCTGGCCAAAGGCCCGGAAGTGCACGAGATGCTGACCGTGCGCAGCATTAAGCTGATGGCCGACGGAGCGATGGGCTCGCGCGGTGCCGCGTTCTGGCAGCCGTATTCCGATGATCCGGGCAATACCGGTCTCATGATTTTGAAGAGTGAAACGGTGGAGCGCGTGGCGCGGCAGGCGCTGGAGAAAGGGTTTCAAGTGAACACACACGCGATCGGCGACCGCGCGAACAAGATGGTGCTCGAAGCGTATGTGAAGGTGCTTGGGGAAGATTCGAAGAAGCGATTTCGGGTCGAGCACGCGCAGGCCGTGGCGTTGCCGGATTTCGCGTTGTTCAAGAAGGTGGGGGTGATTGCGTCGATGCAATCGACACATGCGACGTCGGACATGCGGTGGGCTTTGGCGCGGTTGGGGCCGGACCGCATCAGCGGCGCGTATGCCCAGAAGCGGATGTTGAACGCGGGCGTGGTGGTGGCTAACGGCAGCGATTTCCCGGTCGAAGAGCCGAACCCGCTGCACGGATTCTACGCCGCCGTCGCACGGCAGGATTTGCAGGGGAATCCCAAAGGAGGTTGGCGGCCGGAAGAGCGATTCACACGGGAAGAGGCGTTGCGCAGTTGGACGTGGGCGGGCGCGTACGCGGCGTTCGAGGAGGATTGGAAGGGCACGCTCGAAGTGGGGAAGGTCGCGGACTTCCTTGTATTGAGCGGCGACATCATGACGCTGCCTCTCGACGAGTTGCCGCGTGTGAAAGTGCGTGCGACTTACGTCGCCGGGAAGCCGGTGTACAGCGATCAATGATACGGTTGTTGCTGGCCGCGCTGGCGTTAACGGCCGAGCCGAAACGGGTGGTGCTGATCCACGAAACCGTCCGCCTGGAAGCGATGCAGCAGCGCGTGGTCGCCGAGTTCCCGTTGGAGCAACAGGCGGCGACATTGGAGCTGAACTATCAAGGCGTCCGGGGCGCGGGCGAGGGACTGCGCGTCATCGTGATGGCCGATGGCGTACCGATTAGTGAGAGCAGTTACGCCGCCGCGTCATCGTTGCGCATTCCGTTGAAGACCGCCGCCAGATACGAAATCCGTATCGAGAACAAGCGTCAGCGGCTGGGCTTCGCGTTGGCCGACGTCGAAGCGGCGCTGGTATTCGCACCGCCGCGCGAGGCGGCGCGCACTCTCGATCCGGCGCGCCGCTATTTCACGATCGCCGTTTCGTTGGCGCTGTTCGCGATGGTGGTGGCGTTCGCCGGCGTGCGACTCGGACCGGCGCTTTGGGAGCGTTGGCGGGGTTGAGACCCGGGGCTATGGCGTGGCCACGGCCGGGGGTTCCGTGGTTTCGCGGCGCGGGCGGAAGCCGTTGGTGCCGACGAAGAGTTCGCGGTCGGCGCGGTTGAATTTCAAGCCGTCGAGCATTTCGTAAGTGAACGATTTTGGGCTGGCGCCGATGGGGACTTCCGCATGCTCCTCCTTCATGAGGTGGATTTCGCGGGCGAGGCGCGTGGTTTGGAGTTCTTCCAGCGTCCGAAGGGCCCGGTAGAAGGACATCTCGGCGGCGGCGCGGGCGCGATTGGCTTGGTTTTGCAATTTCTCGAAGTCTTCCGATTCGAGGGGGTCGGATTGGTGTCTTGGCTCAGCGCAAAACGGAGTGCAAGTGTCGGGGAGAGGGGAAGGCGCCGCCCCACGGGTGGGGATTTTCAAGGCACGGGATGGTTTTTCAAGCGCCCATTACCCAGTCCAGAGTCAACCGGACGAAAGTGATTCGCTCGTAGGGTGATCGCTCTCCCCGTTCGTACAACACCCCAATGGAACCATCCCGCAGGGGGATCACGGTGGAATAGGCTGCTGGACCGGCATGGATGGTCCGGCCCGAGGTCCACGTCCTGCCGCCGTCGGCGCTGGCCTTGATGGTCAGGTTCTCGCGCTGCGTGCTGGCGGCGTTCGTGAAAAGGAGCAAGTCTCGTCCCCGGCGCCGGTAGCGGGCGAGCCCCGCGTTGCACTGCGCGTCGGGGAGCGACTCATGGTGTTGCGCGCCGCTGAATGTGATCCCGCCGTCGATGGATCGGGCGACAAGCCTGCGCGGGCCGTTACGCGCGTTCTGTAGCACCACGCCGCCGGCTATCTCAACCGCCTTGCTTTCATCGGTTGCCGGAGCCACTGCTGGACCCACGCGCCAGGTACGGCCGGAATCGTCGCTGTATGCGTTGCGGGTCGTTATCTTCTTCTCGCCATCCAGGACTACCAGAGGCAACAGCAGGCGGCCGCGGGAAGTCGCGAAATGTGTCCCGGAAGTTGGGAATACCGCATGCCAGGATGTGTCGCGAACCTGCGGAGTCAGGTCGGTGGGCGCGCTCCACGTCGTCCCACCGTCCTTGCTGACGATGGCATGGACCTGCAGCACCTCGGAACCTGTCACCGGGCCCGGCTTGGCGGTTCGGAAGCCGATGCCCGGTGGGCCATAGGCGTAGAAGCACCAGACAGCGCCGCTGGGATCCACCATCAGCGAAGCATCACCGGCTCCTCCTTGTTTCACTTCCACGAGTGTGGTTTGGGCTGTCCAGGTGAGGCCGCCGTCCTTGCTTCTCCGTATTACAAGGGAGATGCGCGCGGGCAAGTCCGAACCGCTTTCATGTCGTGCATCCGCTACGGCAAGGAGCGTGCCTTCCTTTGTCTCGACCATCGCAGGGATCCGATAGGTGTGAACGCCGGCGAAACCGCCTTGAAACAAATCGACCTGCACGGGCGGCTTGGCTTTGGCGGACAGCAGCGCAGATAGGGGTGAGAGGAGCGTGGCTCGGCGTGAGAACATGGTTTTTATCTTCTGTCGATAGCCCACGCATGTTATCTTCTTGCATCCCAGAGAGCAAGCTATGTTTGCGTCGATAGTACAGCCCCGGCTCGTCCCCGCCCCCGCATGATATGCTCACTCGAATGCGGCTCCTTTTCGCGTTATTGGCCACCGGCGTCTACGCGCAGACGCGCGAGTCGAACCCCTACTCGCTGAAAGACGCCGCGGCTCTAGCGCATGGGAAACAGCTCTACAGCTACTACTGCGTCTTTTGCCACGGCATGGACGGCGTGTCGGGGCGCGGAGCGCAGCTGGCTTCCACGTACCGGAAACATGGGTCGTCGGATCGTGAGATGTACCGCACCATCGCAGACGGAGTTCCTGGGACCGAGATGTCCGGCCACTGGATCGACGAGGACGAGATCTGGAAGATCGTACTTTTCGTTCGCCAGTTCGAAGCCGGCGCCGCCGCGAAACGATGTGCCGCGCCGGGCGATGCCGCGCGCGGGGAATCGATATTCAACGGAAAAGGCGGCTGCCGCAACTGTCATAGCAAGACATCGCGGCTTGGCCCGGATCTAGCGGGCATCGGCGCGTCGAGATCGATCGAACATCTGCGCGAATCGATCGTCGAGCCGGACAAGGCGATCTCGCGCGCCTACCGCGTCGCGCGGTTGAAGACCGTGAACGGCGAATCGGTACGTGGCATCTTGCTGAACCAGGACGAATACACGGTGCACGTGTTGGACGCAGCGGAACGAATCCGTTCGTTCCGGCGGACGCAACTGGCGGAGTTGGCGTTGCCGAAAGAGTCGCCGATGCCCTCGTATGCGAAGACGCTGCAGGCGAGCGAAATCGACGACGTGCTGGCGTTTCTGTGCGCGGGAGGCTCGCGATGAAGTGGTTCCTGTTGCTACCGATCGTCGCTTCCGCGCAAGTGACCAACCAGCAGTTGCTGAACGCATCGAAGGCGCCTGAAAACTGGCTGATGTACTCGGGCGACTACCGTTCGATGCGGCACAGCGGCCTGACCGAAATCACGCCCGCCAATGCCGGAAAGCTGACGCTGCAATGGGCCTATCAAGCCAAGATTGTCGAGAAGTTTGAAACGACGCCCGTGGTGGTCGATGGCGTGATGTACATCACACTTCCGCCGAGCGACGTCGTCGCGCTCGATGCGGCAACCGGCGTGCGGCTCTGGGAGTACAAGCGACGCATGCCGCCGAAAGCGCAGGTCTGTTGCGGCCAGGTCAACCGGGGCGTCGCCGTTCATGGCGAGCGCGTGTTTATCGCGACGGTTGATGCGCACATGGTGGCGCTCGACCGCAAGACCGGCCGAGTACTTTGGGATACCGAGATGACCGACTACAAGCCGGGCTATTCGGGCACGCACGCGCCGCTGATGGTGAAGGACAAAGTGATCGCGGGCGTGGCGGGCGGCGAGTACGGAATTCGCGGATTCATCGACGCCTATGACGTTGCTACGGGCGTGCGCAAATGGCGGTTCTACACGGTGCCCGGCCCGGGCGAGTTCGGCCATGACACCTGGGCCGGCGACTCATGGAAGACCGGCGGCGCACCTCTGTGGATCACCGGCAGCTACGACCCCGAACTCAACCTGACGTACTGGGGAACGGGCAACCCGGGGCCGGATTGGAACGGGGACGTGCGAAAGGGCGACAACTTGTTTTCCTGCTCCGTCGTCGCGTTGGACGCCGACACCGGCGAACGCAAGTGGCACTTCCAATTCACGCCGCACGATGAACACGATTGGGACGCGACGCAGATCATGACGCTGCTTGACCGCCCCATTCGCGGCCGCGATCGCAAGGTGTTGGTGACGGCTAACCGCAACGGTTTCTATTACGTCCTCGATCGCGCGACGGGCGAGTTCCTGCACGGAAAGGCGTACGTGAAGCAGACCTGGGCGGAAGGCCTCGACGACCGCGGCCGGCCGATTCGACGGCCCGGGAAACTGCCGACCGCGGAAGGGAATCACGTCTATCCACAAGTCGCCGGCGGAACGAATTGGAATTCGCCGTCGTATAGTCCCGTCACCGATTTGTTCTACGTCCCGGTGCGCGAAGGAGGCAGCCTTTATTACAAAGGCGCGGCGGACTACAAACCGGGCCGGCGGTTTCAAGGCGGCTTCTTCAACAACGAGCAGGTGGCGCACGATTGGTACGGCGCGGTGCGCGCGCTCGATCCATCGACTGGTGAGATGAAGTGGGAACACAGGCTGCAAGTTCCGCCGTGGGCGGGCGTGTTATCGACCGCGGGAGGAGTCGTCTTCGCGGGAACCGATGACGGCTATTTCAAAGCGCTCGATGCATCGACGGGCCGCGATTTATGGAACGTCAATCTTGGAGGCCGCGTCATCGCGTCACCGATGTCGTTCGCCGCCGGAGGCGCGCAGCGCGTTGCTATCGCCGCAGGCAGCGGATTGTTCGTGTTCGGATTGCGATGAAGTACGCGGTCTTTTGCGTTGCACTCGCCGCGGCCGCGGTGAACGCGCCCCGGTTTGTCGATGCCGGTTGGACCGATGGCGTGCAGGTTTCCGGCGATCCCCTGCGCAAGCAGTTTCTCTATGAAACGACAGGCGGCGGCATCGCGATCTTCGACTACGATCTCGACGGCCGCAACGATGTCCTGGTGGTTAACGGCGCGGGCGCGCGGTCGATGCTCTTTCGCAACGAAGGCGGCGGCAAGTTCAAGAAGTCCGAACTCCCCGGCGATCCCGGCTGGGACCAGGGTGTTTGTGTCGCCGACTATGACAACGACGGCCGGCCCGATGTGTTTGTCGCGCGCTATGGGTTCAATGTTCTGTATCGCAACACCACAAGCGGTTTCGTAAGAGCTCCGCTGCCGGCGCAGCCGCATCGATGGGGAGCGGGCTGTGCGTTTCTCGATTTCGACCGCGATGGGCGGCTGGATATTTTTGTCTCGAACTACGCCGTGATCGATCCGAAGAATCCGCTGCAACCGGGCGCCAATCCGAACTGTATGTGGAAGGAGTTGGCCGTGGCCTGCGGGCCGAAGGGACTGCCGCACGGACAGCATATGCTGCTGCGGCAAACAGCCTCGGGCGCGTTTGAAGACGTGTCTATCAAGGCCGGGATTCGAAAACCGGGCGGATGCTGGGGGCTTGGCGTCGCTGCGGCGGACTTTAACAACGACGGTTGGCCGGACGTCTATGTGGCCTGCGATCAAACGCCGAGCCTGCTTTACGAGAACAAGCACGACGGCTCGTTCGTCGAGCGCGGCGTCGAGGCGGGCGTTGCTTTCAACAACGACGGCAACACACAGGCGGGCATGGGCGTCGCGGTCGCCGATTTCGATGGCGACGGATTCCTGGATATCGCGAAGACCAATTTCTCGGGCGAGTTGCCCTCGCTCTATCGCAACGAAGACGGGCGCTTCTTTCAAGACATCGCGGCGGCGGCGGGACTGGGGGCGAATTTGCTGTTGGGATGGGGAGTCGCGTTTGTCGATATCGACGATGACGGGCTGCGCGATCTGGTGATCGCCAACGGGCACGTGTATCCGGATGTGGACCGCACGGCGATGGGTGACCGGTACCGGCAGAAAGCGTTGCTGTATCGGAATCTTGGCGGACGGAGGTTCGCCGATATCTCCGCTTCGGCGGGACCGGCGTTTCAACGGTTGCGCGCTTCGCGCGCGCTGGCGGTTGGCGACCTCGATGGCGATGGCCGGCCGGAGATTGTAATCGGCAACATCGATGCCGCGCCATCGGTTCTGAAGAACGAGTTTCCGTCGGGGAACTTCGTGAATATCGTCCTGCGGGGCCGTGCGATCGGCGCGCGCGTGCGAGCCGGCGGCCAGATCGACGAACTCATGAGCGGCGGCAGTTACTTTTCCAGTCACGAAGCGGCCTTGCACTTTGGTCTCGGCGCGGCGAAAGTAGTCGAGCGAGTATCCGTCCGCTGGCCCAGCGGCAAGTCGCAGGAATGGAAGGGGCTGCCCGTCAATGCGCGGTGCGAATTGACCGAAGCCTCGCTGGCCCCGTCATGCAAATCGTACTGACATGCTAGTCTGCTAGACGATGTTTCTGATTTTGCTGCTCGCGCAAGTCACCGCCCCGCCAGAGTTCCAATCGACCGGCGCGTTTCAATCGAGCCCAACCGCCGCGACCGTCGATGGCACTACCCACACCGCCGCCGAACAGGCGCGGATTAACAACGAAATCGTGCGGCGACTGAAGGCTCTGGCCGGACATGGCGAAGGCGCCCGGCTGGTCGACGCCAAGCTCTACGGGGCGGCGGAAGCGGCGTTCCGCAAACGGGGGCAGACGGCTGGAGTAGCCGTCGCCTTGTACCTGAACGGCAAGACCGCTGCCGCGACGGAACTACTGCTCGGCGCGCCGCGATCGCTGGAGCTTCTGCCGTTTCTGGCGGAGATGGGGGAGGGCTCGCGAGTCGCCGCCGCAATCCGGGAAATCGCCGCAGCGCATCCGTCGAGCGGCGAAGCGTTGTATTACTCGGCGCGGTTCACTGAGCCGAAGGCCGATGCCTTGCGCCTCCTCGAAAAGGCGGCTGCGGTGGATACCAAAGACACCCGCGCGCTGTTGGAACTGGCCCGATTGCACGGCGACGATCGTACCAAAGCGATAGCCGCATTGGAAGAGGCGCTCGCTCGCGATTCCTCACTTGCCGCGGCGCATTACAGGCTGGCGGCGATGTACCGCGCCATTGGCGAAATCGAGAAAAGCCGCGTTCACATGGAAGCGTTCCTCAAATCGGGCGGTCGATAGAGAAAAGCGGCGCGGATGCACTCCGCGCCGCGCGAGAATTTATCCGGTTCCAGCGCCCAGATCTAACCGCGCGCCGTCACCATCTGGTCGCCCAACTCGCCGGCCATATAACCGACGATCTTGGACATGCTCCGAAGCGCTTGGTGCGCCTTCGGCTGAGACATGGACCGCGTGACCGCGTACCATGCCTTCATCAGTTGAAAATCGATCATGAGCATCCGGCTCTCCAACGATGCTCCGGTTTCCCGGAGGCCCGGACAATCCGACGTCAAGCGGCGAATCGCTCGTAGATCCCGGTCCAGCGAATCTCGAAGACGATCCAGTTCGACAGCGGAAACCGACCGAGCCAGCAGGGCGTCGCTGCTATCGAACGCCAGCTTGTTCTGGGCCGCGAACTCCCGCGCCTTCTCCTCGTTCCAATCGGACTCGAGAATCAGGATGCATGAGTAGCGGAACCAGTAGACGAACATCGCCAGAGACAGGGTCATGATCACGATTGTGGTAATCATTTGCTTCCCCAGCTAAAGTGGTCTTCAAATGCTCGACTGCTCGTACTGTGTGTACTAGCCATCAATCTGAGTATAAAGGGGGCAATTGGAGAGGGCAATGCTTTTTCTGGGTAATAGGGTGATTTTCCCGAAGGCCTACGACCGTCCAGATAGGGGTACCATGGGCCAGAAATCCTCCAAGAGGTATATGATATCCACGTGAAGCTCTGCACCGGTTGGATCGCCCTCGCCTATCTCGCTCACGCGCAAGACTTCGACCGCACGGTTAAGCCGCTGTTGGAACAACGCTGCGTCCGTTGCCACTCGGGTGACAAAGCAGCGGCCGGTTTTGACATGACCGGCGCCGCCGGGTTTGCGCGAGTCCTTAAACCCGGAGACCCGGATGCGAGCAAACTCTATCAGCATCTCGTCTCCGGCAAGATGCCGATGGGAGGCCCGCGTTTCGAAGCGGCCGACCTCGCGGCCGTCGCAAACTGGATTCGCTCCGGCGCGCAGACCAGTAAACTCGCCGCGCCGAAAAAGTCCTACTGGGCGTTTCAACCTCCCGTGAAATCCGCGAACGGCAAGTCGATCGACGACTTTCTTCTGGCGAAGCTGGGCGAAAAACATCTGGTGTTCTCCCCGCGCGCTTCGAGCCGGGATCTCATCCGCCGTCTGCATTTCGCCTTGACCGGCCTGCCGCCGAAGGACGATGACTACAAGTACACCTATGCAGAGACCGTCGATCGTTTGCTTGGGTCTTCCGCCTACGGCGAACGCTGGGGCCGGCACTGGCTTGACGTTGTCCGTTTCGGAGAAAGCGACGGCGGCGAACACAACTTCGAACGCTTCCACGCGTGGCGTTATCGCGACTACGTCATTGATGCCCTCAACGCGGACAAGCCCTACAACCAGTTCATTCGCGAACAACTCACCGGCGATCTGCTCGCGCCCAACGATCCCCAAATGGTCGCCGCCACCGGCTTTCTCGTCGCCGGCCCGTGGGACTCCGTTTCCGCGGAACTCAACAAAGACGCGGCCATGAAAAAGACCGCGCGCATGGACGAATTGGACGATATGGTCACGACGACGTTTCACACGTTCCAAGCCTTGACCGTCAACTGCGCGCGTTGCCACGATCACAAGTTCGATCCGATCCCGACGAAGGAGTTCTATCAACTCACCTCGGTTTTCGGCGGCGTCGGTTTCGGCACGCGTCAGGTTGTTACGCCTGAAGACAAGAACCGCTACGATGCCGAAGTCAAACCGTTCAACGCCGAACTCGCGACGGTGCAGAAGGCGATCGACGAGATTGAACTGCCCGTCAAAGCGCGGCTGCTGCGTGAAAAGTTGATCGCCTTCGATCGTGCCCGCGCCGCCGAAAAATTCCGTCTGCCGCTGACGCCGGTCTTTAGCCGCAACCGCTTTGCGCCAGTGAACGCGAAGCATTTGCGCCTCGCCGTGCAAGGCCATCAGGGCAAACTCGCGCGTATCGACGCGCTCGAACTACAGCCCGCCGGCATCACACTCTCCAATTGGACAGCGCCGACTTCCGCTTCGGTCGACAAGCCGGTCTACATCAATTTTGACAACGCGGCCGCCAGATCGATCGACGCCATCGAATGGGCGACCGATCGCACTAACGACCGCAACGACGGCCAGATCAGGGTCTACGCCCTTGAAGCTTCCGACGATGGCGCAGCGTGGCGCACCATCGCTGTTTCGCTCGATCACATTTCGGTCAACGAGATTGACATGCCCTCGGTCTCTGACTCCGAGGTGCTTGCCGCGCTTTCTAAGGAACTACAGGACCGCCGCGCGGCGCTCCACAAAGACCGCGCCGAATGGCGCAAGAAGATCGACGCGATCGTGCCGCCCGCGATGGTTTACGCCGCCAAACCGCATGCCATCGAACCTGCGCACTTGCTTGAAAGGGGCAGCGTTTCGAAAACCAAGGAAGAGGTCTT
>Ga0194121_10007098_pt1 | contig 14716 bp, 10 predicted proteins | sample TA2MahCa50mmetaG_FD_148609 | JGI IMG/M metagenome (GOLD analysis project Ga0194121, IMG submission 148609) | Freshwater microbial communities from Lake Tanganyika, Tanzania - TA2015020 Mahale Deep Cast 50m | ecosystem: Environmental > Aquatic > Freshwater > Lake | place: Tanzania: Lake... | reverse complement strand
TCTGTTAAGACACAAATCGCCCGATCGATTCCACCCATATTTGCCGCGAAAGCCATCGCCGGGTCATTTCGAACAGCTTCCAAGGCCTTCTTGGCCTTTTCAATCGTTCCATTCTTCAGCGCAAAGAGCATCGCTTCTTTCTGCGTGTCCTGACTCAAGCCGCGGCGACCGCGTCCTTTCGCCCCCTTGGTGCGAATGTTCGACTTGATCACGCTGACATATTTCGGGTCAATTTCCAAACCTTTGGCTTGCTTCGCATAAGCGGAGATCGCCGAAGGAGATTCGATTCCTTTGCCAAGAGCCTCGCGAATGATCGCAGCCTTGTTGACCGAGGCATTTGCTTTCTTTGCCATGAGTGACTCCTCTCAATAATCCTGTAAGACGACATAACCAATCCCAATAATCTCTCTATAGCCACAACTCATGCACGAGTCAAATCCGAACTAGCCCACCTGCAATGGCTTGCTCACCATGATACAGACTTCCTATTGCGTTTCGCGTGTCGTCACTTGACGGCAGGAAGTGTCGGAGCGGCAGCATCAATGGCGTAAAAGGTGATCGTTCCAAATTTCTTTTGGCACTTCGGGCACTTCGCCTTGGCGATACCCTTGCCGTCCGCGCCACCTAGCTTTTCTTTTTTGCGGCCATCCTCGCTCACAATCAAGCCACAACCTTCACACTTACGGCCAACGATCACAAGCTTAAGATTCGGATCGGCTCGCTGATAATCGGATTGATCCAACGCTTGAAACGTTTGTTCGGTGTAGTGGCATTTGTAGTCAGTGAGTTTGTCAGTCATCGGAATCCCGACATCGTCTCCCAGACCTTGCACTTCGAAGACCTCTTCCATCTGTTTCGCAAATTCGCGGAACTCGGAAAGCCAGAAAGAGGCAAACAGCAAATCACTGCCTTCCGGTGGCTTTGGCAATCGAACGGCGATGCGGTTGACGCCGAAGACCGGAATTCCGGCGAACATCGATTCGTGAGCGTAAATCACCGGCTGCACGACTTGAATTTGCTTGATTGTGTCCGAGGCAAACAAGCGCTGCGCGGCGACTTGCAGTTCGGAAAGCGGCTTGCCGGCCGACAGATGAGCGACCGCCGCTTCGCGCAATTCCGGTTTCTTTTTGTTCGTTCCTCCGAAAACGCCTCCCTTTTTTACGAGAGACAACTGCAAGAGCCCATCAAGTCCGAATCCCAGGTCGTGTGTCTCAAACGTACTTTCCAAACTCCCTGGCTTAAGTTTCAGCTTCGTCGGGTTAAGCGAGTGGATACGCACATCTCGCATCCATCGAGTGAATTTACCGGCAACAAGTGCCCCGGCCGGCTCGCCCGCTGCGGGCGCAATTTGCACATCGGCGGCAGGGGACTCGACAGGTTTTTCATCCAGACGCGCCTGCGGCACAATGAAAGCCGCCTTGCATCGCGGACACTTCCCCACTTGGCCGCGATGCTTTTCTTGGACTTCGATCTGATGTCCCCACGGACAAAAAATGATAAAGCCCGTCCGAGTTTCACCCGGCCTTCGCTTGCCGCGAAGCTTACGGCGACCTTCCGATTCTGATTCTTCTTGTTTCGCGATGTCCAATAACACATCACCTGCCGTCGCTTCGGAGTGTGGCACTCCAGCCGCTGAAGAAGCCGCCGAAACTTTCTTCTGATCGGGCTGAGCACCATCCATTGGAACGTCGGGTAACTCTGCCGAAGCAGACGGCGCATTCGCACTCAATGCGGAAGCATCCAACGAATATGTCTCATCACTTCCGACCGCAGAAGTTGCGGATGCCTGCGACTGACTCGAAGCGACTACGGTCACTCCAGGCCCTAACGCAAAATCATCGTCATTCGCCAGCGGCGGCAGATCTGAAGAATCGACCGACTGCAAAGCCGACGGACTGGCGCTAATCGCTTGCGCAACCTGCAGGATCACAGGCGTGGGGACGCTAGGGGCATTCTCTCGCATCCGCTGGTATGACTCGGCCATCTCTTTGCGAAGAAAGGCTCCGCACTGATAACAACGCACGAGTTCCTTCCGAACCATTTCGCCACAGTCTGGACAGGGGATCTCATTGGAACTGCTCCCCATGACCTGGCTGTGCGTTTTCAACTCGGACATATTGACCTTCTGCTCCACATGCAGCACATGATGGCAGTTGGGACATTGAGCCGTGTCGCTGAGTAACATCGACTTACATTTTGGGCAGCTAACGATAGCAACGTTCATAGTTGGACGGGCCTCACGGCACGGCTGTGAAACCGTCCGTAACAAGAGTCAAGGACAAGTCCACCGACAAAAAGACGAGACGTCGGGGCAGAAACACCGCCGCTCCAATATATCAGAGCCAAAACCAGATTTCATCGAAGAAGTCCAACGAGCTTGAATCCGGCTTTTGCCGGTTCCGATTGGGGGGAATCTGCCGATGAGGTTACGAGAGGACATCCCAAACTGGTTGCCCGCCATGCGAAATTGGGATCGGGCGTGCGAGATGATCTGGGACGGTCGCGTCGTGAGAAATCCCCAACAGGTGATAGACCGTCGCACAGAGGTCCCCGGGAGTGACCGGGAAGTCGATGGGGTACGCCGCCTGTTTATCGCTGGTGCCGTAAATACAGCCTGATTTCACAGCTCCGCCAGCCAAAAGTGCGAAACCGCATTGTGGCCAGTGATCGCGTCCGGCGGCTTTGTTGACCTTCGGAGTGCGGCCCATATCACCGCACATCACCACTAGCGTGCTGTCCCAGAGGCCCCGAACTTGCAGGTCTTCGAAGAGGGCGGGCAGCGAGCGGTCGATGAACGGCAACCGCAGATTCTTCAACATTTGGAAATTGTTGTTGTGCGTGTCCCAGTGACCGTTGCCCTTTGATTCGGTGTGGATCGTGACGTAGCTCACGCCATGCTCAACCAATCGCCTCGCCATCAGTGTTGAGGAACCGAACAAATCGCGACCGTAGCGATCACGAGTCGGGTCGGTCTCTTGAGACAGATCGAATGCCGTCCGCACACGGCTCGACAGCAGCAAGTCGAACGCCGATTTCTGCCAGCCTTCGAGTTCACGCGTTGCTGGCGAGCCTTCGGCCAATCGAGCGTTCGAATCGAACTGTTGCAACAGCGACCTGCGTCGATCGAGCGTATCTGCCGTCAGCGAGTCATCCAACGAAGGCATCTGCGGATCGCCGATGGCCCAAACTTTGTCGTCGTAGAAATCCTTATTCGGATCAAGCGGCTTATCAAGCTTTGGATCGCAAGTGCTGAACAGAGGATCGTATTTGCGGCCGAGGAACCCGCCGTACGGACCCGCTCGACGCAACGCCTGCGAGTAGCCCGGCAGCGCCGGAAGCACAATGTACGGCGGCACCCCCGACTGTCCACAGCCGAAGTACGTCGCGACCGACCCCATGCTCGGATAGTCCGTCGGCCGCCAATAGTAATCCTGGTTGTCGACGCCTCCGGTGAAGCCGGTCATCACCGCATACGGATTGTGGCTGTTGTACGGATGCGAGACGGTCCGAATCAGCGCGACCTGTTTCATCCACGTTGCCATCCGTGGCAGGTGCTCGCAGATGGGCAGGCCGGAGACGCTGGTCGCGATCGAACCGAACTCGCCGCGCACTTCCGGCGGAGCCTCCGGCTTGGGATCAAACATGTCGATGTGGCTCGGACCACCAAACAGATCAATCAAGATCACCGACTTGATTCGCGGCTTGTGCTTGACCGATTGAGCGGCACTGCTCGCTGAAGTCGCCAGCAGGCCACCGAACAACGACAACCCACCGGCTCGCAAGATTGCTCGCCGCGAATCGCCGTCACAGGTTCGACCTTTCGGTCCGAGAACGGTCAGCATCAGATCCCCTTGAGTTCGAGGGATTTTCCGACAATTTTCAGCCACCCACCAAATCGACGATGTTTTCGTGCCAGATTGAATCTATCGCAACAACCAACACAAAAACGATCCAAACCCCTTGTTGCAGATATTGCAGTCCCCAGCGAGCGGGACGAACGACTAATACCACGACGGCGATGATCCAGTAACCAACTGAGGCTCCACAAAACGCTCGCCGGAAAATGCCACCATCCAAGATCAAGCTCGCCAGCGCAGCGAGGGCAACTTGGAAAATCAAGGCACGAACCAGAGCCGTGTGATACAGGCTCGTCGCTCGTTTCTGCTCTTGGCCTTCGTCCCCCTCTTCATGGGTCATGCCTTGGACACTCCTCACCCAAAGACTTCGTTGACCACTTTGCCACCGTTGACGGTTACCAGCTCGCGACGGTTGTGATGTTCGTAAACGAGTTCGTGTTGGTCGAGACCTAATGCATACAAAATCGTCGCATGCAGGTCATTCGGATGAACGGGCCGTTCGACCGCGGAATAACCGACTTCATCTGTCCGACCGATGATCTGGCCTCCCCGAACTCCACCGCCGGCCAGCCAGGTTGTGTAGCCCGATGGAGAATGATCTCGACCGGGCTTGGATGCTCCGCGTTGGCTGGCCGGAGTGCGACCGAACTCGCCGCCGCAGACGACCAACGTCTCGTCGAGCAATCCGCGACGCTTGAGGTCTGTCAGCAACGCCGCCAGTGGCTTGTCGAGTGCGCGGCACTTCTTGCCGTGCTCTGCTTCGATGTCGCTGTGCGAGTCCCACCCACCGGAGCGAATCTGAATGAACCGCACCCCTTGCTCGATCAATCGGCGAGACAGCAAACAGATGCGGCCATACTCGGCAGTCTCTTTCTGATCAATGCCGTACAGCGAGTGCGTCTCACTCGATTCCCGCGTGAGATCGAAGATCGCCGGAGCCGACTTCTGCATCCGATACGCCAATTCATACGACTTGATTCGAGCTTCGAGTTCGGAATCGAAGGAGTCGAGTGCAGAGAGTCGAGGGTCGAGAGGAGTCGCAGGTCCGTTTGCTTTCACTCTCATCTCTCGACTCTCAGCACTCGACTTCCCCAAATGCTCCCGATTCAGTGTCTCCAGCAACCGCAACTGCGACTCGCGATCCGCGCGAGTGAACCCCTCCGGCAGCGTGAGGTTCGGGATCCCCTTTTGCGAATCGACCAGCACTCCCTGAAATTGAGCCGGCAAGAAGCCTGTCCCGATGGCAGGTGGCCGAACCGTCTCTCCCGTCTTCAGCACGACGAAGCCGGGCAGGTCCGAGTTCTCGCTCCCCAGTCCGTAGGTCAACCATGCACCGAGGCTCGGGCGGTCGCCGACCTGCGTACCGGTCGTGGCGATGAACTCTGCCGGGGCGTGGATTGGCGAGTCATGCTGGCAACTCCGAATCACGCACATGTCATCGACGCACCGCCCCAACTCCGGATGCAACTCCGACACCGGAATTCCGCTCTCGCCGTACTGCCGAAACTTCCAAGGACTCGCCAGCAAGTTGTTGAGCGGCGATCGCGCGATCTTCGGAATGAGTCTACCGATGGACTCCGGCACGTCTCTGCCGTGCAATTCTTGCAATAGCGGCTTGGGATCGAACGTATCGACCTGACTCGGCCCGCCTCCTTGAAAGATGAATATGACGGAGCGTGCGGTCACACTCGTATGTGGTCGCCGCAACGACCCCGCCACCGTCCTCTCCGCCGCAAAGAGACCGTCTCGACGAAGCAACTCGGCGAGCGCAATCGTGCCAAAACTAAGCGGCGAGCGTTTCAGAATCTCACGTCGAGAAATCACGCTTTGTTCTCCTCACTCCAACGACGACAACTCATTGAGGCTCATCATCACATGGCACAACAACTGGAGCGGCGTCGGGGCATTGGGTGTCGCTGGGCCGCCGGAGCGTTTGACGGTTTCTTCGTCGAGGAATTGACGTGCCTTGAGCTTCTCTGTTTCGTTGGGCCTGCGACTGAGGACCTCGCGAAACAACAGATCGACTTGACGCTCGTGGTCGGGACCAGCGAGCGATTCAATGCGGACGGCCAAGGCGATGCCACAGCGAATGGCAAACTCATTGTTGAGCAGAAACAAGGCGCTCAGCGGCGTTGTCGAGACATTCCGCAGCGGACAGCTTTCGCTTGCTTCGTTTGGGCCATCGAACAGCGATTGCATCGACGGCGGTTGGCCGCGCTTTTGGAAGAGGTACAGATTGCGGCGGTTCGACTTTTCACGAACGTCGAGCGAGTCGCCCGGCCCGCCGACACTCTGCCCGCCGATGCGGCGTTCGAGCAAACCCGCGACAGCGAGTTGCGTATCGCGCAGGACTTCGGCTTCGACACGGCGGCGCGGGAATGAGGAGAGATGAGTGCTGAGAGTCGAGAACTGAGATTCCGGTGGCACCTTTTCGCGTTGACTCGCGTCTCTCAACTCTGGTCTCTCAACTCTGCTCTGCATCCGATACGCCCGCGACGTCACGATCAACCGCTGGATGTGCTTCGTGTTCCAGTCAGATACGATCATTTCATTGGCAAGCCAATCGAGCAACTCCGGATGCGAGGGCTTCGCTCCGCGCAAGCCGAAGTCGTCCGACGTCGCGACGAGGCCCGTTCTGTAATGCCATTGCCAGAGCCGATTCACCCACACGCGAGCCGTCAGTGGATGACGCGGATCGGTCAGCCAGTTGGCGAGGTCGAGCCTCGTAGCCCTGTCGCGTGGCGACAGGAACGCCGAACGCGCATTGGACGACGATGTGTCGCTGGAGGTTGTTCGCGATTCGGTCGCGTGGCGCGTGCTCGGCGATTCCTGTCGCGGAGCGACAAGGCTACTTTCGAAGACCGCCGGCACTCCCGCCGTCACAACCGGCCCGATGTTGTGAACGTCACCACGAATCTTGAGCCCACCACGCTCACGAGGCAGAGCCTCGCGACTGAATGGGAGCGGGTAGAACCCAAGGCTCGGCAGCACGTCGAGTCGATGTGGGCTGGTCGCGGGCGAGTAGAATGCGAACGTCTGTGGGATGCGCGGCGAGCTCTTCTCAATCTCAGCGATCTTCTTTTTTGTCTCGTCGTAGAGCTTACGATCGGACTCCGGAATGTAGCGGTCGAGCACATTGACCGATGCCTGAAATTTTAAGTCGACTAACCGAGCCAGTCGTTCTTGTTCGAAGTTGCGTTCCTCGGCCGGAGTGTCATACGCCGCGCGTTCGTCAGGGGTCAGCGAGCGCCGCGTCTCGTCATTGAATCGCCGTCGAGCCGACTCCAGCAGCGATTCGCGCAACGCGAGCGCCGGTTCGTATTCGGGAGGGCGACGCATTTCAAAATCCCGTCGCAGTGCTGGATCACGCAGAGCGACATCAACTGGCTGGCCAGTGACAAAGAACGCTTGCAGGCGGTAGTAGTCGCGCGTCGTGATCGGATCGGTCTTGTGGTTGTGGCACTGAGCACACTGCATCGTCAATCCGAGAAACGCATTTGCCGTCGCGTTCGTGATATCGACCAGCACGTCGTTCCGTTGCCGCCACTTGTCCTCTTCGTTGCTGCTGATCCGAGCCGCCGCGAGAAAGCCCGTCGCGATCAAATTCTCCTCCGAGTACGGCTGCAGTTCATCACCGGCGATCTGCTGCTTCAGGAACTCGTCAAACGGCTTGTCGCTGTTGAAGGCGTCAATGACGTAATCGCGATACCGCCACGCGAACGGTCGCGGATGATTGCTCTCGTAGCCTTCGGACTCAGCCCAGCGTGCAACGTCGAGCCAATGCCGAGCCCAGCGTTCTCCGTACGCCGGCGATGCGAGCAACCGATCAACGACCCGTTCGTATGCATCGGGCGACTCGTCGGCGACAAATTCTTCGACGTCCTCGCGGCTCGGGGGCAGGCCAAGCAGATCGAGCGACAAGCGGCGAATGAGCGTCCAGCGATCGGCTTCGTCCGCCGGAGACAATTCCATTTCGCGATGCTTCGCGAAGATGAATTCGTCGATTCCGTTGTCGCCGAAGTCGCCAGACTTCGAGGACGTCGAAGACGGCTCTCCCGGACTCGGACGAGTTCGGTTGCCAAACAACGGCGGTCGCTTCAACGGCTGAAATGCCCAATGGTCCGACTTCACCTTCGGGGTCGGCAACAGTTCGTCGTCCCATGCGAGTCCTTCGTCGATCCAACGGCGTAGCGTCGCAATCTCGGCTGGCTTGAGCCGTTCCCCTTCGGCCGGCATCACGACCTTTGGATCGCGAGCTTCGACGACTTCGACCACCCGACTCTTCGTACTCTTGCCGATGACAACCAGCGGCCGACCGGTTGTTTCGCCGAGCCACTCCTCGCGGACATCCAATCGAAGACCCGCCGACGCATCGCCGCCGAGATGACATTCCCAGCAACGCCGAGACAGGATCGGAAACACGTCGCGGCGAAAGTCGATCTTCGCAGGCCTCGCTGTGGCGGAGTCATCGGCGCATGCGTAAGCAACGCCGGCCAGAAACAACAGGCTCGTGAGGAATCGCATCAACATCGTCGAGCACCCGCAGGTCAGCTTTTCAAGACTGACTCGATTCGCGTTGGACGTCTCTCGGCCATACCGGGTCCGGCTGCAAAGCCTGACCACAGCGGAGTAATCTATCGCGGCCCATCACTCGGTTCCACGAGTTCCCTGCCTCGCGTTGCAAGCGTCGCATCGTTTGGATGTCGGACGCGGCTGCGAATCGCAAGACCTTCAGCGCGACACCACGCTTGAGCGTAATCTGCTCGGCCTCGTACACGACTCCCATGCCGCCGCGGCCGACTTCGCGGACAATTCGGAATTCGCCGCACTGTGTGGGGATTCCCGAATTCGTGGTCGGTCCCGACACGCGATGAATAACCTCGATCCCGGACCGGAACTGCTCGACCTGCGTCGCGAGTTCGGAATGATCGGCCAGGAGTTACGCGCGATCGGGCTGCCTGCCGGTTTGTAGTTCGGCGAGGTATCCGTCGAGCAAGCCGACCAACTGCGACACTCGCGAGAGTTCGTTCGTTGGCCACCCAGCTCGGAACTCTCGCGAGTTCTGCTGCACTTGGCTCATCGCCCCAGCACCGACTTCAGCGTCTCGGCCAGCCGATTACCGGCGATGGCCACTCGGCGACGGGCGAGCGTGTGGCTGTTGGCTCCGTCAATCGTCGAGACGGCGGGAACTGCGTCAGCATCGACTTTTTTCGCATCGAAGTCGGCGTACGGGACGCGCGGGAACTTGCCGTCCTGATAGGCGTGAACCTTCGCAGCGGCGAAACTTTCGGCGGCCCAATCGCGTGGGGTCTTGTGAGGGGCGAGTTCCTGCAGCTTGTCCGGCGCGAGCGTCGGATCACGCAGCAGCAGCTCAGCCAAGTCGCAGACAGAACTGAACCGTGAGTCGTATCCAAGGATGCCGTCCCAGTATGCGTGCAATCGTTGTGGCTTAGCCTTCGCATCCGCGCGGATCGCCAACAGATTGCCTCCCTGATCGCCGTGATCTCCGTCCGGAAAGAGTTTCTCGTCGACGAGCGCAACTGTGTGCATGGGCTGATGCAAGTCACCGATCAAATGGAACAGCCAGCAGACGCGCACGGCACGATTGGCTTCGTGCGAGACGCCGGAGACGGCCCCCGGATCGAATTTTAAAAGGTCCTGCACGACCTTCTGGCTGGTCTCGATCTCTTTGAGGATATTCGTCTCGTTAGGCAAAGCCTCTGCCGGCAACGTGCTCTCGGCTTGGCCGGCTCGATACGGAAAATTGACGTAGTGCCACGGGCCGCGATGAAACTTGTGCCGCTCGTGCGTCGCGACCTTCTCCGCATCCAGCGTCTTTGGCGGGCGGATGTAATCCGACCAAGTCGCGGCTCGCAGGAAGGCCCATTCCTCGCGAGGGACATCCGGCGGACATTTATCGGTCAAATACGATTCGTAGTGCGGATGATGCTTGAGCACATCACTGACGCGTGTCCGCTGTTCGGGAGTCATCCGCAGCCATGCGATCCGAGCAATCAACATGTGTCCCGCATCGTTCCAGGCTCGCGCGGGTTCACTCAGCGAGATCAGCACGGCGGCCGCAGCCGACAACAACACAATACGCCCTCGCAAAAGACAAATCACTGAAAACTCCTTCCACTGAAATCCAGGCGAAAGCTGAACGCGGAGGGCCATCGGCCGAAGAAAACATTCTCGATGCACTCTATACTCTGTCACGACTCCGGGAAACTAAAATGATACAGCAATATCCATTCTTTGAAGCTCATGGCGACCCGCGCGATCTTGGCCGGCAGCACGGCGAGCAGGCGAAGGAGCAGATTCGCGGCTACCTGGACTTCCTCGCCGTGTCACTGCGCATCTCGCGAGAGCAACTGCGACAACGAGCACTGCGTTTTCAGCCGCTCTTTGAAAAACACTGTCCGGATTTGTTGGCAGAGGCGATGGGACTCGCGGAAGGAGCGAAGCTGACCTTGGCCGATTCGCTGGTCGCTCAACTGCGTGGCGAACTGGCTCAAGTCAACGACGGTGCTTGTACGACCTTTGCCATCGGTCCGCGCGGCACTGCGACCGGAAGCACATTCGTGGGACAGACCAGCGACAATCCGCCGGAACTCGAAGGCTTCGGCTACGTCTTGAAACTTCAGCCGACGGGGAAGCCGGCAATCCTGATGTGGACGTTTGGCGGAATGCTCGGCTATCACGGCATCAATGAGCACGGCGTATCACACTTCGCGAACGCGCTCGGTGGCGGGCCCAGTTGGAGATTCGCGCTGTCGCATTACCCGCTCAAGCGACTGATCCTCGAGCAAGGATCGTTGCGCGGCGTACTGCAATTGATGCGCGAGTTTCCCGTTTGCTCGAACGGCAACTACATGCTGGCGGATGGCAGCGGAGCAATCCTCGATGTGGAATTGACCAGCGATGGGCCGTTCGTTCCGGAACTTCAAGACCGTTTTCTGGTGCACTCGAACCATTACCTCTGTACTGAGCACGCCTGCGACACCAATTTTCGGTTGAGCTTGCCCGATTCATTTCCGCGTCTGGATCGCATGCGGACGCTGATCGACGAAAATTTCGGGCACATCGAATTGGTGGACGTGCAACGCTTTCTCGCCGATCACGACGGGTACCCGGTCAGCATCTGCCGACACTCGCACACCGGCCCCGAAGGACCAATGCTCGGCCCGTCTGGCAAGACTGTCGCCGCGCTGATCGCCGAACCGGAGCAGCGGCGTCTGCACGTCACGCTCGGCAATCCGTGTGAGAATCCGTTCGTGACCTACTCGCTTTGAACGCGAAAGGGCCGGGAGTCTTTTTCATGCCGCCACCAGCGACTCAACCCGCCGTCACCGAAAACGGCGGCATGAAAACCACTCCCGACCTGGTCTCTCGTGCGAATCGTTGGGCAGTCGTCGCAATCGCAGCCATGTTCGTCGGCCAATCGATCGTGATGACCCTGGCGGCCGCTCAGTTGACAGTCACGCATGACGAATACTGGCACATCCCGGTTGGCTTGTTGAGTTGGAAGACCGGCCGCTTCGATGTCGAACCGCTCAACCCACCGCTGCTGCGAATGTGGGCGACATGGCCGCTGCTGTTCACATCGGCGGAATCACCTCGCACGGAGCCGACGAACGATCTGACTCGCATCGGCGACGACTTTCTGGCGGCGAATCACTCGAACATCGATCGTTTCGTCCTGATCGCTCGGCTGCCCATCATCCTGCTGACAATCGCGGCGGGAGCGTTGCTCGCGCGTTGGGCGTGGATGTGGCACGGGCCGTGGGCCGCTTGTCTCGTGACTTGGCTGTGGTCGCGCGAGCCGACCGTTCTCGCGCATGGATCGCTTGTGACGACCGATGCCGGCAGCGCAGCGTTTTGGATCGCGACGCTGTTCGCGACATGGCGATTCGCGCAGCGGCCGACCACTCGAAATGCTCTCCTTGCAGGAGTCCTCTTGGGGCTGGCTCAAGCTGCGAAGTTCACGAACGTATTGCTCGCGCCGCTGGTTGTCGGGTTATGGTTCGTCGAACGCTGGCGCAACACGGCCGTTGAATCGCTGACTTGGCGACGGCTGCTGCAACGCTGGGGAACACTGCTGCTCTCCGCATGGTTATGTCTCAACGCGGCGTACTTGTTTCACGGAACGGGCACGGCCATCCGGAATTTCCGATTTGCGAGCCGGCAAGCCGTGGACTGGCAAGCCAGCCTCGGTGCGCTGGCCGCGCTGCCGCTCCCGTTGCCGCGAGATTACGTTCAAGGATTCGACGGGCAGGTTTCCATCATGGACTCAAGGCATCCGGTTTTCCTGGATGGCGAACTAGTGGATACCCACGGATTCTGGAATTACTACTTGATGACGCTGCTCTACAAGTGGCCGCATTCTATCCAAGTGCTGCTGCTTTGGGCCGTGGCGTGGTCGGTGCTGACGCGTCCACCTGGCTGCTGGAGACGACGGATGTGGAGCATCCTTCCCGCTTTTCTGATGCTCTACGTCGCGAGTTCCTCGCCAATGCAGCTGGGAATTCGTTACGTGCTGCCGGCAATTCCATGGCTGCTGCTCATCACCAGCGAGATCGCGGCGCATTGGTCGTGGCCGCAGACTCGTTGGCAACCACTCGCGCTGGTGGCCTTGCTGTTGCTCTTCGATCCGTGGAGATCGCATCCACAATACTTGGCTTACTTCAACGAGTTTGCGGGCGGTGCCAAAGGGGGCCGTTTTCATCTACTCGATTCCAACCTCGATTGGGGCCAAGACCTGCATGAGCTGAAGCGATTTGTTGGCGAGCATCCTGAGATCGAAAAATTCAGCCTCGCATATTTCGGCACGCTGCCGCCAGAGTCGCTCGGACTGCGGTACGAGAGACCACCGACAAACACCCCTCGTCCAGGTTGGCACGTGGCGAGCGTGAACTTCGTGATGGGACGGCCCCATTGGACCCGTGACGGACACGGCGGCATTCGCGCAGTTTATCCCGGCGAAGATTTCTCGTACTTTCAATTCTTCGAGCCAAAGTATCGAATCGGCGCATCGATCGACGTGTATCACCTGACCGAAGAAGACATCCGTCGCTGGCGAACCGCTGTGCGACGCTAAACGGCACACATTCACTGTGTCAGCGGCAACTTGTGGCCCATCTTGTCACGCTTCGTCGCCATGTATCTTTCCCGATATTCGTGAGACGCCGCGATGATAGGGACTTGTTCGACCACCTGCAGATCCCAGGCTTGCTCGAATGATTCGACCTTCTTTGGATTGTTAGTCAAAATGCGAATTTGGCTCAGGCCGAGGTCCTTCAGAATCTGAAGTCCGACCATATAGTCGCGTTGATCGGCCTTGAAGCCCAGCCTGTGATTGGCCTCCACGGTGTCAAAGCCCTGATCCTGCAATTGGTAGGCCATGAGCTTGCCGACCAGTCCGATTCCGCGTCCCTCTTGCGGCAAATAGACGACGGCACCGGTCCCATCGCGCGAGATCATTTCCATCGCCATTCGCAGTTGATCGCCGCAGTCACAACGCAGGCTGTCGAGCACATCGCCAGTGAAGCAACTGGAGTGCATTCGCACCAACGGCGCGGCCACCGATTTCAGATCACCCCAGACAAGCGCGAGCGGTGCCTGGTCTTCATGCTCGACCTTGTAAGCGATGACCTTGACTTGACCGTATTCGCGAAGCGGTATTGAGACTTCGACTTCGCGAGTGACCAGCCGTTCGCGCAAGCGGCGGTGCCGGATCAGGTCTTCGATGGTGATGATCGGAATGTTGTGCTGCCGAGCAATCTCGTCCAATTCAGCACGATCAGCCATGCCGGCATGTTTCTGGCTGAGAATTTCAATCAATACGCCAACTGGCTGGAGCCCCGCGATGCGGAGTAAATCGACGGTCGCTTCGGTGTGTCCCGCTCGGCGAAGCACACCCCCTTCTTTCGCCAACAGCGGATTGAGATGTCCCGGACGAACAAATTCGGCAGGCGTTGAAGCCGCATCAACCAAGGCCCGCAGCGTTTTTGCGCGGCTGTCAGCGCTGACTCCCGTCCCGGCGTCGCGATGATCGACCGGCGTCAGAAACGGAGTGTGATTCAGCGACGAATTCGCTTCAGCCGCGACCAGCGGCGACAAACGCAGTCGATCCGCCACGTCGCGTGTCAGCGGAGCACACATCACGCCACGACCTCGAGTCAGCATGAAATCGACTTGCTCAGCCGTGATCGATTCGGCAGCGCCAACGAAGTCCCCCTCGTTCTCGCGATCCGATGCATCGACGACAATCACCAACCGTCCCGCTCGCAGAGCGGCCAGCGCGTCGTCAATCGAATTTGTTGGTGTTGTCATCATTACCTTTTGAGTGAGCACCGTCGGACGTTGCTACTCACCGATCATGAAGGGAGTTACACGGTGGTCATTAATTGCAGGAACTCGACCATTTCCAGGGCGGTTTCCGCCCGTGGAATCTCATCATTCTGCTCGAACGTGCCGCCGATCTAAACCCAGTCGAGAAAACTGAGCCGCACTTCAACGCTCGCCCATGCATTGATTTCGTCATAGACATCCGGCTCATCGCACAATAATTCCATATCGGCCGCAACGAGCGACGCGTTGACGGTGCGATCGGCGGGCTTCTTCGAGAAGATGCTTGCCAGCAAATCAACCACGGCGCTGGGCAACGACGAATTGACCTACAAGCCGTTGGTACCGAGTCCCGAGCGTGGCGAATCATCTTTCGCAGCGGGTCCTTGTCCGTGAAGACGACACGCCCAGTCAACCATTGAAACGCCACGCAGCCCAACGAATAAATGCCGCCGCGAAAATCAACGGACTTCTGGTCATCTCCCTGTTCGAGCGAAACGTAATCGAAGTCC
>Ga0194121_10007097_pt1 | contig 14717 bp, 13 predicted proteins | sample TA2MahCa50mmetaG_FD_148609 | JGI IMG/M metagenome (GOLD analysis project Ga0194121, IMG submission 148609) | Freshwater microbial communities from Lake Tanganyika, Tanzania - TA2015020 Mahale Deep Cast 50m | ecosystem: Environmental > Aquatic > Freshwater > Lake | place: Tanzania: Lake... | reverse complement strand
TGCCGGCAAATCACGCAGGGCGGTGGCAATACGATCTCGCACGTCCTGGGTGGCGGTATCAATATCTCGTTCGAGATTGAAAGTAATGATGATAATGGAAGCACCCGGACCAGAGATCGAGCGCATTTCGCTGATCCCTTCCACCGTGTTAATGGCTTCCTCCAGGCGCTGCGAAATCTGCGATTCCACCTCTTCGGGCGAGGCCCCAGGCAGGACAGTTTGCACACGGACCGTAGGTAAGTCGACTGACGGGAAGCGATCCACACCGAGCTTGAAATAACTTGCAGCCCCTACAACTACCAGGGCTAGCACCAGCATCGTCGCGAATACAGGTTGTCTGATACACACTTCTGCAAGTTTTTGCATGCGATGATTACTCCACCACAGCGACAGCTTGGCCGGATTGTAAATTGCCCGGCTCCATGACTACCGCCTCCCCCACGTTGATGCCGCCAACGACTTCCGTCCATTCGGCGGTGCGACGCCGAGTGGTGACAGGTTTTTCGACGATTTTCCCATCCTGTACCGTGAGCACTTTTTCCACTCCAGCAAACGCCACAATAGCCCGATTAGGCACCATGAGCGACATGCTGCGCTCTTCTGTGACGATCTCGGCACGCGCAAACGACCCGGGCCGTAAGGAGCCCTCACGATTGGTCACTTCCGCTTCAACGAGTAGCATACGGTTCTGCGGCGTGATGGTCGGGCTCAGACGCGCAATACGTCCGGTATAGACCTTGGCATCCCCCTCGGTCGTTACCCGTACCGTCTGGCCCACGCGGATGCGTGCCACCTCACGTTCAGGGACTTCCGCGCGTAAACGGAGTGGATCCATGCGCACAATAGTCGCCAGTGGTGCGCCAGCCCCGAGGAATTCTCCCATACTGGCACGTCGTTCCTGAATGGCCCCGTCAAAGGGGGCATGCACCGCCGTATCGATGAGCTGCTGACGGGCAATTTCAAGTTCCGAACGGCGTTGCGACAGGACCGCCTGGCGGTTATGAATTTCCTCACGGGCATCTTCCAGACGGCTCAGGGCGACTTTATAGGAGGCTTCTGCAGTATCCAATTGCACGCGCGGCACAATGCCCTGTTCCAGGAGGGTAGCCAGACGGTCACGATTGGCCCGCGATTCGTCTGCCAGGACACGCGCCTGGCGCACGGTATTGGTCTGCTCCCGGTCCATGACGTCACTCGGGCCGGCGGGCGGCAGCCCTAGGCGTACACGCGCTTGCGCTACCGCCGCTTCCGCTTGTTGGACCCGCAGTTGGTAATCTTGCGGATCGATCTGGGCGATGACCTGCCCGCGCTGGACCACGCTGCCGAGATCGACGGCAATACCTTTCAGACGCCCAGGGACTTTGACACTGATTGTGGCCTGATCGGAAGCTATCAGGGAGCCCAGAGCCACCGTTGTCCGTTCAAGCGGTGCTTCGGTGACGCGTGCCACCTTGACTGATCTGGGCGGGCTGGTCTCTTTGGGGGAACTGGCTTCTTCTCGAGGGCGATTCTGCTGAGCAAAGCTCGTGGAGACCCCCTGCGATGTGGTACAGAGTATGGCGATGAGCGTACCGCCACATGTGACCATCTGTCGCCAGGACGTTGTCGAAAACCAGAGCAGAAGAGCGGGCCATCCTTTGACATGTACAGATTGCGCCTCCACTGGTGCGTCCTCCCCAGATATCGCGCTGCTTGACATATACCGTAGTCAGGTTGCTTTAAGTAAGCCAGTTCACCCTCCAGGTCAAGGAGAAACTTTGCACGAGGGGGTACCATCGGGCCTAGAGGGCCTGGACAAAAGCATTCGTAAAGAGCTGCGACATGTCGAGAGGATTCTTGAGCAATCCTAAAGCTCGAAAGGTCTGCTCTATATTGGCCATCAGGGCCATGTCAAACCAGCCGAGGCCGTGCTGCTGGGTATGCGCATCGAGTGTGGCAGCGTTCCGCAACTTGATAATGGCCAGGTTGCGCTGCGGGTCTTTGCCATCAATGGCATGTTTGACGGCGATCTGTGCGGCCTCGTCAGGGCGATCGAGCATCCACTGGGTGGCCCGCTTATACACTTTCAGAAAGGCGAGTAACGGCTCACGCTGCGTGGTTGCAAACGCCTCGCTGACGATAAACGCATCGGTAGGCGTGTTGAGGTACTCGCGGGCCCAGAGCACGTTGACCTCACCCAGCCCTTGTTGTTGGGCCGCCCACAGCCCGGTGTCGGTGGCCGCAGTGGCATCGACTTGCCCTTGCATCAGCGGCCCGAAGTTCAAGACACCCGTTGGAATGACTTCGACATCTTTCTCATCTAGCCCTACGGCACGCAAAATAATACGGAGATTATGGCGTGTGCCGCTCTCCAGGCTGTACACCCCAATGCGCTTCCCTTTGAGGTCCTGTGGCTTGGTAATCTGTTTGCTGACCGGCGAGACAACGTTGAAGACATTTTGCGGATAGATGTTATACACAGCTTTGAGCTTCTCACCACTGTCTGCGGCAAAGAGCATGGGCTCGAGATTGGCAAACGCGATGTCCGCATTCCCGGTCAGGACATTTTTGACGGCTGCGCCGCCTCCAGCCCCAGGAATAAAAGTAAAGTCCAGGCCGGCCTCGCGAAACCAGCCAAATTCCTGGGCGGCAAAGACGTGGGCTTGTTCGGAAATCGGCTGGCTCCAGCATGCCATGCGCATTGGCGTGGCGGCGCGTGCCCGCGGTGGGAAAGCCACGAGCACCGCAGCGCCGAGCATACTACGGCGGAGCACAGCCCGGCGGGTGAACCTGGAGGTATCGACACGTTGCATAGTGCTATCCCTTTTCTAAGCCACGCAGGAGTTGTTGGAGCGGCACAATACGCGCCCGACGGGCGAGGACCGCGCGCTCAGCGTAGATGACGAGCTGATAGAGCATGATCCCGATGAGTGTCAGCAGGATAAACACGGCAAACATCAACGTCGTGTCCATCATGCCCTGCGATGCCATAATCAGGGCGCCAAGCCCTTTATTGGCCCCGACATATTCCCCGACCACGGCTCCGACCACGCTCAGGACCATGGCCACCCGTAGACCAGCAAAGACATATGGGACAGCGCTGGGGAGTAGTAAGGTGGTAAACACCTGCCAGCGGTTGGCTCCGAGCATACGAAACAGGTCGCGTGCCTCTGCATCCACCGCCTGGAGCCCGGCCACGGTGTTTTCAAACAAGGGGAAGAAAGCAATCAGAGCCGCAATCAACACTTTGGGGAGAATGCCAAAGCCGCACCAGAGCACAAACAGTGGGGCGAGCGCGAGTTTCGGCATGGCCTGCGACGCAATGATATAGGGATGTAACACACGCTGTGCCCGTGGTGCCAGGGCCATGAGCGAGCCCAGGCCCACGCCCAGGAGACTGCCCCCGAGAAAGCCCAGGAGAATTTCCTGCATGGTGATCCACAGGTGGGGCCAGAAGAAACCATCATAGCCATTCTGCCAGAGGGTAAAGGCCACCGCCGTAGGCAGGGGAAGCACGAGTGGGGACAGGCGTCGCCAGTACACCAGGCCATACCAGGCTGCGAGTATGGTCAGCAACAACAACACGGACCAGAGCCATATGCCTACGAAGGGTGAGGACCTCGCAGGGGGCGGCGTCTGGGGCGTGGGCGTATCCGTGAGCATAGATGACTTTCGTGCAGACCTTAGCGTTTATGATGTTCCATTGCTTGATGAATGTCTCGACACAGGTCAATAAAGCGGTGCTCGAAACGCATCTCCAAACTACGTGGGCGCGGCAGCGGCACGGCAAACGTCTGGGCAATGGTGCCAGGGCGCGGACTCAGCAGCAGCACGCGATCTGCGAGCAGGACTGCTTCGGTAATATCGTGGGTGATGAACACCACCGTACGGCCGCCGTGTTGTGCGAGGCGGAGTAACTCTCCGTGCATCTGCGCCCGGGTTATAGCATCCAGGGCGCCAAATGGTTCGTCCATCAGCAGCACGGCTGGGTCACGCAGCAGCGTTCGTGCCAGGGCCACCCGTTGTTGCATGCCGCCAGATAATTGCCCTGGACGATACCCCGCAAAATCGCGCAATCCCAGGACCGTCAGCCACTGTAAGGCACGCTGGCGGGCCTCCTGGCGTGGCTGCCGTGCTAATTCGGCCGGTAGCACCACATTGTCGAGCACCGTCCGCCAGGGCAGTAAGACCGGGCGCTGAAACACGAGCCCGACCTCGGGAGCAGGGCCCTGGATCGTGTGCTGCCCCAGCATGACACTACCCGTCGTAGGCGTATCCAGGCCCGCCAGAAGACGTAGGAGCGTTGTTTTGCCACAACCGCTCTCGCCTACCAGGGCGATAAATTCCCCAGTCTGTACGGTAAAATCGACGTCACGCAGGGCCCACAACTCTGTGGTCGATGTCCTAAAACGCTTGCCGAGCCGGGTCACACGAATAGCGCAACGTATTGCCTCACCGGCCATGACGTCGCGCTGCTGGTCCGCGAGGACTTCAGTCATCCGCCGGCTCCTCAATATCCGTCCAACGCACCAGATCGAGGAGGTTGCAACGTCCATCGTGATGCCAGGTCATCCGTGGCCAGGGCATACGGTCCAGGGGACTGATACGCGTGACCCCCAGGCGGCCAAGGATGGCGGCCAGGGCCAGGCGCCGTGCTGGTGCCAGGGCCACGCCCGCGGTCTGTAAATAGGCCTGTACGGGCACTAGACGCTCTGCGACCTGCATGATGTCATCAACGGGATGCACACGGACCGTGCGGTTGAGACACGAGGGGGTAAAGGCGGTGACATCTTCATAAATCACTGTCCAGGCTGTGCCCGGCTCACTGCAGAGGAGCAGCACCTGCGCATCATCGAACTGCCGAAATTCATACGCACCCCGCAGATGCCGAATCGCTGTGCTGTCTTCCAGGGGCAGCGTACCCCGCGGCAGCTCGGCATGCACCGCAGCCATGCTCTCTGCCAGCAACATTGCAAAGTCGCGTGGCGCTACGACTCCGCCTTGCTCGACGTAAAGCAGATGGGGCGACACGCAGCCCTGCTGATCAAACACCGAGACCCCGTAGGCTGCCTGCCGTGCTGTCTGGGCAGCCAGGTCTCGGCTGCTGAGGTATTCGCGGCCAATAACCCCAAAGCTCAGTTTGTGACTATAGGCCAGAAACTGCGTAGCAGCGGGGACACGATGCTGGATATCCCTGGTTGCCGTCTCACTACCATAGGCAATCACGGCATCTGCCGCAGCAAAGGCCGCCGCTTCGAGCTGGGCATCGCCACCTCTCCACCAGCCAATGGCCAGACAGGAGCCAATCTCCGGGCAGACTTCCCAGAGCGACCGCGCAAACAGGGCAGCAAAGAGGGGTTCTTCGGAGGCGCTTTTGCCGAGGCTGGCACTTTTGAGCAACAACGTACAGATCAGACTCCAGGCTGGCAACGCCGGGACATTGCCCGAAAACACATGGGTGGTCACACAGGGGCCATAGGCCCGCGTCCAGCCTCCCGCATGCGGACGTGGACGAAACGTGTCGAGGACCTGCGGGTCGCCGAATTCTGCCTGCAACAGCCGCCACATGGCGTCCTTGCGAAACGCCTGCAGCAGCGTGTCGAGACCGTGGCGGATCATGGCCGGTGCGTAGTGTGTGATCGTCGGGAGGACGGTTTCTGCGTACTGGCGATAGGGATACGCAGGATCGAGCCAGAGCTGTACCACCTGGTCAATGACCTCAACAATCTCGGCCACGGGCCGTTGCGCCAGATAGCGTGCCTGCGCTGTCCGGAGGCGCGCACTGATGGTCTGTACCAGTGCCGGGGTGAGCACGGGTAACTCCAGGCAAACGGTGTCACTGCCCGTGCCAAAGGTCAGGCAGGTTGTGGCGGTGCTTGCGGTATCCCAGTCAGGGAAAAAATACGGCGCTGCTACCATCGTGGTCATGGCGCGTCCTCTAGCGCTGTGTCGCTAAGAGCATCTCGTCGATCGCTACCGAACAGCCGCGCACTTCACTGCCCTGGGCACGACCGAGCAGGGTAAATCCCTGTTCGTGAGCTACTCCGACGTCTTCTGTGAGAATCGCGACGACTGAATTGCGATTTGCCAGATCATAGTGCAATAAGAGCCCACGCTGGCCACGTGGCACCGGGGTCAGCGTTTCGGGGTCCACGACCAGTGTGCGCGTCCAGGGCGGATTGTCCTTGGCTAGTGGCGCCTGGCAGCCCGCATGCACCAGGCGCATGGTATTGTCTAAAAACTGGCTACTGAACTCGCTCATCCCATACATGTTCACGCAGGCTGTCGCTGGCACTCCAAAATACTCGGTAAACAGTCCGTACAGTTCCTCGCGGGTGAGTTCCCGCGACTGCCCCTTAAATCCGCCGGTATCCATAATGCGACTCCCCGCCGGGAGCACAAACTTCCGGTGTTGCGTGGCAAAGATATCCAGCGCATGCACAAAGGCAAACGAGGTGCCCAGCAGGCCCAGCGGCTGCCCGCTGCTCTCGGCCTGCTGCAAGGCCGCCACGAGTGTGTCGATCTCCAGCCCCTGCGGTCCTAGTACGAAGGCGCTCCCTGGCGCTCCAAAGGTTTCCAGCACCAGGTGCAGATAATGCGCCAGAGACGAATTGGGCAGGACGGTGCGCGGGGGATTGAGCACGCACATGGGGAGCTGAGCGCCATCCGGTAGCACGTGCGCCGCAAAGTTCGGGAGCATGGAGGCATTATAAATGGCCAGACGAGCCTGATAGTGTTTACTGCGTTTCTCCGGGTTGGTCGTCCCACTCGACATCCAGATGGCCTCCGCCTGCTCAGGCGGGATACAACTGAGCGTCAGTTCCTTAAAGGCGCCGATGGGCACTGCCGGGATCTGCTGCCAGTGCTGCACGGTCTGTGGGGTAGCACGGCGCCGCTGGCAGTATTTCTGATAGGGGCTATTGTGGTCGTATTGATAGGCAAACAGACGCAGCGCGAGTGTGTTAAACGCCTCCTCAGCCAGTGGCTGCTCGACCCCCTGCTGGAGCACAGCCAACAAGGCGTCATCCAGTGCCTCTACCTCATGTCCCACAGTCTGCCCTCCTCCGTACAGCGTTTCTCCGTATGGCCTTACGGCTGTAAGACCGCCCGCCCCGCAATGTCCCCACGCTGCAGCGCCTGGAGCGCATCGTTGACGTGTGCCAGCGGTAAGACGCGGTCCACCACTTGGCGTAACTTGCCACTGCTGGCCAGGGCCACGGCATCCAGCAAATCCTGCTGCGTACTGCCGACTGACGCCAGGATCTGCAACTCGCCAATCACCAGCAGGAGCGGATTGGCAATGAGCTGATCTTCCGAGTAGCCAATGAAGACGAGCCGTCCCCGCTTGCGCAGACACTGCAGCGATTGATCCATGGTTTCCCGCGTGCCCACGAGTTCAAAAAGAATATCTACGCCCTCATGCCCAGTGAGTCGTCGTACCGTTTCTGCGACGGGCTCCTGTCCGGCATGAATCACCGCATCGGCTCCGAGCTCGCGGGCCAATTGCAGCTTGCGTTCGGAGCGTCCCACCACCAGCACCTGTGCCCCACTGAGCTTACAGACTTGCACGAGCGCATAGCCCACACCACCTGCCCCATAGATCAAGACCGTATCGCCGAGTTGCACTGGCGCCACCCGCCGTGCCGCGTGCAAAGCCGTGGTCGCACTACAGCCCAGGGTACAGGCCTGCGCCGCATCCAGATGCGCCGGTAAGGGTGCGAGCATATCGGCGCGCGCTTTGACGAACTCGGCATACCCTCCATCCGCCGTGAAACCGAGCTGGGCTACGACCTGGCTACACAGATTCTGTTGCCCACTGCGGCACCAGAAGCACTGGCCACACGTGCCATAGTAATTGACGATGACCCGTGTGCCCGGCGGAGGACCCTGCACTTGCGCGCCAACCTGCACGACCTCGCCCACCATCTCATGGCCGAGCGTGAGTGGAGCAATACCCAGGTTGAGCAGACCACTGAGGAAATGCAATTCCGTCCGACACACACCGGCATGCGTGACCCGCACCAGAGCCTCATCCTCTCCGATCGCTGGTACGGGTACAGCTTCAAGCTGTAATGTTGGCCCTGGCCCATGATAACGTGCCGCCTGCATTACCTGTGGTAGAGATCTGGTCATGCCTCTCCTTCTGCGCCACGGCAAAAAAAAACACCGCCGGGTGGCGGTGTTACATAACACCCCATGCGTCGTCCCTACGGTGGTATTACCCACATCAGGTACAGACGGTCGGCAGCGTTTCCTGGCCACCCTCTCAGCCTGGCTTCCCAAGCTCCCGCGAAGACATCAGCATTCAATTGGTATGAGCAAACCATAGATAACACGAAAAAGCAAGCAAGAAATCGGCTGCACGATTTTGCTTAACAGGTCAGGAGGCTTCGTCTATCATAACAGCCAGCATGGCCTAGCCACATCTCGTGGCGGGCGCGCATTGTGTGGTGCCGTTGGGAGGCCTGATGAAGCCGCATTACGATACCCTGCGTGTGACGCGTTCTGAGGATGGGTACGTCGTCACGGTCGAGATGCATCGTCCCGAAGCCCTGAACGCCATGAACACCGCGATGGGGCGTGAACTGCTGGCGTGTTTTGAGGCGTTTTTTTGGGACAAAACAACGCGCGTGGTGATTCTCACAGGCACTGGTGAGAAAGCCTTTTGTGTGGGCGGTGATTTGAAAGAGCGCCAGGGGATGACGGACGATGCCTGGCGCGATCAGCACGTGATCTTTGAGCAGGCTGCCTTTCGGGTGCTGCGTTGTCCGCTGCCGGTGATTGCCGCCGTGGAAGGGTTCGCGATGGGGGGCGGCTGTGAGCTGGCAGTACTTTCTGACTTTGTCGTTGCCAGCGAGACCGCGGTGTTCGCGGTACCGGAAGTGACGCGTGGTATTTTCCCAGGCATCGGTGGCACACAGCTCTTGCCGCGCATTGTTGGAACGCCATTCGCCAAGGAAATGATTTTTACAGGGCGTCGGGTCTCTGCGCAGGAAGCCGCGACCATCGGCCTGGTCAATCATCTGGTCCCTGCCGGGCAGGCCCACGCCAAAGCCAGTGAGATTGCCACGACCATTGCTCAGAATGGCCCAGTGGCAGTGCGCCAGGCGAAAAAAGCCATTGCCTGGGGCAGTGAGACCGATCTCGAAACTGGCATGATGCTGGCGATTGAGGCGTATAACAGCACGGTCAACACCGAGGATCGGCTCGAAGGGGTACGGGCCTTCAACGAACGACGACCACCACGCTTCCAGGGACGCTGAGGCGCGCAGCAGAAAGGGACAACGCATTATGACAGGACTGCAGATCGGGCTCACGGAAGAGCAACAAGCCCTGCGGAAAGCCGTGTATGAACTTTGCCAGCTCTATCCGGGCTCGTACTGGCGGGAGTTAGACGAAAAGCGCGAGTATCCAGAAGCCTTTGTGCAAGAGCTGACCAAAGCTGGCTATCTCGCGGCGTTAATTCCAGAAGCGTATGGGGGGAGCGGTCTGGGCATCCTGGAAGGTGGGTTGATCCTCGAAGAGATTAACCATGCGGGTGGCAATGCCGCTGCCTGCCACGCCCAGATGTATATTATGGGCACGGTCTTGCGCCACGGTTCTGAGGCTCAAAAAACGCGCTATTTACCGCAGATTGCCAATGGGACGCTGCGCTTGCAGGCCTTTGGCGTCACGGAGCCGAACTCTGGCTCTGACACGACACAGCTCCAGACGACAGCGGTCCGGCACGGGGACACGTATGTGATCCAGGGCCAGAAGATCTTTATTTCGCGCGTGCTGCAATCGGATCTGCTGCTGCTGCTCGCCCGTACTACGCCCCTGGCCGAAGTGCGCCGACGTACCGAGGGATTGTCCGTCTTTTTGATGGATATCCGCAACCTGCCAGGCTTTACCGTGCGCCCCTTACGCACCATGCTGAACCATTCCACCAACGTGCTGTTTTTTGACAGTGTGGAAATTCCTGCCGACACGCTGATAGGGGAAGAAGGCAAAGGCTTCGCGTACATCCTCGACGGCATGAATGCCGAGCGTATCCTCGTGGCGTCGGAATCTATTGGTGATGGCCACTGGTTTATCGAAAAGGCCGTGCAGTATTCCAAAGATCGTGTCATTTTCGGCAAACCTATTGGGGCCAACCAGGGTGTACAGTTCCCTATTGCGAAAGCCCACATGGCCGTCGAGGCCGCCGATCTTATGCGGCTGAAAGCTGCGGCGATGTTTGACGCTGGCGAACTATGCGGGGCGGAAGCCAACATGGCCAAATATCTCTGTGCTGAGGCCGCCTGGGAAGCCGCCAATGCCTGCCTCGACTGCCATGGCGGCTATGGCTTTGCGGCAGAGTATGACGTAGAGCGTAAATTCCGTGAAACACGCCTGTACAAGACCGCTCCGGTGAACAACAATCTCGTGCTGGCCTATGTGGGCCAGCATGTACTGGGCATGCCGAGGTCCTATTAGCTGTCCATGAAGCGTCAGTATGAGGTGTTTGTCCTGATCGTGACGATTCCTGAAAGGAAAGTGCATGGCGCACCATATTACCATTTGTGAAGTTGGTACCCGTGATGGGTTTCAGATTGAGTCGGAGTTTATTCCTACCGCGTCCAAGACCGAAGTGGTCAATCGACTGAGCGCCGTGGGCCTGCCGCGCATTGAGGTGACATCGTTTGTGCATCCCAAGGCCATCCCGCAATTGCGCGACGCGGAGGAAGTGATGGCGCACATCGAGCGACGCCCTGGCGTGGTCTTCGCGGCGCTCGTGCCCAATGACAAGGGAGCTCAGCGGGCCGTGGCGGCTGGGGTGGACAAGATCCATACGGTGCTGTCTGCCAGCGAGAGCCATAATCTGGCCAATGTCAATATGACTGTGGCCGAATCTCTGGCCAAGCTCGAGGCCGTAGCCCGGGTGGCACACGAGGCGCACGTGCCTTTGCAGGGCGGTATTTCGTGTACGTTTGGCTGTCCCTTTGAGGTCGAGGTCCCGCTCGCCAATCTGGAAGCTATTGTCGCCCGGTTGGTCGATTATGGATTTCAGGGGATTGGTCTGGCCGACACCACGGGCATGGCCAATCCCGCGCAGGTGCGCCGCACGTTGGACTCTCTCATGCCCAAGTTCCCAGGTGTGGAGTGGACGTTGCACACACACAATACCCGTGCCATGGCGATTCCGAATATCCTGGCAGCGATTGACTGCGGTGTCCAGCATTTTGATGCGTCGATTGGCGGGCTGGGAGGCTGTCCCTACGCCCCAGGGGCGACTGGTAATGTCTGTACGGAAGACCTGGTACACTGTCTGCATGCTATGGGCTATGCGACAGGTATCGACCTCGATGCGCTTATTGCGGTGTCCAAGCGCGTGCAAGAAGTTATCGGGCGTGAGCTGCCCGGGCAGGTCATGAAGGCCGGGAAGTGGGACCGACGTTATCAGGTGCCTCGGGCCGTTGAAGAGCGTCTTGCGGCCCTGGCATCCTAACGGGCGGGTCCTGGCCCGCCTTGCTTACCACCATTGCCATTCTTGGGTCCACAGGACGTGGATACCCAGCAAGAGATTGGTGACGCCGTGTGCGATAACGCATGGCCAGAGGCGGCGCGTTGTATAGAGCAGGAGATTGTAGACCACCCCTGCCATGATCCCGGCGAGCCAGAGGGCATGTTCGCTGCCAAAGAGTAGCACTGTCGCAATAAACGATATCCAGGTAAACGTCCCGAGACGCACCGAGGTAAATTCCGCAGTGACGCCCGGGACCTTCTCTGGATAGAGGGTAATCACAAAGCGCACCAGAAAGGACCGCCAGAACAGCTCTTCCATCACTGGCACCACGATAGAGGCGCCGAACAACCGGATCGCTGCCAGAACCCCACCGAACGCCGTGCCCGCCTGCCACGGATTATACCCACTCACCGTACCCATCGTGGCCCAGGGCCAATCCATGCGCACCCAGGCAAGATACACGAGCACTCCGGCACCAATAGCCAGAGCTGCCTCGGCGGCGGACACCCAGAGCCGTTCATGGAGTTCATCGTAATAACGCCAGCACACGACAATGGCTCCCAGCACCACCACGGTTTTCACCGGATACAACCAGAGAGGGAGGAGTGCTCCCCGGGCCGCCAGGGGCGGGAGCCACGTACTGGCAGACTGCAGTATGGATTCGAGCACGATAAAACCCATATAGAGCACAAAAGGGAGTATCCGTGGCCACATACCTGGGTTCCTCACGCATGACATTGCATGGGGTTGTCATTGCCTCCCCCCAGCGGGGGGAGGCTAAGAGGGGGAGCAGATCAGCACCAGCGTTCGAGCACTCGCTCTAGAAACCCTCTGTATACAGATGACAGGCGACCTGGTGGCCACTCTCCACCGGTTTCAGGATGGGTTCAACTGCCGAGCAGACGGGTTTGGCAAAGGGGCAACGCGGATGAAAGCGGCATCCTGAGGGGGGATTTAAGGGGCTTGGGATCTCCCCGGTGATGAGGACTTCTTCCCGTTCTTCGTCGGGATGCACAGGCAAGGCTGCGGAGAACAGGCCTTTGCTATACGGATGCATGGGTTCGACGCGGAGCTGCTCGCTCGTTGCTAGCTCAACAATTTTCCCAAGGTACATCACTGCCACATTGGTACTCAAATGCAAGACCGCGGCCAGATCGTGCGCAATGAGCAAGTAGCTGACCCCAAATTGCTGCTGCAGATCTTGCAACAGGTTCATAATCTGGGCACGAATCGACACATCCAGGGCCGATACTGGCTCGTCGAGAATAATCAGGCTGGGATTCAGCGACAGTGCCCGTGCAATGGCAATACGCTGCCGCTGTCCGCCGCTGAATTCGTGGGGAAACAGCTCGGAAGCATTGGGCCGGAGACCCACCAGGCTGAGCAATTCCTGCACCCGATCGCGCACCGCGGCTTTGGAAAGCGATTCATTCACTACCAGGGGTTCTGAAATGATATCCCCCACCCGCATACGTGGATTCAGGGAGCTATACGGATCCTGGAACACGGCCTGTACACCTTTGCGATAGGCTTGCAGATCGCGGCCAGAGAGAGCTGAAATATTCTCTCCCCGGAACACGATTGAGCCACCCGTCGGTTTTTCCAGCATGAGAATCATCTTCATGGTGGTGGTTTTGCCACAGCCTGACTCACCCACCAGTCCCATGGTCTCACCAGTGCCTATCGCATAGGAAACGCCATCGACCGCTTTCACCAGGCCAATCGTTTCCTGAAAGATCAGACCTTTCGTTACTGGAAAATGTTTTTTGAGTTCATGAATCTCCAGTAATGTATCGCTCATTTGCCCTCCCAGAGCCAGCAGCGGGTATAGTGATTCTCGCCCACCTGGACTTCAGGAGGCACGTCACGACGACAGCGGTCCTCCGCTTTGGGACAGCGCGGGTTGAACGGGCAGCCCGCTGGGGGGTTGGCCAGATCTGGCGGTTGCCCCTCAATACTCCACAGCCGCTCCGTGCGCTCGGTCAGGCTCGGCACGGCATGCAGCAACGCCTCCGTATACGGATGCGCCGGGCTGTTAAAGATCGTCCGGACCGGAGCCCGTTCGACCAGTTTCCCAGCATACATGACCCCGACCTGGTCACACATTTTGGCCACAATGCCTATGTTATGGGTGATAAAAATCATCGAGAGCCGGCTCTGCTCCTGAAGATCTTTGAGGAGATTGAGATACTGCGCTTGGATCGTGACATCCAGGCTGGTCGTGGGCTCATCGGCAATCAGTAAGCGTGGTTCACAGGAGATGCCGATCGCCCCGACAATGCGCTGCCGCATGCCTCCACTCATTTGATGCGGATATTCACGCAGACGGATTTCCGGAGAGGGAATACGCACACCACGCAGGAGTTCCTTGATACGTTCGAGCAGGCCATTGCCCCGCATGTGGCGGTGGATACGCAACGGTTCCCCAATCTGATCGCCAATGGTAAAGAGGGGGTTCAGCGACATCATGGGGTCTTGCAGAATCATCGTCATCTGGCTGCCGCGCAGATGTTGCATCTCACGCTCAGTTTTGGTGACCAGGTTCTCTCCCTGGAACCAAATCTCTCCCCCAACAATACGCGCTGCCGGAGGCAGCAAGCGGAGGAGCGACATCGACGTCACGGTCTTGCCGCTCCCTGACTCTCCCACCACGCCCAGGGTTTCCCCTTCGTTGAGGCTAAAACTGACCCCATCGACGGCTTTCACCACGCGTGTCCCCTGAGCGGAGAAAAAATACGTCTGTAGCTGTTTAACTTCAAGTACTGGCTGGGCCATTATTGCCTCTTACAATTGACGTAACTGTGGATCGGACCACACCCGGAACCAGTCTCCGAGTGAACTTGCTGCGAGCACCACGAACATGATGCACAGACCCGGAAAGACACTGAGCCACCAGGAACCCGTCATCAGACCGGCACGGCCATCGTTGAGCATGACACCCCACGCCGGTTGGGGGGAGGGCACGCCCACACCCAGGAAGCTGAGCGTGGCTTCAGCAATGACCACGACGCCGAGCTGTAAGGTCGCGATGACCACCGCACTATTGGCCACATTCGGTAAAATGTGGCTCAACATGATGCGTAGCTTGCTACAGCCAGCGACCACCGCCAGACGCACATAGTCCCGCTCTTTCAAACTGAGCACCTCGCCGCGGATGACGCGTGCATAGCGCGTCCAGTACACTACCCCGAGGATAATAACGATATTCCATTCGCTGGGCTTGACCACTGCAGCGAGGAGAATGGCGAAG
>Ga0194121_10007094_pt1 | contig 14722 bp, 14 predicted proteins | sample TA2MahCa50mmetaG_FD_148609 | JGI IMG/M metagenome (GOLD analysis project Ga0194121, IMG submission 148609) | Freshwater microbial communities from Lake Tanganyika, Tanzania - TA2015020 Mahale Deep Cast 50m | ecosystem: Environmental > Aquatic > Freshwater > Lake | place: Tanzania: Lake... | reverse complement strand
CGCCCACGACGCAAGCGCCGGCGGCACCCGCAACGCGAGCGCCGGCACCCGCAACGCAAGCCCCGCCCGCGCAAGCGATCGCGCCCCCGGTACCCACGATTCAACCGCCGCCGGTCGTGACCTCCGCTCTACCCGCGACGACGGCCCCAACTCCGCCAGCGACGACGGCTCCAGCTCCTGCGGCCGCCCCCGCCCCGGCGGCAACGACCGCCCCGTCCCCGACGCAGACCGCCGCACTCCCCCCCGCGATGCGCTCGCCGGATGGGCCGGTGGTGGCTCGGATGGCGTTCCCGGTCGGGGTCGCAAAGTTCTCGGGCGCCGATGCCGAGCAGCTCCGCGCGCTAGCGAAACGGATCGAGACCAACGATACCCGCCTCCAGGTGCAGGGCTACGCCAGCGGCGGAAGCGTCGAATCGCCCTCGGGCGCGCGCCGCCTCTCGCTCCTGCGCGCGCTCGAAGTGCGCTCCTATTTGATCGAGCAAGGCATCAAAGGCACGCGTATCGACGTCCGCGCCTTGGGCGCGCCGCCCGATGGCGTTCAGGATCGCGTCGACATCATCTCGCTCGCTCCGTAAGTCGGCGCCGGCCGGCGGCACCGGATCGAGCCCCACCGATAAAGAGGATCGCCCATGACCCGCCCGCAAAAATACTTGATGCGGATGGCCGCGTTCATGCTCGTGGTCGTCCTCGTCATGGTCGCGCTCTCGGACACGGTGTGGAAAGCGTTCGCCGCCAACGCCGCGCTGAACGGATTGATCTTCGCCACGTTCCTGATCGGCGTGGCCTACGTGTTCCGCCAGGTCCACCGCCTGACTCCCGAAGTCCGCTGGATCGAGGTCTACCGGCGGAACGAACCGGGCCTCTCGGTGCCGAAGCCGCCGACGCTATTGGCGCCGATGGCGGCGATGCTGGGCGAGCGCGCCGGGAGAATGTCGCTCTCGGCGACCTCGCTCCGGAGCCTGCTGGACACGATTTCGTCGCGGCTCAACGAAAGCCGCGAAACCGCGCGTTACCTGATCGGGCTCCTTATCTTCCTCGGACTGCTCGGCACCTTCTGGGGCCTCATCCAAACCATGGGGTCGCTCAGCCTGGCGCTCGGGCGGCTGCAGATCGCAGCCGGTGGCGACATCCAGACCGTGTTCCGCGACCTTCAAGCGGGTTTGCGCGCGCCGCTCTCAGGCATGGGCACCGCGTTCTCGGCTTCGCTCTTCGGCCTCGCCGGATCGCTGATCGTGGGCTTTCTCGATCTCCAGGCCGGCCACGCCCAGAACCGGTTCTACAACGACCTCGAGGAGTGGCTTTCGAGCGTGACGCGGCTCTCCTCGGGCGGCATCGGCGACGGCGATCAGTCGGTGCCGGCCTACGTCAGCGCGCTCCTCGAACAGACCGCCGAGAGCCTCGAAAACCTGCAGCGCATCATGGCGCGGAGCGAAGACAACCGCGCCTCCGCCAACACCACGCTGCTGACGCTCGCCGACAAGCTCTCGACCTTGTCCGACCAGATGCGGGCCGAGCAGGACTTGATGATCCGGCTGGCGGAAGCACAGGTCGAGATCAAGCCGCTGCTGCAGCGGCTGGCCGAATCGAGCGAGCGCGCCGCCGGCGGGCTCGACCCGGCCAGCCGCACGCACCTGAAGAATCTCGATGTCTACATGATGCGGCTCCTGGAAGAGACCAGCATGGGCCGCAAAGAGCTGATCGAGGACTTCCGGAGCGAGGTCAAGCTCTTGGCCCGTACCGTCGCGACCGCGATCGAGCACAGCAGCCGCCAGCACTAGGAGCGCTCCGATGGCGAGGCAGGCGCGCACGCACCGTTCGGTCGATATCTGGCCGGGGTTCGTCGATGCCTTGAGCACGCTGCTGCTCGGCATCACGTTCCTGTTGGTGGTGTTCACGTTCGGCCACTATTTCCTGGCCGAAGCGCTGACCGGCCGCGACGAGGCATTGGCGCGGCTCGATCGTCAGATCGCCGAGCTGGCCGACCTGCTCTCGCTCGAGCGCCAGTCCAACGCCGAACTCAGGCTCTCGGTCGCGCAGCTTTCGGCGACGCTCCAGGAATCGGCCAGGGACCGCGACACCCTGACGCTCAAGGTCGAGGACCTCACGACCCAGATCTCGAGGCTGACCGGCCGCGCCGAGCGGGCCGAAGTGGAGGCGGCGCAGCTCCAGAAGTCGATCGCGGTCGACAAGGAGAAGATCGAGCTGCAGCTGGCCGAGCTCGTGAGCCTGCGCAGCGACATCGACGCCTTGCGCGCCGTGCGCGCACAGCTCGAGCAACAGGTGGCCGAGCGCGCGGCCGAGGCGACCCAGCTGCGCGATCGCAGCCGGCAGCTCGAGGCGAGGCTCGCGACCGAGACCGAGAAGACTTCGCTCGCCCAGAAGGAGATCGAGAAGCGCGAGATTCGCCTGGCCGAGCTCGGCCGCCAGCTCGAAGCCGCGCGCCAGGAACTCGCGAGCGAGCAGTTCTCCTCGACCCGTTCCGAGACCCGGGTTAAGGCTCTGAACGACCAGATCGCCGAGCTCCGCCGCCAGCTCGCCCGGCTCGAAGTCGCGCTCAAGGCCTCCGAGGTCAAGGACGTCGACCAGAAGGCGCAGATCGATGCGCTCGGGCGGCGCTTGAACATCGCCCTCGCCCAACGGGTCGAGGAGTTGTCGAGGTACCGCTCGGAGTTTTTCGGGCGGCTGCGCGAAGCGCTGGGCGACCGTCCCGACATCACCATCGTCGGCGACCGCTTCGTGTTCCAGTCCGAAGTCCTGTTCGAGACCGGTTCGGCCGAACTGGGCGAAGCCGGGCGCGGGCAGATGGCGAAGCTCGCCGCCACGCTTCGCGAGATCAGCCCGCGCATTCCCGAGGAAATCCCGTGGGTGATCCGGATCGACGGCCACACCGACGTCCGCCCGATCGCGACCGCGCAGTTCCCCTCGAACTGGGAGCTCTCGGCCGCGCGCGCGATCGCGGTGACGCGGTTCCTGACGACGCAAGGGATTCCGGCCAAACGCCTCGCCGCCGCCGGATTCGGCGAGTTTCAGCCGCTCGATCCGCGCACCGACGAGATCGCCTACCGACGCAACCGCCGTATCGAGATGAAGCTCACCGAGCGGTAGCGCACTCAAGGCGTTGGCGTGTCACCGAGATGCCTTTCCTGGCATCTCAACGCCGTTAAATTTCGTCGCGCGAGGCCTTGATTCCGCCCAGGTGGTAGCCGCGGCGCAACCGGCGCAACATCCGCTGGGCAAGCTTTCGACGCGTCTCATGTCCGTTGGCGGAGTGCACCGCGAGGAGCCGCGCGATCGGCTTTCCGCGCCGCGTGATGACTACCTCCTCCCCAGCCGCCGCGTAGGCGAGCAGCTTGGAAAACGCTTGATTCGCTTCTCGGTCCGAAACCGTTTTCATCAAGCGCCCTTACGATATGTGCTTTCAACTTAGTATCGCGAGAGCGGATTTCCCGAAGATCGAATCGGCAAGTGCATCATCTGGCACGTCGTTAGCCGTCTCCGCCCCCTCGAGGGGCGCGGGTGAGGGTGGGGTGGTCCAGCAGGCGCGACGCTTCATCGCTGCGCTCGCGTCCTCCCACTGCAACGCAAGGGAAAGGTCGGGAGGGGTCGCGGCGCTACTGCGCCGCCCGGCCCAACGCGAGCTGGCCGACGTTGAACTGGAGCGTCGCCAGCCGGGCGTAAAGCCCGCCCTCGGCCATCAACTGGTCGTGCTTGCCTTGCGCGACGATGCGTCCGTGGTCGATGACGACGATGCGATCGGCGCCGAGCACCGTCGCCAAGCGGTGCGCGATCACGAGCGTGGTGCGGCCGCGCATCAACGGCTCGAGCGCGGCCTGGACCTTCTGCTCGCTCTCGGAATCGAGCGCGCTGGTCGCTTCATCCAACAAGAGCAGCGCCGGGTTGCGCAGGATCGCGCGCGCGATCGCGATGCGCTGGCGCTGGCCGCCCGAGAGGCGGACGCCGCGCTCGCCCAAGAAGGTGTGGAACCCTTCCGGCAGCCGGGCGATAAAGCCGGCCGCCTGCGCCGCTTCGGCCGCGGCCTGGACGTCGTCATCGCTCGCCGCCGGCCGGCCGTAACGAATGTTCTCCATCGCGGTCGCGGCGAAGATCGCCGGATCTTGCGCGACCACGCCGATCGCGCCCCGCAACACCTGCGGATCGAGATCGGGCAGCGGGATGCCATCGAAGGTGATGCGGCCGGTCTCGGGGTCGTGGAAGCGGAACAGCATCCGGAACACCGTCGACTTGCCGGCGCCCGAGGGCCCGACCAGCGCCACCCGCTCGCCCGGCGCGATGCGAAGATCGAAGTCGGCGAGCGCATGGGCGTCGGGGCGCGAGGGGTAGTGGAAGCCGACGCGCTCGAAGGCAATCGCGCCCTTGGCCGGCTCCGCGAGCGGCGTCGGGTGTGCCGGCGCCCGGATATCGATCGGCGTGCGCAGGAGCTCGATCAGGCGCTCGGCGGCGCCGGCGGCGCGCTGGAAGTCGCCATAGACCTCCGAGAGCGCTCCGGCCGAGCCCGCCACCACGATCGCGTAGAACACGAACGCCGCCAGCGTGCCGCCGCTGATCTGGGCCGCGGCGACGTCGCGGGCGCCGATCCACATCACCGCATCGACCGCGCCGAAGATCAGGAGAATGACGAGCGCGGTCAGCCAGGCGCGGGCGTTGATGCGCTTGACCGCGGCGCCGAACGCTTCCTCGACCGCGCCCCGGAAGCGGCGGCGATCGTGGGCTTCGTGGGCGAACGCCTGCACGGTCTCGACCGCGTTCAGGGTCTCGCTGGCGTAGGCCGAGACGTCGGCGATGCGGTCCTGGCTCGCGCGCGAGAGCCGGCGCACCTTGCGGCCGAAGACCAGGATCGGCACCACCACCAGCGGCACGATCAACAAAATGAGGAGCGCCAGCTTGACCGAGGTGACGAACAGGAGCGCGGTGCCGCCGATCAGCAGGAGGACGTTGCGGAGCGCGACCGAGGCGCTCGATCCCACCACCGACTGGATCTGCTCGGTGTCGGTGGTGAGGCGCGAGAGGATTTCGCCGGTGCGCGCGGTCTCGAAATAGGCGGGCGAGAGCCCGATGACGCGGTCGTAGACCGCGCTCCGCACCGCCGCGACCACGCGCTCGCCCAGCCACGACACGCAGTAGAAACGGGCGAAAGTGGCCGCCGCGAGCACGACCACGACCCCGAACAAGGCGAGGAAATACTGGTCGAGGAACGCCGCATTGTCGGCCTGAAAGCCGGAATCGACCACCCGCCGGAGCGCCTGGCCGATCGCGAGCGTCGCGCCGGCGGCGACCAGCAGCGCGACCAGCGCGCCCGCGAGCACGCGCCCGTGCGGCCGGATGAACGGCCACAGGTGGCGGATCTGGCCCAAGTCGCGCGACTTGGCGCGCTCGTGCGCGGTGGCGGCGGTCGGCGCCGCGCGGCTGTTCGATTGATCGCTCACGCCGGGTGCCGCCCCTCGCCGATCACGCAAAATCGACCGTCACCTGCGCCGCTTCGGCGAGGTCGCGCGCCAGCACCTCGGCCAACGCCGCGCCACCGCGGGTCGCCACCCAGGCGCCGCTCGCCGCGTCGAACGCATAGTGCGAAGCGCCGCTCACCGGCGATGACAGCCATAGCTGCCTCAACGGCGCGTGCTTGTTGAGGACGAAGGTCTTGCCAGCATCGGTCTCGATGGTGAGGACCCCTCCCTGCAGCTCGACGTCGAGCCCGTCCGCCGCTTCGAGGCGCTCGGCGTAGCGCGCGAGCGCCTCGCCCGCCACGCGCTCGAAAGTTGGCTCGTCCAACGGCATCGCGTTACCCTCGGTCGGTATAGCAAGCGGCCCCGGTCCCGACAACAAAGCTCGGCCGCGGCGCCGCGAAATCACGCCTCGCTTGCGCCGGTGGGGCGCCTTCGCTATATATCCCGCCGCGCCGGGATGGCCGCCATCCCCGCCTTCATTCCACCGGAGCCAGGCCATGAAAGAGGGTATCCACCCCGAATATCATGAGATCACGGTCATTATGACCGATGGCTCGCAGTTCACGACCCGCTCGACCTACGGCAAGGCCGGCGACACGCTGCGCTTGGACGTCGATCCCAAGTCGCACCCGGCCTGGACCGGCGGCGGCATAAAGCTGGTCGACTCGGGCGGCCAGGTCGCCAAGTTCAACAAGCGGTTCGAGCGCTTCGGTATCAAGTAAGCCGACGCGCCGGCGGTAAACAACCCAGCCCTCGGGCGCCGGGGGCTTTTCATTTGTCGCCGAGCGCGCCGATGAAGTGCCGGGCGAGAACGGCCGTCACCTGGTCGGGCTGCTCGGCCACCATCATGTGCCCGCAGTCTTTCAAGACGACGGTCGTTGCGCCCGCGATCGCGTCGGCGACGGCACGGCCGCGCGCGCTCGGCGTCATTCGATCGGAATCGCCCAACAGCACGAGTGTCGGACACGCGACCTTGGCCGCCGCAGCCGGCGCGCCAGCATAGGCATTGACCGCGGCCAAGTCGGTGTGAAGGAGGCCGGGCCGGCTCCGTTCGAGCAGGCGAAGCGATCCTCCCGCCATCCACATCCCTGGTGCGGTCGAGCGGCCGAGATGCGCGTGGCGGCTGTGGCCCCAGCCGACGATCATGTCGTAAGCGCGCCGGTCGTTGGCCGCAGCCGCGTTCATGAGATCGTCGCTCACCGCCATCGGGTGCGCGGTCGCGAGCAGCGCCAGCGCCGAGACGCGGGCGGGGGCGGCACCGGCCGCGGCTAGCGCCGTGAGCGAGCCCATGCTGTGCCCGCAGAGCACGGCGCGCGCGAGGCCGAGCTCATCCATCGCCGCCAAGAGCCACGCACCCATCGCCTCGACGGTCGCGAGCGCCGGCCCTTCGGAGCGGCCGTGGCCGGGCAAGTCGAGGGCGGCGACGCTGAAGCCGTGGTTCGCGAAGTAACGCGCCGGCAGCATCCACACCGTGTGGTCGAGCCCGGCGCCGTGAACGAAGAGGAGCGCGCGCCGCCCCGACGCGAAGGCGCGCCCGCCGGTGGCTTCGAAGGCGCGCCCGCCGGTGGCCGCGAAAACCCGCTTGCCGGCGACCGTGAACTCCACCGGATCAGGCCTTTTGCGATGCGCGGAGCGCCTGGCCGAGATCGGCGATGAGATCGGCGGCGTCTTCGAGCCCGACCGAGAGCCGGATCATGTCCTCGCCGACGCCGGCCGCTGCCAGCGCCGCCGCGTCCATCTGCTGGTGCGTGGTCGATGCCGGATGGATCACCAGCGACTTGGCGTCGCCGACATTGGCCAGGTGCGAGAACAGCCGCACCGCTTCGATGAACGTGCGCCCGGCGGCGCGGCCGCCCTTGATCCCGAATACCACCAGCGCACCGGCGCCGTGCGGCAACAGCCGCGCCGCGAGCGCGCGGTCGGGATGGCGCTCGAGCTCGGGGTAGGTGACCCACGCGACCGCCGCGTGCTGGCCGAGGAACGCGGCCACCGCACGCGCATTTTCGACATGGCGTGCCATCCGGGCAGGCAACGTCTCGACCCCTTGCAGGATGTAGAACGCGGTCGCCGGCGCCATGCAGGCGCCGAAATCGCGCAGGCCCTCGGCGCGCGCCCGCATGACGAAGGCGGCGGGGCCGAACTCGAGCGCGAAGTCGAGCCCGTGGTAACCGGCATAGGGCTCGGTCAAGGTCGGGAATTTGCCCGACGCTTCCCAATCGAAGCGGCCGCTATCGACGATCGCGCCGGCGATGGCGACGCCGTGGCCGCCCAGGAACTTGGTCGCCGAATGCATGACGAGGTCGGCGCCCCACTCGAACGGCCGGCAGAGGTAGGGCGTCGCGAACGTCGAATCGATCAGGAGCGGCACGTTGGCGGCGTGCGCGATCGCCGCGACCGCCGGGATGTCGAGCACTTCGAGCCCGGGGTTGCCGATGGTCTCGCCGAACACGAGCCGGGTCTCGGGGCGGATCGCCCGGCGAAAGCCGTCGAGGTCGCGCGGGTTGACGAAGGTCGTGGCGATGCCGAAGCGGGGGAGCGTGTGGGTGAAGAGGTTGTGCGAGCCGCCGTAGATCGAGGCCGAGGAGACGATGTGGCCGCCCGCACCCATGAGCGTCGCCACCGCCAAGTGGAGCGCGGCCTGCCCGCTCGCGGTGCAGACGGTGCCGACCCCGCCTTCGAGCGCGGCCAGGCGTTCCTCGAGCACGGCGACGGTCGGGTTCGAGATCCGCGAATAGATATGGCCGGCGCGCTCGAGGTTGAAGAGCGCGGCGGCATGGTCGGCGTCCTCGAACACATAGGACGTGGTCTGGTAGATCGGCACCGCGCGGGCGCCGGTCGCGGGGTCGGGACGCTGCCCGGCGTGGAGGGCGAGCGTCGCGAACTTGTACTCGTCGGCCATGATTCGCGCCGATCAGCCTTTCTTCTTGAAGATGGCGTCGGCGGCGCCGCGCGCGCCCTGCTTGCGCTGGATCACGGCGCGGGCCTCGGCGATCTTGCCATCGCAGGCGGCGATGAACGCCTCGAGCTCCACGACCGACATGTCGTCGAGCTTGCGGGGAAGCTTCGGGATCGGTCGATCGTCGTCGTCCACCAGCGGCATCGCGGTCTCGGCATTGTCGGTTCGCGCCTTGCCAGTGTGCGGCGTTCATACTAGAGGTGCAACCCTTCCTCGGGGCCCCAGCAAGCGAGCGCGAACGATGGCGAACGCCATACCGGCGACCATGACCGTGGTCGAAATCACCAAGCCCGGCGGGCCTGACGTATTGCGGCTCGCGAACCGGCCGACGCCGGTGCCGGGCCTGGGCGAGGTGCTGATCGAGGTCGCGTCGGCCGGGATCAACCGCGCCGATTGCATGCAGCGCGCCGGCACCTATCCGCCGCCGCCGGGCGCGCCGGAGATCATGGGGCTCGAGGTCGCCGGCCGGGTCGCGGGGGTCGGGTTGGGCGTCCATCGCTATCGAATAGGCGATCCGGTGTGCGCACTGGTGCCGGGCGGCGGCTACGCGAGTTATTGCCTGGCGCCGGCCGACAACACGCTGCCGGTGCCGGCCGGGATCGACGTGGTCGCCGCCGGTGCGCTGCCCGAGGCGTTCTTCACGGTATGGGCGAATCTCTTCGACCGCGCCTGGCTCGCGGACGGCGAGCGCCTCTTGGTCCACGGCGGATCGAGCGGGATCGGCACGGTCGCGATTCAACTCGCCGACGCGTTGGGCGTCCGCGTGTTCGCGACCGCCGGGTCGGACGCGAAGTGCCGCGCCTGCGAAGCGCTCGGCGCCGAGCGCGCCATCAACTACAAGACCGAGGATTTCGTCGCCGCGATCGCCACGCTCACCGCGGGCGAGGGCGTCGACGTGATCCTCGACATGGTCGGCGGCGACTATGTCGCACGCAACCTGAAGGCGCTCGCCAACGAGGGCCGCCTCGTCCATATCGCCATGCCACAGGGCCACAAGGTCGAACTCAGCCTGGTGCCGGTGATGGCCAAGGGCCTCTACCTCACCGGCTCGCGGCTCAGACCGCGCTCGATCGAGGAAAAAGCGCAGATCGCGGCCAAGCTCGAGAAGATCGCGTGGCCGCTATTGGCCCAGGGCCGCATCAAACCAGTGATCGACCGGACCTACCCACTGGCCGAGGCCGGCGCGGCGCAGGCGCGCATTGAGACCAGCCAGCACGTCGGCAAGATTCTTTTGCTGCCCGCTCACCACGAACCCGGTCGCTGAGCCTCGGCCCCCTATCCGACGCTTCCGTCGGCGCTGCGGAGAAATACCGGGTCGGCGCGAGGCGCCGGGTGCGCGCGAAGGTTCCTAGGCGGCGGGCTTGCCGGGGTTGCCGCGCGCACCCCCTCCCCGGCCCCTCCCCCTGCAACGCAGGGGGAGGGAGACGCGACGCGAGCAATTTTCCCGCGCCGCCGAATCGTGTTAAACGACGGACAATGATTACCGGCGCTACGCCCTCGGGCGGCGCCCCCCGGACATGGAGTTGCGCGATGTCTAGGCCTTTGATGCCGAAAGCGACGGCCGTTTGGCTGATCGAAAACACCACGCTCGCGTTCCCGCAGATCGCCGAGTTTTGCGGACTGCACCACCTCGAGGTGCAGGGCATCGCTGACGGCGAGGTCGCGACCGGGATCGTCGGCCACGATCCGATCGCGTCCGGAATCCTCACCGCGGACGAAATCGCGGCCTGCGAGGCCGACAAGACGCGGAAGCTCCGCATGATCAAGGCCGACATCCCCCAGCCGATCGCGCGCGCCAAGGGACCGCGCTACACCCCGGTCGCCAAGCGCCAGGATCGGCCGAACGCGATCGCATGGCTCTTGCGCTACCACCCCGAACTCACCGGCGGCCAGGTCGCCAAGCTGGTCGGTACCACCAAGTCGACCATCGACTCGATCCGCGAGCGAACGCACTGGAACATCTCGAACGTCAAGCTCGAGGACCCGGTCTCGCTCGGGATGTGCACGCAGACCGAGCTCGACGGCGCCGTCACCAAGGCCAAGCGGCGCAAGCTCAACAAGGAGGCCCGCGACGCCAAGGTCGCGGCCGAGCGTCAGGCAGAGGCCGAAGCCGAAGCGCAAGCCGCGGCCCAGGCTGCCGCGGCAACGCCGGCGGAGCCGCCGCCCGCAACCGATCCCGGCGCCGCCCCGAGCGCGGGTTAGAGGGTGGGACGGTAAGGCGCGCGGTTCGGCACCCCACCCAGCGCTGCGCCCCGGCCTCCCCCATGACGGGGAGGCGATTCTCGTCATGGTCCCCGCCCCCTCAAGGGGGGCGGGTCAGGGAAGGGCTCAGGGCGGGCGGGCGCGAAGCGCGGGAGGGGACTTACCCCTGCTGCAGCCGGCTCGAAGCCGCCTTGTCGAGCCCGATCCCTTTCATGGCGTCGGCGATCTCGACGAGAATCACCGGATCGTCGATCGTCGCCGGCATCCGGTACTCCTCGCCGTCGGCGATCCGGCGCATGGTGCCGCGGAGAATCTTGCCCGAGCGCGTCTTGGGCAGACGCTTCACCACCGCGGCCAGACGGAAGGAGGCGACCGGGCCGATGCGGTCGCGCACCAGCTTGACCAACTCGGGCACGATCTGATCGGGCCCGCGCTTGCACCCGGCTTTCAGCACGACGAACCCGACCGGGACTTGGCCTTTGATCGGATCGCCGATTCCGATCACCGCGCACTCGGCGACATCGGGGTGCGCCGCCAGCACTTCCTCCATGCCGCCGGTCGAGAGGCGGTGGCCGGCGACGTTGATGATGTCGTCGGTCCGGCTCATGACGTAGAGGTAGCCGTCGGCGTCGCGGTAGCCGGCGTCGGCGGTCTTGTAGTAGCCGGGGAACTCGTCGAGATAGGACTTCTTGAACCCGTCGTCGTTGTTCCAGAGCGTCGGCAGGCATCCTGGCGGCAGCGGCAACTTGACCACGATCGCCCCGGTCTGGTCGGGCGGAACCTCCTTGACCTGGGGATCGACGATGCGAACGTCGTAGCCCGGCACCGCCTTGGTCGGCGACCCGGGTTTCACTTTCAGCATGCCGAGCCCGACGCAATTGGCGGCCATCGGCCAGCCGGTCTCGGTCTGCCACCAGTGGTCGATCACCGGCACGTTCAGATGCCGCTCGGCCCAATGGAGCGTGTCGGGGTCGCAGCGCTCGCCAGCCAGGAACAGCGTGCGAAACCCAGCGCGGCCATAGCGCTTGATGTACTCGCCTTCCGGATCCTGTTGCTTGATCGCGCGGAACGCGGTCGGCGCCGTGAACATGGCGGCGACCTTGTGGTCGGTAATGACGCGCCAGAACGCGCCGGGATCGGGCGTGCCGACCGGCTTGCCCTCGTAGAGGATCGAGGTGTTGCCGTGGATCAGGGGCCCGTAGACGATGTAGGAGTGGCCGACCACCCAGCCGACGTCGGACGCGGCCCAAAACACCTCGCCCGGGTTGACGCCGTAGACGTTCGCCATCGACCAGTTGAGCGCGACCATGTGGCCGGCGTTGTCGCGCACCACTCCCTTGGGGATGCCGGTCGTGCCCGAGGTGTAGAGCACATAAAGCGGATCGGTCGCCGCCACCGGCACGCAGTCGGTCGGGGTCCCCTTGTTCATGGCTTCGTGCCACTCGAGGTCGCGGCCGGCGACGAGGGTCGCCTCGACCTCGGCGCGCTGCAGGACGACGCACTTGTCCGGTTTGTGTGCAGCGAGTTGGATCGCCTGGTCCAACAGCGGCTTATAGGGCACGACCCGGCCCGGCTCGATTCCGCAGCTCGCCGAGAGCATCAATTTGGGTTTGGCGTCGTCGATCCGGGTCGCGAGCTCGTTGGCGGCGAAGCCGCCGAACACGACCGAATGGATGGCGCCGATCCGGGCGCAAGCGAGCATCGCGAACGCCGTCTCCGGCACCATCGGCATATAGATGATGACGCGGTCGCCCTTTTGGACGCCGAGCGCCCGGAGCGCGCCGGCATAGCGGGCGACCGTCGTTTTCACCTCGCTAAAGGTGAATTTCTTGATCGTCTGCGTGACCGGGCTGTCGTAGACGAGCGCAACCTGGTTGCCGCGGCCAGCCTCGACGTGGCGATCGAGCGCGTTGTAGCAAGTGTTGACCAGCCCGCCCGCGTACCAGCGGTAGAACGGCGCCCGGCTCGCGTCGAGGATCTTGTCCCACTTCTTGAACCAATGGATGCCTTCGGCGGCCTTGGCCCAATGGGTTTCCGGGTCGCGCTGCCAGTCGGCATAGACCTGATCGTAGCGGCTGGACATGGCCTCTCCCCTCGCCTTGGCGATTTCGCGCATTTTTCCGCCGCAACCGGCGGCGCCGCCAAAGAAACAACTCGGCCGGCGCGCTTGTCAAGCAAGCGCGGCCGCCACGGGCCCGCGCCCGCTGCGAGCCGTTGTAAGCGGGCGGCGCTTCGCCTAGTTTCGCGCCGGCAGGCAGCGGCGGGAGGCAGGCGATGGCCGGAACCATCTACGACAGCGGGCTCGACAAGAACGCGGCCAACTACCAGCCGCTCACGCCCCTGGGCTTCATCGAGCGCACCGCCGCCACCTTTCCCGACCTGACCGCCGTCATTCACGGCGAGACGCGCTACAGCAACGCCCAGTTCTTCGCGCGGTCGCGCCGGCTCGCGAGCGCGCTCCGCGCGCGCGGAATCGGCCTGGGCGACACCGTCGCCGCGGTCGCCGCCAACACCCCGGCGCTGCTCGAGTGCCATTACGGCGTGCCGGCGACCGGCGCCGTGCTCAACACCATCAACACCCGGCTCGACGCGCCGACCATCGCCTTCATCCTCGAACATGCCGAGGCCAAGGTGCTGCTGGTCGACCGCGAGTTCAGCGCCGTGGTCAAGGAGGCGCTCGCGCGCTCGAAACAAAAGCCGCTGGTGATCGACATCGACGACGCGCTGGCCCCGCCCGGCGAGCGGCTGGGCGTCGCCGACTACGAGGCCTTCATCGCCCAGGGCGACCCCGACTTCCCGTGGCAGCCGCCGGCCGACGAATGGCAGGCGATCTCGCTCAACTACACCTCGGGCACAACCGGGAATCCGAAGGGCGTCGTCTACCACCACCGCGGCGCCTACCTGAACGCGGTCTCGAACCTCCTGGTCTGGCACATGCCGGCGCATCCCGTGTACCTGTGGACGCTGCCGATGTTTCACTGCAATGGCTGGTGTTTTCCGTGGTCGATCACCCTCGGCGCCGGGACCCATGTGTGTCTCCGCAAAGTCGAGGCCGGCGCCATTTACCGCGCCTTCGCCGAGGACAAGGTCACGCACTTCTGCGGCGCGCCGATCGTCCTGCAGACGCTGATCAACGCGCCCTCACAGCTGAAACGCCGGTTCGGCCACAAGGTCGAGGGCATGACCGCGGCGGCGCCGCCGCCGCCCTCGGTGCTGCAGGCGATGGAACGCGAGGGCATCCGGCTCACCCATGTCTACGGCCTGACCGAGACCTACGGGCCTGCGGTGGTGAGCGAATGGCACGGCGAATGGGACACGCTCGACGATGCCGAGCGCGCCAAGATCAAGTCGCGCCAGGGCGTACGCTACCCGATGCTCGAGGCGTTGATGGTGGCGGATGCCAAGACGCTCGCACCGGTGCCGCGCGACGCCGCGACCATGGGCGAGGTGTTCTTCCGCGGCAATATCGTCATGCGCGGCTACCTCAAGAACAAGAAGGCGTCGGACGAAGCCTTCAAGGGCGGCTGGTTCCACTCCGGCGACCTCGGCGTCTGGCACCCCGACGGCTATATCGAGCTCAAAGACCGGTCCAAGGACATCATCATCTCGGGCGGCGAGAACATTTCGACCATCGAGGTCGAGAGCGTGCTTTACCGTCATCCGGCGGTGCTCGAAGCCGCGGTGGTGGCGCGCCCCGATGCGAAGTGGGGCGAGACGCCGTGCGCATTCGTGAAACTAAAACCCGAAGCCAAGGGTGTCACCGCCGACGACATCATCGCCTTCTGCCGCGACAACATGGCGCACTTCAAGGCACCAAAGACCGTGATCTTCGAAGACCTGCCGAAGACCTCGACCGGGAAGGTGCAGAAGTACGTGCTGCGCGACCGCGCTAAGTCGCTCTGAACGCGCGCCGGGCCGTGGCCGCGGCGAGTCCGGCGCCGAGCGCAACCGCAACCAGCGCCCGCCGGTTCGCCGGATCGAGGGTGATGCCGGCGCTCCGGCAATACGCCGTCAAGTTCGCGCCGATCGCGGCGGCCGACGCACGCGTCGCGCCGCGGGCCGGCGCGCTCGGCTGGCCCTGGGCCGGCGCCGCGAGGGCGGC
>Ga0194121_10007093_pt1 | contig 14723 bp, 20 predicted proteins | sample TA2MahCa50mmetaG_FD_148609 | JGI IMG/M metagenome (GOLD analysis project Ga0194121, IMG submission 148609) | Freshwater microbial communities from Lake Tanganyika, Tanzania - TA2015020 Mahale Deep Cast 50m | ecosystem: Environmental > Aquatic > Freshwater > Lake | place: Tanzania: Lake... | reverse complement strand
GTAGTGCGGCAAGCTCGGTCAGCGTCGTCTGCAGCAATGCGACCAAGCCTCAGTGCGCGCCCAATAAGACCATCTGCTGCCCGAGCGGGAAGTGGAAGTGCTGGGATCCAACATCCGAGTGTCCGCCAGTGTGCGCGCCCGCTTCGTCCGCCTCTTCGGCATCTTCGGGGTGCAGGGGATCGCAGCCCTCCTGTTCTGCAGGAGCCAATCCCTACTGCTGCAAGAGCGGAGAATGGGCGTGCTGGGATAAGAGTAAGAATGGCATACCGCCAGCATCTTCTGCCGGCAGCGGCAACTCTGCTTCTCAGAGCCAATCATCGTGCGGTGTCGATGGTGGCCCTGGTGTCTACGAAGATTGCACTGGTTTCTGGCAGTATCCGCAGGGTACTCCTGTGTTTGTCCCGTGCTCCGCCACATCCGGCCAGACGAGCATTGAGCTTCCATCGGACATGAGTTGCGAAGGTTACATTGTAGGCTGTTCAGAGAATGTTACTACCAGGTTTGGAAGAACAAGCATTCAAGGATGCATCTCCGGGATCCCTGGGGTAGGGGCTCCGGATTTCTTATTCCGTTCAGGAGTCAATACGATCTCTTGGAGCATCCCAAAGAGCTACTACCGGAAAGTACGTCTTGCTACAAAGTTGTTCTGCTCGTGCAATAATTCATCGACCAGTGATGCATCAAACGCCTGCACTGGAGCCCCCCCCTCATGTTCCGGTGGTGAACCCCTCTGCTGTCCCGGTTCCGGATGGAAGTGCTGGGATCCCGATGCGGAGTGTCCGGCAAGTTGTCCGACGCCGAGCTCAGCACCAGCATCATCTTCTCGAAGTAGCCAAGCCTCGAGCGGCCACCCGGCGGCATGTGAAAAAGACACTGACTGCGGAGGGTGGTACGACGAGGACGGCTTTTTTGTCTCCTGCCCCTCCCGTGGGGTTGGTGCATGTAATGGCGGGTGTCATATGGAAGATGACCTATGTGTGGAGACGTCTCAGTTTGCCATTTGCACTCCACAAGGATGCGCTCCTGGGAACTATGAATGGTCAGGCAGAGGATCTGTGTGTCATGCCAATGGTCGGAATTGTGTAGTCGCCCCCAAGCATACCGAATGTCAGGGTACTGCCTGCGTCACTGTTCCGGGGTTGGGGGATGACGAATGTGACCCCATTCTCGGTTGTAGAGTGGATTCCCACCTCGAATGCAACAGCGCTGATCTCTGCGTAGAGGTCGCTGGCTACGGTGCCAACGAATGTTCCCCGGCGATCGGTTGCCGTAAACACACCGAGTGTTCCAAAGAAAACACCGCTTGTCTTACGGTTCTTGGAGAAGGAAACAACGAATGTGATCCTCTCCTGGGGTGTGGAACTTCGGGAGAGACACACAATGTCTGTCAGAGTAACACCTGTATTGCCATCGATGGACCCGGTGACGATCAGTGTAGCGACACTGTCGGATGTGACCAACACACGGTCTGCAGCGGGGAGAGTTTAGCCTGTTTGGTACTCCCCGGTCCCGGTCCGCATCAGTGTGACCCTGGCAAGGGCTGCGGCATCGGAACACGTCTTGTCTGTCTGAATGAAGTCTGTATCAGCGAGCAGGGCAATGGACCCAATGAATGTAAGAATAGTGATGATTGTGCTGAGCACTTTGAGTGTAACGATCAAAACAGCTGTATCTCAGTTCCCGGATCAGGATCCAACGAATGTTCCGATCTTCTTCCCTGCGCCACACACACGGAGTGCAATAGTGACAATACTGCCTGTCTCGTCGTTCCAGGAGAGGGTACGAACCAGTGCGATCCTGTACTCGGGTGTGGCGGAGGGGAATTCCACAACGAGTGTAATGCACAGAGACAGTGTGTCCTCGTCCCCGGCATCGGCACGGATCAGTGCACCGGTGAAGTCGGCTGCAACGAGCACACGGAGTGTCAGGGCACCACCTGCGTCGTCCTTCCCGGCTCCGGCAATCGCCCCTGCGAACCGACCCAGGGCTGTGGCACCGCATCACACACGGAATGCAATGCCCAAAACCAGTGCATCACTGTCCAGGGACCCGGCGCCAATGCCTGCGTCACCAATGACCAGTGCACCGGCCAAAACCACCTCGTCTGCAACAACGGCTCCTGCATTGCCCAGGCAGGACCCGGCCGCAATGAGTGTTCCCTCCAGGTTGGCTGCAGCCAGCACACGGAATGTCTGGAAACCGCCTGCATCGTCGTTTCGACACTGGGCCAGAACCAGTGCGATCTCCTCCTCGGTTGCGGCAGAGAGACCCACAGCATGTGCGAGGGTGGCGCCTGTGTCTCCGTCCCTGGCCCTGGTACCAATCAATGTAACGGCATCGTGGACTGCGGGGAGCACACCGAGTGTCAGGGTAATGCCTGCGTCACCGTCCCCGGACAAGGAAGCAACTCCTGCGATCCCTTCTTCGGCTGCGACAGCGGTACCACCCACCTCGCTTGCCAAGGCAACAGCTGTGTCTCTGTCCCCGGAGCAGGACCCAACGAGTGTGATCTGACTCTTGGATGCTCTACCTCCGCCCACACCGAGTGCAGCCTCGATGGGTGCATCGTCGTGACGACCCCCGGAGGCAACACCTGCAGCAGCGACAGTGACTGTTTCGCCTCTTGTGGCAATGGTGTTGTGGATACGGGCGAGCAGTGCGACGAGGGTGCGAGCAACAGTGACTCCGCTCCTGACCGCTGCCGAGCTTCCTGCGTGTTCCCGGTGTGCGGCGACGGCGTCACCGATACCGGCGAGAGCTGCGATGACGCCAATATCCGCGCTGGAGACGGGTGCTCCCCGTCGTGCCTACCCGAAGATACTCTGGTGGCCTTTGCGGCCTTCTGCGGCGACGGCATCCTCACACAACCGGAAACCTGCGACGACAGCAACACCTGGGGAGGGGACGGGTGCTCACAGGGGTGCACGCTGGAACCGACGTACACCGATCCTTTCTGTGGCGATGGTATCGCAGTTGCCCCCGAGCAGTGCGACCCGCCCGATGAGAATTGCTCCAGTACCTGCACAATCACTTCGGTGCAGGCTGTACCCGTATGTGGTGACGGCGTCCTCTCCTCTCCGGAGGAATGTGACGATGCCAATCGAAGGGACAGAGATGGCTGCTCTGCAGGCTGTCTTCTGGAGCGCGGCACCTGTGGCGATGGCATCATCCAGCAGGCCCTCGATGAAGTCTGCGAGCCTCGCCTCCATAATCCGAGCCTCCCCTACGACTGCAATCCCGCGACCTGCCGCTTCCTCAGTAGAACCTGCGGCAATGGCACCCTCGAACCAGGGGAGGAGTGTGATATGGGAATCCAAAACGCCCTGACGTCTACCGCTACCTGCCGTCCGGACTGCTCACTAAGCCGCTGCGGTGACGGGGTGCGCGAGGTGGGCGAGAGCTGCGACGACGGCAACCGCCTCTCGCTCGACGGGTGCTCATCTCTCTGCACCATCGAGACCCTGATTGCCGTTGGCGCGATTCCGGCTGTCTCGCCGCTGGGGACCTTCACCCTCAGAGCGGAGCAAGGCCCCCTCTACGTTCGCATGCCCGATGGTCGCGTCATTGCTCTTCCGGCAAGCGGCCAGATCCCAGCGGGCGCCGTCCTCCTAGGGCAGCTCCAGCCGCTGGTGACAAGCCAGCCTCCTGCTGGAGACGTGGGGCCTGCTGCAGTTGCCGTGATTGCGTCGGGAGCGGGTGCGGGATTGGCGTGGGTGCGCAGGAAGCGGAGGGGTAGGGGGTAGGGACATGGGGAATAATTGAATACATTATTTATTCAATACCGTAACGTGCTATACTGGTTTCCGTCATGGGATTCTTCCGCAAACGGCCCAAGCCCGAAAAGCACGTGAAAAAGCTCATCGTTGGCTTCATCTTGGGAGCTGCAATCAGCTCGATCATCGGAAGCAAGTTGGTAGAAAAGGATGAAAAAGACGAAAAGGACGAACAAGACGAATAATGCCAAGTTGGTCTAAAAAATCATCAATGTGTCATTGATAGCGTGTGTCGCCCTTCGACGGATTCGACAGGATCACCGCAAACAGGCTCAGGGTGACACGCTTAGGTGATATTGTAGTAGCAAATTACTATACGACTTTATTCGTCCAGCTCCCCAACGAGGCTCTTTTCCATGATCTCCTGCAATCGTAGAGGCTGATTGGTCTGGGTGAGTGCCCACATGAGCTTCACGATGGCGCACTCAAATGTCATGTTTTTTCCACTGATCACACCGATCCGCTCAAGGGTCAGCTGTTTGCGGTAACGGTGAAGATCCACGGACCCGCGAATGAGTTGGGAGGTGATGACGATGGGGATTTTCTGTGCACTTGCGCGCTTGAGCCACGGAATCACTCGGTCAGAAAGCATCCCCGGACCGTACGTGCGCAGCACAATTCCATGAGGCTTGCTCGCGAGCACCGCATCGAAGTACGCATCAGAAAGCCCGGGATGCAACGTGACGAGCACGACATTGGGGTCAAACCCCGGCCGACAATCGAGCGTGCGCTTGCGACGCACCAGTCGCCACGGGTGAAGCTTCACTTCGATATTGAACTCCGCAACCGGAGGAAACTTGGGGCTATCGAAGGTATGGTCGATGGATTGATCTACCTTCTTCGCCCTGCACCCCCTGAGTACCCGAGGTCCAAGCACAACCGCCACCTCCGCAAGATCCAACTGCGCCGCGCGTATGGCATAGACGAGATTGGTGCGTCCATCGCTCCCGATGTCATTGATCGGCAGAAGCGCCCCCGTGAGGATCACAGGTTTACTGAGTCCCTGTAGTGCAAAACTCAAAGCGCACGCGGTGTAGCTCATGGTATTGGTACCATGCACGACGACAAAACCATCATGGTCGTCATACAGGCGCTCGATCGTGCGGGCGATCTCTATCCAGTTCTCAGGTGTCACGTCGGAGGATCCGACATTGCCAAGTGTCACGAAGTTGAGGGCGACCTCACGCTGCAGCTCGGGGAGGAATCGGTGGATCTCCGAGAGGGACTCGATGGGCTCGATGCGCCCGGTCTTGTGGTTCATCTTCATCCCGATGGATCCTCCAACGTAGAGCAGGGCAATCTTGGCGCGTGCCATGACATCATGGTACGGCAGAAAAAATCTGTGAGGAAGCATTCAGGGTGAAAGTAGGAATGGGGAATGAGGAAGGAGGAGGGAGCAGGTACGGAAAATTACCTGCTAACTGCTACTTGCTCCCTCCTAATTGCCCTCTCCCTGCTACGACGCAATCGCCTGCTCCACAGCGGCAATCGTGGCCTCAATCTGCCCATCGTGATTCACGATCTGCAGATCGCAGAGCTGCGCGGTACTGAGCTCATGATCCATGCTCGCAATCCTGCGCTCGAGTTCCTCTGAAGAGATCGGCGCGCGCTTCGTGATGCGAGCGATGAGCTGCGCACGGTTTTCCGGGAGGATGAAGATCGACTGGAGCCGGTAATCCCCTTCCGGCCGACGGAAGTGCTCACTCATGCGGATGCTCTCAAATCCCTGCACATCCACTTCACGGACGACGGTCTTGCCCTGCTCAATCGCCGGAAGGATTTCCGCAAGGAGCGTTCCGTAGCGCGCCCCTCCATGTACAACAGCCCACTCAAGGAGCTGATTCTCGCGAACGAGCATGTCGAACTCCGCGTCACTCACAAAGTGGTAGAGATCATCCCCCTCCCCCCTTCTGCGTGCGCGGGTCGTTGCGGAGCGCGGAAACACAAATTCCGCGTGGCGAGCTGTAAGCTGTTTGAGGATCACACTTTTACCCACGCCACTGGGACCCATGAGGAGAACGAGCTTTCCTACGGCAGTCATGGATGCATCGTAGAGAAAGCATGCTCCCTTGCGCCAAAAGGAATTTTATGGTACCATTTCCTGATTGCTCTTTTCACAATCCTCTCTACTCGAAAGCAGGGAGCACGGAGGAGTGACACCGCATTTCCATGGGCGAGACGGCACACGCTTTCTCTCACCATGGGATACGGCCATCCGGGGGCACGTCCTTCCGGCCCCGCACCTTTTTCCGTTCTGCGGAAAGAGGTGCGGGGGAGTCACTCTTCCATCCTCCCTGCTTACTCTGCGGCTGACCACCGCACCGTAGGTTCCCTCCCGACGGGAGGTGATCTGCCCTTTTCCCTTCCGCAAGGAACGGGAAAGTACCAACAAACACACACGACGCGCCCGACGTCACAAACCTTGGGCCGCGGCTGCAAAGCCGTCGTACCGGCGCAGTCCGCCGGATCCAACAAACACACACAGGGTGATGGGCCCGTATAACTCATCGAAGGGTAGGGAGCGCGTAAGTTGGTTACTTGCGCACTGCTCGCTCTTCACCTCGGTGAAGGCAGCGCCGGGGACACCAATCTCGCAAGAGGATGGTGTCCTCGTTTATTATGTTGAGATTGTAGAAATCAAACATAAAGACTGATAGACTCATTGCACTGACTTTCGTAAGTCTGTTGCTCTTTACTGTCTGCATGCGCCCGTAGTTCAGCCTGGAAGAACGCCAGATTGCGGATCTGGAAGTCGTAGGTTCAAATCCTGCCGGGCGCACCATTTTCCCTCGATACCTAACGTGGGGCTCTAGCTCAGCTGGTAGAGCGCTTCCATGGCATGGAAGAGGCCAGGGGTTCGAGTCCCCTGAGCTCCACCAAAACACCGCTCCCCTTTTTTCATCCCCCGTTGTCCTTTATGCTGTGCGCATGATCATCCTCTTTCTCGCATCCAAGGCAGACGCAGACTTTGTAAAACCCATGGAAGACATCTTCAAGGAGTTTGGCGTCGGCACCAAAACCGTCATGGCATCTGCCCACAAGGTGCCAGACAAGGTGGTGGAGATGGTGCGGGAGATCAATGCGATGACCGAGCCAACAGTCGTCATCACCGTCGTCGGCATGAGCAACGGCCTTGGCGGAGTGGTTGCCGGAACGTGCATCCACCCTGTCATCAACTGTCCGCCGCACAAAGATCTCACGGAGTACCACACGGACATCCATAGTAGCCTCCGGATGCCCAGCGACGTCCCGGCCCTCACGGTCATCCACCCCAAAAATGCCGCCCTCGCCGCCGTGCGGATCCTCGCAGAGAGCGATGCAGGACTGCGCAAGAAGATCGAAGAACGAATGGCGAAGATCAGGGCTGGGTATTGAAAGTATTACGTATCAAGTATGATGTATTGGGTATCGCAAGCGCATACCTCATACTCGATACCCAATACTTCATACTATGAACATCTCTCTTCCCCTCCTCCAGACCAAACTCAAGGAATGGAAGGGCTGCGCGCTTTCGGAAAAATCCAATCCGGTCTTTGGCGAAGGCAATCCCAACGCAACGGTGATGTTCATCGGTGAGGCGCCCGGGGAACAGGAAGACAAGCTCGGCCGGCCGTTTGTGGGTGCAGCGGGAAAGTTTCTCGATGAACTCCTCGGAACCATAGGACTGCAGCGCGAGAGCGTGTACATCTCCAACGTGGTGAAGTTCCGTCCGCCGGAAAACAGAGACCCCACCGACGAAGAGAAGGCGCAGTGCATGCCGTGGCTGAAGCTGGAGATTGCCCTCATCAAACCACACGTGATCGTGCCGCTCGGCAGGCACGCACTCGGTCACTTCCTCGCAAAGACCACAATCTCCGAAGCGCATGGCAAGCCTTTCAAGATCAATGATTCCGTAACGATTTTCCCGATATATCACCCGGCAGCAGCGCTGCATAACGGCAACCTGCGTCAGGCGCTCTACGATGATTTTGCGGCGCTGGGAAAATTCTTACAAAGCGTATAGCTGTCGACTTTCCATTTTCAGCTTGTACAATTTTGTACCCTACCTGACAGCTGATAGCTGAAAGCTGTAAGCTAAGCACCGTGTCCTCTCTCCCCTTTGGCCTCGCGATTTCGGCAGCACTCTCGGTCACGTCTCTCCTGATCGTGCTCTTTCGCGTCAGCCCCCTCACGGCCCCTTTGCAGGCTATCCCCGCACTCTTCGTCTCCGCGTTTCTCTCTGCAACCACTGTCGGAGCGCTTGTGAGCATCGGGATCTGGAGACTGATCCCCATCCACGACTGGGATCGCGGACGCATCACCGCTATCGGCCTACGGCAGGGGCTGCTTCTTGGGTTGGCAACGACGGTTACGCTCCTCTTTTTGGTGCTGCGGCTGCTCAACTGGTGGATCGCGATCCTCATCTTCGGCGTGTTTGCCCTCATTGAGCTTTCGAGCAAGCATTGAGACGAGTAGCGTACCTGCCGTACACTGCATCCCATGGTGATAGACACCCACGATTGGCAAGCATTCGCAAAGCGCATTGCTGCATGCAAAGCCCAAGATGCACTCGATGCTCTCGAGCATGAGCTCTTTGGCAGAAAGGCAGGGATCCTCACCGTTGCGCTCAAGGATGTCGGTGCACTCGATCCCGATGCGAGGCGCACGCAAGCCGCTCTGCTCAATGCCGCCAAGCGCACACTCACCGATGCGATAGAAGCGAAGCGCAAGGAACTGCTCAGCCCCTCACAGGATGCCCTGGCCTCTGGTGACAGCATCGACATCACCATGGAGCTCCCGCGAAAGGAGCGGGGTCATCTCCACCTCATTCCCGAGTTCATCCGCAGCGTCGAAGAGGTCTTCGGAAGGATGGGATTCGATGTCTGGAAGGGGCCGGAGATCGAATCGGAGGACATGAACTTCAACCTGCTCAATATCCCCGCAGAGCACCCTGCTCGCGATGCCCAAGATACATTTTGGGTAGAAAGTTCAAAGCTGAAAGCTGACAGCTCCAAGCTGGTGTTACGCACGCATACCTCGCCGGTCCAGATCCGCTACATGCAGAGCCACAAGCCACCGTTTCGTGCCATCTTCCCCGGCAAAGTCTACCGCAAGGATGCCGACGCCACGCACTCCCCCATGTTCCACCAATTCGAGGGACTCATGATCGGCAAAGATATCAACCTGGCACACATGAAGTCGGTGATGATCACGGCGATCCGCGAGCTCATCGACCCCAAGGCAGAGTTTCGCTTCCGCACTGGGTACTTTCCGTTCGTGGAGCCTGGGCTCGAAGTGGACATGCGCTGGATGGGAGACGACGCCCAGAGCCGCGAAGGAAAATGGCTGGAGATCGTGGGCTGCGGCCTCGTGCACCCCAATGTCCTTGAGAACTGTAAGATCGATTCCAAGGAGTGGCAGGGATTTGCGTTCGGCTTCGGCATCGAACGGATGATCATGCTACGAAACCGGATCCCCGACCTTCGCTCCTTCTACGAGGGAGACCTACGATTCCTCAGCCAGTTCTAAACTGCTGGTGCTACGGTGGGCAGGCCCGACCTTCGCTCGTTTTATGAGGGGGATCTGAGATTCTTGAAGCAGGTTTACATTGTCATCCTGAGTAGCCGCGCTGATTGTGGTTCGATACGTCCAGCGCGGTGCTGAACTACTCACCATGACAGCGTGGCGTATCGAAGGATGGTTGTACGTTCGTACACCTTGTTTTTTCTGGTAACGCGCCATAGCCTCGAAGTTCATGAAGAAGACCGGACGCAATAGAGGCCTGACGCTACGGGATGTGGTGAACCACATCACGGCTTTTAAGCAGGAGGTCAATGTGCGATTCGATCGGATGGAAAAGGAATCGCAGCTCCTTCGATCCGATTTCCGTGCTCACTGCAAAGGCGTCGATGACCTCGATTTCCGCGTACAGGACATCGAAGACGCAAAACTTCCAAAACGCGTAAAGGCCATAGAGAAAAAACTTACACTAGCGGCCTAGATCCGCGCGGCCCACGTCTTGGGGTCCTCAGCAAATGAGCCAATCTTCGCAAGATCTCCGGGGCCCAGTCTCCCCTGCTCTACCGCAACATCGAGAAGTGTGCCGAGATTTGCCAGAGGATGGAGCTTCACACGGTTCTCCTGAGCGGCTTCCACGCCGCTATAAAGCTCATAGCTGAAGATGGCGACAATGTCTGTCACAACAGCCTGCCCTTCTTCCCGAAGCGCCTGGACGGAAGAAATCGCGCTGCCTCCTGTAGAGAGAAGATCTTCGATGAGGACGACATGCTTGCCATGCGGCAGAGTACCCTCGATGCGCTTGCCCATACCGTGCTCCTTGGCTTTGCCACGAACGTAGACGAAGGGGAGCTTCAGACGATCGGCAACGAGCGCCGCCCAGCCGATAGCTGCGGTTGCGGTACCGGCAACGACATCCGGGGGGATATGCAGACCCTTCACGCGGCTCACGAGCGCATCGACGACGAAGTCGCGAGCATCAGGGTGACTGTAGAGGAGTCGGTTGTCGCAGTAGATGGGAGACTTGATACCGCTCGTCCAGGTAAAGGGCGGATCGACGCTCAGGCGCACGGCGCCGACGTTGATGAGGAGCTCGGCAATGCGTTTCCCATGGGGCATGAAGCCATGGTAATTGAAAATTGAAAATTGAAAATGGAAAATAGAGAATACAGGGTATGGAAGCATATTCGGTGCAGGAAATACTCTCGGGATTGCCCAAGGGCACACAAGAGCATCTCAAAGAACTGACTGATGTTTTTCTCTTGGAAAATGCAAAAGTAAATTTGTCGGCACACCGATCAAACGATAGGTGCTGGCAAGGCAATATTCTCGATGCACTTCCGGCAATTCCATTCATAAAAAATAATCCAATGTTCAATGCTCAATGTTCAGTGTTGGATATCGGTACCGGTGGCGGCTTCCCTCTTCTGCCCCTTGCGATCACGTTTCCCGATCATCGTTTTACCGGAATGGATTCTGTACAAAAGAAAATGGATGCTGTGCAGAGAATCATCGATACACTGAAAATCGCCAATGTGATGCTTGTCACGGGGCGCGCAGAAGACCTTGGGAATTCTCCCGCACACAGGGAACACTACGATATCGTCACTGCAAGAGCGGTCGCAGAAGCCAGACTCCTGCTGGAGTACTGTGCTCCATTCGTCAAAGTGGGAGGCCATATACTCCTGTGGAAAAGCTTGGATATTGATGATGAGATTTCCTCTTCCAAAAGGGCTGAAGTCGAATTACAACTTCGGAGATTGTCACCGGTAATCTACGATCTTGGTGCACAATGGGGAAAGCGACAAATCCTGGTCTATGAGAAGACCGCTCGCACACCTGAGGCCTATCCTCGCCCTGTTGGAACTGCAAAGAAGCACACGCTCTAGCTGCTTCCTACTCCCGACTACCTACTCCCTACTCCCTTCGTCTATGCCCAAGCGCTACATCCCCAACGACAAATGGGCTCGCAAGGCAAAGGCTGAGGGCTTTCGCGCTCGCTCCATCTATAAGCTCCAGGAGCTCGATGAAAAGTTTCACCTGCTGTCTCACGGCATGCGCGTCCTCGATCTTGGGGCAGCACCAGGATCGTGGTTGCAGTATGTCAGCGAAAAGATTGGCCCAAAGGGTGTAGCTATCGGGATGGATCTACAAGAGATCAAACACATTGCCCCCAATGTTGAGACCATCGTCCAAGATATCATGGATGTTCAAAGTGTTGCAGATGTTGTCCGTGAAGTAATACACCGTAGAAAAGACAAAAAAGACCAAGAGGACGAAAAGGGGGGTGCTTCCTTTTCGTCCTTTACATCCTCTTCGTCTTGCGTCGATCTTCTCCTAAGCGACGCCGCACCTTCTACCTCGGGCATCCACGATGTGGATCAGTGGCGGAGCATCGAGCTCAATCAGTCCGCACTCGCCGTGGGGAAAGCACTGCTCAAACCCGGAGGGCGCTGCGTGCTCAAGGTCTTTCAAGGCGCGGACTTCGATGCATTCCTGCGCGATGTGAAGAGGGAATGGAACGATGTGCACATCATCAAGGCAGTCACGAGCAGGGATCGGAGCACGGAGGTGTACGTCATCTGTCGAAAATGATGAGTGGAGAATGAAATGATCGAAATGCAATTCTGCATTCCGCATTCTGCATTCATACTTGTCTCCATGATCGTTCTGAAGGGAATTTCAAAATCGTATGGGTCTACTCCCGTACTCCGTGACGTTACGCTGACCATCGACCCCGGAGAGCTTGTATGCATCACGGGAAAAAGTGGTGCGGGAAAATCCACGCTCCTCCACCTCCTCACGGGTGCTGAAGCCGTCACCAAGGGTGGTATCGAGGTCGATGGCGTCGATTTGCGGGCAGTGCCCGGCCCGGTGATGCAGCTCTACCGCAGGCGCATCGGCATCGTGTTTCAAGACTACAGGCTGATCGGTCGGCTGACCGTCTCGGAGAATATTGCGTTTCCGCTCCAGGTCTGCGGGCTTCCGGATGCTGAGGTCGACAGGAGGGTGGGTACTCTGATGAAGGATCTCGAAATTCAGCGTCACGCACGAAGCTTCCCCCATGCCCTCTCAGGAGGTGAAAAGGCGCGCACCGCAATTGCCCGAGCGATTGTCGGCAAACCCATGATCCTGCTCTGTGATGAGCCGACCGGGAACGTGGATCCCGAAGCGAGCAAGAACATCCTCGATATCTTCAAGCGTATTCACGCTCAGGGAACCACAGTCATCATCGCGACGCACGACGCCGCTCTCGTCACAGCCCTGGGTGCGCGACGCATCCACATCGAGGACGGCAGGATCGTCAGCGATACACCGCGCGCGGGCGCTCATTACCGAGAACACCATGTGCTCGATGCAGAGAAATTGCCAGCAGGCGGGCGCAAAAAGGTGAAGGTGACGGCGATTGGGGGGTAGATTCGACTACATCACGATGTGCATACACTAAGAAAATTTCGTGTCATGGTGAGCCTGTCATCCCGAGCGTAGCCCGCCTCGGCCGACGAGTCGGACGGGTCGAGGGAGGACCATAGAAATGCGATGTCGCCCTTCGACTACGCTCGGGATGACATCGCTGAATAAAGAGCGCAAAATGTATGTTTCATCTATACTGCAGGCATGACTACCTACAAAGACTCGGGCGTTGACGTTGCCGCTGGCGACAAGGCATCGAAGGCAGCCTACGACGCTTCAGCATCCACATTTGCGTCGCGCAAAGGCATGGTCGGATGTCCGGTGTACGAAGAAGGCGGCTATGCAGGACTTCTCGACATGGGCGATCACTATCTGGTCATGACCGATGATGGCACCGGGACAAAGATCGATGTGGCGCTCGCCGCAGGCAACTGTAAGACCCTCGGCAGCGATCTCCTCGCGATGGTCGCAGATGATGCCGTATGCACCGGAGCGGAAGTGATTGCCGTGAGTAACACCATCGACATTGCGAAGGTCGACCCAACGATCATCGGTGATCTCATGAGAGGATTGAGCGAGGCATGTGCCGCACAGAAGATCGTGATTCCGGCGGGAGAGATCGCGGAAGTTCCGGGAGCAGTCCACTCCGCAACCTGGAGTGCAACGGCGGTTGGGATCGTGGCCAAAGACCGAGTCATCGATACGAAAGCAATCACTCCGGGCGATGTGGTCATAGCTCTCAAAGAGCACGGTGCAAGGAGCAACGGGTTCTCCCTTATCCGCAAAATCCTGAGTGAGAAGCTAGGCAAAGAATGGTGGAAACATGAAGCTACAAGCCGAAAGCCGAAAGCTGAAAGCTTGTCATGGGGCGATCTCATCCTCACGCCGAGCGTCGTCTATCACGCGGCTATCCTCGATCTGATCGGACGTCATGGAAAAAAGCGAACGATCAATGTCAAAGGCGTTGCGCACATCACGGGTGGAGGCATCGGGAGTAAGTTCCGCAGAGTGCTGAAGCGCTCAGGGTGTGGCGCGGTTCTGAATGCTCTCTTCGCCCCACCTGCGTGGCTCACGGAAATTGCCGCAATGGGAAACGTAGCGACGGAGGAATGCTACAGGACCTGGTGCATGGGTAACGGGATGATGATCGTCGTGGACCCTTCCGATGCAGATGCATCATTGGCCATTCTTAAGAAAGCAGGAATCGCAGCGCAGATCTGTGGGAAGATTGCGAAAGACTCCACAATCGTGGTGCATGCATACGATGGGACAATCTTGAAATTCCCCGCTTCGTAATGCCATTGCGCAGGTGAGGTAAGGGAGTATGTTGTTGCTGATGCTTGAGCGTGCCCCATGCACCGAAGCACAGACACAGAGAACCTCCACAAAAATAGAAAGTTCATGGGATCCGCAACACTGCAACCCTCTCCACGGACCGCTTCAGTGGCTTCTCGATAGGCAGATACGTACTTGACCCTTAAGACAGCACGATTACAGTCGCTACAGATGCACAAGAGGAATCTCCCTCTCGGCCTCACTCTTCTCCTCCTTACGGCGGAAGGGCGGCTGCGTGCATAAAGGAAACATAAGCACCATGAGCCTCCCTTCTCAGCCGAGGCGGTTTTTTAGCATTCCACCTTTTCCTACGCCCCACCCCCTACCCCCTATTCCCATGACCTCCCATATAGATAACCGCGCGAACTCCTTCAGTCACATTGCAGGTCCCATAGACTTAGAAGGCGGCCTAGCTTTCTACCCCGGAGAAGAGCCCAACTCTCTGAGTATCGGACGGATGATGGAGAGGGTTCACGCACTTTCGAAGCAGATCACCGCAACCGATGCGATGGAACAACCGATGAAAGTACTTGGAATGGCTCAGGAAAGAGCTGATTTGACCAGACACCTTCCCGATGTCTTCTAGTTTCCCACCCTGTCCCATGCGCCACTTCGCTAGAGAACCCATCATCAGAACAAATGCTGTGCAGAGATGCGCTGCGGACATCATGGAACATATCGCAAGCAGTGGAGCTGCACTCCTCG
>Ga0194121_10007086_pt1 | contig 14733 bp, 16 predicted proteins | sample TA2MahCa50mmetaG_FD_148609 | JGI IMG/M metagenome (GOLD analysis project Ga0194121, IMG submission 148609) | Freshwater microbial communities from Lake Tanganyika, Tanzania - TA2015020 Mahale Deep Cast 50m | ecosystem: Environmental > Aquatic > Freshwater > Lake | place: Tanzania: Lake... | reverse complement strand
CTACTGGCGGACGGAGGGGGATTCGAACCCCCGATATAGCTTTTCAACCATATATCGGTTTAGCAAACCGACGCCTTCAGCCTCTCGGCCATCCGTCCTTATTTAATCTTCAACCGGGCGGCTGAAGTCTTTTTATTTTGCGCTGCTAACGCAGTCGCGGGCAGCCTCTCGATCCTGGGTTTACTCACGTTTGCCCCCATCCATATTTGGAATATTTCGATTAACTCTCTCTAGGAGAATACTCGATTTCTGTGAGAAATTTGGTCTTAAAAAGAGTTCGGCAAGCTAGGAGAGGGATGATGTTCGTCAATGAAAAATATACGAAAACTCACGTTAAAAAAATCTGCATTGCCAAATATTTTTGGCAAAAATAGAAATTTTTTGAAATCAATATTTAGTATGGTTTCTCGTCTTTGACCACTAGATGTAGCTTAAATCGCCTCTAATTTTCCTTTTTCGAATGTCAAAAAAAACAACTAACAAAAGCGCAAAAACTTCTTCATCCAGAAACACAGAAGCAAAAAAAATCACCGTCACAACTGATAATAAAAATGACGACAAGCTCAGCAATTTCGGCAAGGCGGTTTTGAAAGATCGTTACCTTATGCCGGGCGAGTCTTACCAAGATTTGTTCGCGCGGGTTGTGTCTTACTACGCTGATGATCAAGCCCACGCGCAGCGCCTTTATCATTACGTCTCTAATCTTTGGTTCATGCCGGCGACGCCAGTATTGAGTAATGGCGGAACCGATCGTGGTTTGCCGATTTCTTGCTTCTTAAACGAATCAGCGGACTCGCTTAATGGCATTGTTGATTTGTGGAATGAGAATGTATGGTTGGCCTCAAGAGGCGGTGGGATCGGCAGCTATTGGGGTAATCTGCGTTCAATCGGCGAAACAGTGCGCGGTAATGGTAAAACTTCTGGCATCGTGCCGTTTATCAAAGTAATGGATTCGCAAACTTTGGCAATTTCACAAGGCAGCCTGCGTCGTGGCTCGGCAGCAGTTTATTTACCGATTCATCATCCTGAAATCGAGGAATTCATTGACATCAGAAGACCAACTGGCGGCGATCCAAATCGTCGTTCACTCAATCTACATCATGGAGTAGTGGTTACTGATGAGTTCATGCGCGCAGTTGAGAAGAACGGAGATTTTGAGCTGAAGAGCCCACATAGCGGCCAGGTGATTGAAACCGTTAAGGCACGCGCTTTGTGGATTAAACTGCTCAATGCTCGTGTTGAAACCGGCGAGCCTTACCTACTCTTCATCGACGCCGTTAATCGTGCGATTCCACAACAGCAAAGAAAACTTGGGCTACAAGTGAAGACCTCGAATCTATGCAGCGAAATCACGCTCCCAACCGGCATCGACCATCTTGGAAAAAATCGTACCGCCGTGTGCTGTCTGTCTTCACTTAATTTAGAATTTTATGACGAATGGAAGGATGACACACGCATCCTAGAGGATGTGATGCGCTTCCTCGACAATGTGTTACAGGATTTTATTGACAAAGCGCCGGACTCAATGGCGAAGGCAAAATATTCAGCTACTCGTGAGCGCTCTGTTGGTTTGGGCGTAATGGGCTTTCACTCTTTGTTACAAAGCAAAAATGTGCCAATCGAATCAGCGATGAGTAAGGTTTGGAACAAGAAGATTTTTCAGCACATCAAAGAGGGTGTTGATCGCGCTTCGAAGATTTTGGCGAAAGAGCGCGGAGCTTGTCCTGATGCGACCGAGGCTGGGATTGACGAAAGATTTTCCAATAAGCTTGCCATCGCTCCTACCGCTTCAATCTCAATCATCGCCAACAACTCCTCTCCAGGAATTGAGCCATTCGCGGCCAATTCTTTCACTCAAAAAACACTCACCGGATCATTCAATGTGCGGAATAAAAATCTGGTGCGACTCCTAGAATCAAAGGGCAAAAACACGGAAGATATTTGGTCATCAATCACGATTAATGAAGGCTCGGTGCAACATTTAGATTTCTTGGATGAGCATGAAAAACTCGTTTTCAAAACTGCGCAGGAGATTGACCAGCGTTGGATCATCGATCTCGCCGCTGAGCGTCAGGAATACATATGCCAAGCGCAGAGCTTGAATATTTTTGTGCCCGGAAATGTGTCGAAAAAATATTTACACGAGATTCATTTCCGTGCGTGGCAGAAGGGTTTAAAGAGTCTGTATTACTGCCGCTCCACCTCAGTTCAGCGTGCAGACAAAGTGTCTAACCGAACTGAAAAACATGAGCTAGAAGTATCAAATACTAACAACGGGGAGGAGTGTCTTGCATGCCAATAAGAATCCACCTAAAATCCCTACCTGCGATGGCCGTAAATGGTGGATTTCATTACTAACTTGAATGCTACGCATTTTTCTGCTGAAGCGGACGCGTCTCACCATTCCTCGCGTATGGGAAATACGCTGCGGTGCGGTGCTCTGGAATCCGCCATTTCGTTTTCGCTAGAATCAGCCGTTAAGGCTGATTCTTTTACGCTCAAACCATCGCAGCAAGATTTTAAGTAGGTTTTAATGCAAGAAAGTTCAAAAATTTTCGTTGCTGGTCATAAAGGAATGGTTGGTTCAGCAATTGTGCGCGAGCTAGAACAGCAAGGTTACACCAACATCGTAACCAAAACTCGCACTGAATTAGATTTAGTTAATCAAGCTGCAGTTGCCGAATTTTTCACTCGCGAAAAACCGGAATTTGTTTTCCTCGCCGCAGCAAAAGTTGGTGGCATCGAAGCAAACAGATCGCAGCTCGGTGCCTTTACTTACGAAAATTTACAGATTCAAAACAACATCATTCACAGCTCTTACGTGACTGGCGTTGCGCGTTTAATTTTTCTTGCCAGCTCCTGCATTTACCCACGCTTGGCGCCACAGCCAATCAAGGAGGAATATCTTCTAACTGGAGCACTTGAACCAACAAATTACGGCTACGCGATTGCCAAAATCGCCGGCGTAAAAATGTGCGAGGCTTACCGCACCCAGTATGGCTGTGACTTCGTGCCTTTGATGCCAACAAATCTTTACGGCATTAATGACAATTTTGATCTCACCAATTCTCACGTTTTGCCGGCACTGTTGCGGAAATTTCACGAAGCAAAAATTTCCGGACAAAAAACTGTAGAGGTCTGGGGCAGTGGTATACCTAAGCGCGAGCTACTTTATGTTGATGATTTGGCGGAAGCCTGTGTCTTCGCGATGACTAATCCAAACATCACCGAGCTTACAAATATCGGCACTGGTGAAGATGTGACCATTCGCGAATTAGCTGAAACCATAAAAAGAATTACCGGCTTTACTGGTGAGATTGTCTTCAATACAACCAAGCCTGACGGCACTCCGCGTAAAGTTCTCGATGTCTCCAAAATCAACTCAGCTGGTTGGAAAGCGAAGACGAAACTCGTGGATGGAATCAGAGAGACCTACGGCTGGTACTGCTCAAATCAAAAATCAAAAATCTATACCCATTCCACCTGAAGAAGCCGATTTCTTTCTTCGTCTTTTTGGTAAAAATTAATACTTCTCAAAGCCTTAGTAGGTCAGTCTACAAAGGCTTTGGGAAGCATTAATTTTTCCTCAAAAATCCTTCGAAATAAATCGGCTTCTTCAGGTGGAATGGGTATAAAATCAAAAATGTCCGACATCATCCCTTTCGACCAACGCGACGGCTTCATTTGGTACAATGGTGAATTTGTTGATTGGAAAAATGCCAAAGTTCACGTACTTAATCACGGCCTACACTACGCCTCTTGCGTGTTTGAAGGTGAGCGCATTTACAACAAAAATATCTTCAGAAGCCTCGATCACACCAAACGTCTACACGCTTCAGCGAATATTCTTGGATTCGATTTACCGTTCTCGATTGAAGAATTGGAAAAAGCCAAAAACGCAGCGGTTGCCAAAAATAACATAACCGATGGATACATGCGCGCGTTCGCTTGGCGCGGTTCTGAAAAAATGGCGATCTCGGCACAACAAAATAAAATTCACGTCGCAATCGCTTGCTGGCCGTGGCCTCCTTACTATTCCGAAGAAGCGCGTCGCGCTGGCTTGAAATTGAAATTCGCCAAATACAAACGCCCAGCTCCAGAAACCGCACCTTTCACCGCTAAGGCCGCCGGACTTTACATGATTTGCACAATCTCCAAACACGAAGCTGAACGCGAAGGTTATAACGATGCTTTGATGCTCGACTATCGTGGATATTTGGCCGAAGCCACTGGCGCGAATTTATTTTTGGTAATGAAAAATGGTGAACTGCACACGCCGCTGGCCGACGCATTTCTAAACGGAATTACCCGCCAAACTGTAATCGAACTTGCTAAAAAACGTGGGATTAAAGTTGTAGAGCGTCACATCAAACCAGAAGAGCTGGCTGACGCCGTTGATGCCTTCCTAACCGGCTCCGCCGCTGAAATCACGCGCATCGGATCGGTTGAGGATAAAATCAAATTCCCCGAAGCAAGTGAGATGACGTTGAACTTGATGAAGGATTACAGTGAGTTGGTGAGGTCGTAAAAGTTAAACAATGACTGATGAGGAACTTAATAAATTAAGACTCAGGGCATACAAACTATGCAGACTTTTTTTGGTGAACTTAGCTTGTTACAAAGTTGTTTGGACTCATGACACAAAGCAAATATTGAATAGCCCGAGCTTTTTTAAGGCTGCGGTTGGTAATTTCTTTGACATTGCGGTGCTGGAATGGTGCAAATTATTTGTCGACAAAAAGAGCTTTTATTATTGGGGTAAATTAGTTGATGAAAAAGAAAACAATGACTTCTTAAGAGAAGTGTTGCGCCTAGTAAATAAAACCAATGAGGAGTTTGAGTTATATAAAAAGATATGAAATCCTACAGAGATAAATTTGTTGCCCACCTTGATCTAGAGTTAGATGGATACGACTATCCCACTATGGATTGCGCACTTCTTGCTGCCAAAAACTACTACGAATACCTCATAAAAAAATTAGGTTTTATTCATGAAAAATTATCCGATCAATACATGTAGGCTTTAGAAGAAGCCGTAAAAATATACACAACACACTTGACGAAAAAGCATTAAATTAACCCCCAACTTAAATTCCCAGCCACATGAAAAAATCACAATCCCAAATCATAATTTACAAAAACAAAGACGGACAAAATAAAATTGATGTTCGACTTGAAAATGAAACGATTTGGCTAACACAAAATGCAATCGCCGATTTATTTCAAACCACAAAACAAAACGTTGGACAGCATATGGCCAATGTTTTTTCAGAAGGAGAGCTGGATAAAAGCTCAACTGTAAAGAAATTCTTTACAGTTCAAAAAGAAGGCTCTCGTAGCATCGAAAGAAACTTAGAACATTACGACCTCAATGCGATTATCTCTGTTGGTTATCGCGTAAAAAGCAGCATTGCGACACAATTTAGAATCTGGGCCACTTCAACTTTAAAAGATCACTTGACCCAAGGCTTCACCCTCAGCCGTCAGCGTTTTGAAGAAAATGCAAAAGAGCTTGAAACTGCGCTGGAATTGGTTCGCAAGGCTTCAAAAAGTTCGGAATTAAATTTTGATTCGAGTCGCGGATTGCTTGATGTGATTTCGCGCTACACGCAAACTTTTTTGATTTTGCAGCGTTACGACGAGGGTTTGCTGACCGAGCCGAAAGTGAAAAAGGGTGGGAAGTTAGCGAGTTTGAAGGAGGCGCGCGCGGCTTTGGCTAATCTCAAGAAGGATTTGGTCTCGCGCAAACAGGCAACTGATCTTTTTGCGCGCGAACGTGGCGACGCGCTTGCGGCGATTTTGGGAAATTTGGAGCAGACAGTTTTTGGTAAGCCGGCTTATCCGTCGATTGAATCAAAGGCGGCGCATCTGCTTTACTTTGTGATTAAAAATCATCCTTTCACCGATGGAAATAAACGCAGCGCGGCATTTTTGTTTGTCGATTTTTTGAATCGCAATCGCCGGCTCACTGGCAAAAGTAATCAGCCGATCATCAATGAAATCGGACTTGCGGCTTTAACTCTTTTGATCGCTGAATCTGATCCGAAGAACAAAGAAATAATGATTAAGCTGGTCATTAATATGCTAGCCTTGGAGTCCTGATGCAGCACCTCAAACACATCGTAACTGCAGCATTCCTTGTAGTTTTTTGCGTAACACTTTTTACCACCGCTAACCTCACCAATTCACAGACCGAATATTTCCGTGTTAAGTCGCATCTTGTCTTCGACAAAAAATTTTTCGGAAAGGTTTTTGTGATCGATGGCGATTCGCTGAAGGTTGGTGGGAAGGAGGTACGGCTTTTTGGAGTTGATGCGCCGGAATACAGTCAAACCTGTTTTGATGCGAAGAAAGAGGAATATGCCTGCGGTCATGTCAGTCTTGAGTTTACGAAAAAACTAGCCGGCGGAAAAATTGCTGAATGTGTTTACGCTGAACAAGATAAATATGACCGCTATCTAAGTAAATGTAGGATTGACGAACTGTCGATTAATGAGGAGCTAGTGAAAAACGGAATGGCAGTGGTCTACAACTTTACTGAATCGGACGAAAAGATGGATGCGCTTGAGGCCGCGGCAAAACAGCAGAAACTAGGCATTTGGCAGGGCGCTTTTCAGCTACCGAAAAATTACCGCAAAGATCATCCGCGAAATTAGTGCCAGCAAAATTCCTGCTGACAGCCACTTAAAGTTGTTTCGTTTCTTTTTTGATCGCGCCCATTTGATGAGGAAGAAGGGGTCGCGGTGGAAGGCTAGGTAAGCCTCCTGCGCTATGTTGTTGTTTGGAATGTCGCTCAGTTTTTTAAACTTAAAGCTTGATGAATCTTCGAACTCAAAATTGGCTAGATCTAAATCAGAATTGGTGTGTGTGCCACTGGCATCAAAGCCGATATTTTTGGTCAGTGGTTTGCTGCTGTGAACAGTGTAACCGCCAGCTTTAAACATCGCGTAAGACATCTGAATGTCCCAAGCATTAATGCGATTTTGCTTTTGCATGCGCAGCATGTCGAACATGTTTCCGCCCGCGCGATTAAAGGCCTTAATGAGCTTTTTATTTTTGGAAAATTCTTCGTAATCCTTGATCTCGAAATCGATTTTCTGCCAGCGATCTTTCCAACTTCCCCAGCCCCAAGAGGAATTTTTGCCGCGTACAAAGAACACATCTTCTCTGTAACTGTTTGGAATGGTGACTAGATTTTTTGGGTAGTTAAAGCCAGTGATGCACCACACATCTTTTTCGTCGCGGTAAAAATTCAGAGCCTCATTGGTGAATTTTAGGAAGTGTTTTGAAGTCAAAATGTCATCTTCGACAACAATCACTGAGTCGTGATTATCTAAGACGGAATTGATGCCGTAAATTATCGAAAACTGTGAACCATAATTAATTTCACGTTTGGTGATGTGGATTTTTTTAAAGCCAACTAGTGAGTCGATCACCGCATAAACTTCTTTTATTGCTGGCAAATCGCGGATGTTTCTTGGGCCGTCGCAAAAAATAAAAATCTCGGATTCGCCGGATAAATCATTGGCTGCTAACGCCTCAAGCACCTGCTTGGTTTTGTCAGCGCGATTAAAACAGAAGAAGGCGATGGGGGCGAGGGTGGTCATTACAAGCTAATAAATTTTTTCCAGAAATCTGGTGAGTATTTGCTCCAAGCATGACACCCAAATGGAAGCTTGTTTTTATTGAGGGCGTAGAGTTTTTCTGGCTGACATTCAAAAGAAAATGCAATCGCTTCTTCAGCTTTTGCTACATGAAATTCGTGGAAAATTTGTGGGTAAATATAGGCGAGAAAATAATCTTCGTTAGTGCAGGCGGTTTTGTTTGTTATGTAACCACAAAGCTCAGCAAATGAATGTTTCATCAACAGGGCTTTGGTAAAAAAACCAATCCAGAAACAAAGTTTGTTATGTGGCTTGCAGCGAGCTTTTTGTAGCGATTTGCACAGTGCCATTGTTTGGTGAGGGGTTAATATTGTGATTAAGAGATTATTTATTTTTGTGATGTTGCGCAAAGAGAAGCCGCCATTTCCAGCATTTAACATAAACTCATTTTCCCGTCCGCTGGCATTAAAATCTTTGAACCATGGTGCGCCGATATAATCAAATCCTCTGTTGCACCAGTGAGTTAGTTGGTCGTCAAACACATAAGCATCTAGTTGGTAAATCAGCATGAATTTGTAAGCAGCGAATCTTGCGTAGAATCTGCGATCTAGGAGAAGGGAATTGTAGGATTTGACGCTGCTAAAATCTTGGTTGGAGAATTTCTCAAATCTTAGTTTTGAATGAAGTTTTAAATATTCCTTGAGCTGCTGATCATCAAAAGATTCTGGGCATATAAAAACGATGTCATGCGCACCAAATATTTTTAACCCTTGCTTCAGGGAGGCGATTTCCTTCGGGTCGGTGATATTTTTATAAACCGGAATTACGACTACGCAGCTTTGCATGATGATAGTCTTGTTTTAGACATTATCCAAATACCTCCGGTAATCCGAATTTTTTTTGTATCTCGCTTTTAACAACTCGAATTGCTCGCGCGTAACAAAACCATTGCGGAAGGCCATTTCTTCTAGGCAGGCGATCTTTAATCCCTGACGTTTTTCTATGGTGTGGATGAATTGCGAAGCTTCGAGGAGTGAGTCGGGAGTGCCGGCGTCAAGCCAGGCAAATCCACGTTTGAGTCGTACAACACCAAGCTTTCCTTTTTGCAAATAAACATTGTTGATGTCGGTGATTTCTAGCTCGCCACGTGCTGATGGTTTTAGATTTTTAGTGATTTCAACAACATTCGAATCGTAAAGATAAAGTCCGGTTACAGCGAAATGTGACTTTGGATTTTTTGGTTTTTCTTCGATTGAAAGCGCCTTCTCTTCATTTTTATCAAACTCGACAACGCCATATCTTTCAGGGTCGGAGACGTGGTAAGCAAAAACAAATCCACCTATTTTTCTTGATTCAAGTTCGGATATTTTTTCCTGCAGATTTTCGCGATTAACTTCGTTTCCGTAAAAAATATTGTCGCCCAAAACCAGACAGACATTGCTTTGGCCGATGAATTTTTCGCCGATTAAAAACGCTTCGGCGATACCTTTTGGCTCGGATTGAATGGCGTAAGAAAGCTTTATTCCGTAGGATGAACCGTCTCCCAAGAACTTTTCGATATTCGGAGTGTCTTGTGGAGTTGAGATGATTAGGATCTCTTTTATGTTAAGAGCCAGTAATGTGGCGAGTGGGTAGCAAATCATCGGTTTGTCATAAACCGGCAAAAGTTGTTTGCTAATTACATTGGTCAGCGGAGCAAGTCTGGTGCCGTTTCCGCCGGCAAGAATAATACCTTTCACAAATGAATTTTATTTTTACTCGAAATGAGTTTGACGATGTGGTTGTGATTGAGCCGCGTCTTTTTCACGATGAGCGCGGATATTTTTGTGAGACCTACAAAGCCTCGCAGTTCAGGACTGGCGGGATTTCTGATGAGTTCATCCAAGACAATCAATCTTTTTCCAAATACGGAGTGATTCGTGGTTTGCATTTTCAACATGCACCCAAAGCGCAGGCAAAATTGGTGCGCTGTATTGCTGGTGAGATTTATGACTGCATCGTTGATTTACGTCGCTCCTCTAAAACATTCGGCAAGCATTTTGGCATTAATCTTTCCGCTGAAAATAAACTAATGCTCTATGTGCCGGCCGGCTTTGCGCATGGTTTTTCAACCCTTTCTCAGACTGCAGAAGTTTGCTACAAAGTCTCAGCAGAATATGACCCAAAGCTCGATGCAGGCTTGCGTTTTGATGATCCAGATTTGGCGATTGATTGGAAGGTGAGTGGTACGCCACTTGTGTCGTCAAAAGATTCGGCGCTGCCTTTGTTCAGGGATCTCGCGATATGAAGAGGATCTTACTTCTGGGGGCGAATGGCATGTTCGGCCAAGATGCTTTCGAAATTTTTACTGCTTCTGGATACATGGTTTTAAAGGCAGGAAGAGGTGAATGTGATGTTACTAATCGTGAGTTGGTACAAAAATTTTTTTACAAAAATGATTTTGATTTGGTGATCAATGCCGCCGCTTACACTAAGGTTGATGATGCAGAAAGCCATAAGGCTGAGGCTTTTGCAGTCAATGCTGAAGGTGCAAAGAATGTGGCGGAAGCAGCGAATAAAAAATCAGTGCCGGTGGTTTTTATTAGCACGGATTACGTCTTTGACGGCGAAAAAACTTCGCCATACGAGGTTGGTGACAAAACGAATCCGCTCAGTGTTTACGGAGCCTCAAAGCTGCGAGGAGAAGAAAATACCCGCGCGGCAAATCTGCAGCATTACATCATCAGAACAAGTTGGCTGTACGGGAAAAACGGCAAGAACTTTGTCGACACGATGTTGAATATGGCTAAGAGCCAAAAGGTGATTCGTGTGGTTAATGATCAGTTTGGTTGTCCGACCTGGACGCATGATTTGGCTTTTGGTATCAAGAAAATCATCGAGGAAAAAACGCCATTTGGCACCTACCATGTTTGTGGTGGTGGAGTTACGAGTTGGTATGAATTTGCTAAAAAAATTTTTGAGATCGCCGCTGTTGATGTTTCCGTTACGCCGGTTTCAACCAGCGAATTTCCTCGTCCGGCACGTCGTCCAAAATTTTCAGCAATGAAAAATGATGGAATGTGTAGAGACTGGAGGGAAGCGCTTGAGAAATATCTCACTTCTTCTCGATAAACGCTTTTTTGTGGAGATCCATCAGATATCCCTTGGCAAGGGTTTGTAGTTTATGGGCAAAGATCTTGTTTTTTGCTGTGTTTAAATCGCGTTCAGCGACCTGATTTTCAACCCGCGCATCTGTAAGTTTGAAGATGTGATAACCATCTGTGAGTGAGACTGGATCCGAGTATTCATTCTTTTTTAGTCCGGAGATTGCTGTGTAGATTTTGCTGTCTATGTCTGATTGCGTTACCCAGCCAATATCTTGATCAATTCCCGAAGAAAATTGTTGAGTGAGAGTTTTAAAATCGGCGCCATTCCTGAGTTCATCAACCAGCTTAATGGCTAGCTGTTCAGCATTGGGAGAAGTGGATATGATGATTTCGGAGAGAAAAAATTTTCTAACATCATTGCCCAGCTTGTACTGCTCGAGAAATTCATTTAACTCGACGTCAGTGATTTTGACCTTACTGCGCAAGGTTTCCGAGATAATTTTTGACCAGAGGATTTCTGTTTCGAGTTGTTTTAAATAGGCGTCGAAAGAGAGGGAGTGTTTTTGAAAAAATAATTTGAATTGGGTTGGATTTTGTTTGCGCTGCGTGGTCGTGAAATCGATGGCATCACGGATTTCTGTATCATTTACCTCAATCTTTAAACCAGCTGCCTCTTGCCTGATGAGCTCTTCTTCAATCATCTTGTCGAGAATTTGCTCACGTAAAATTTTTTGCTCGATTTGGTCTTTTACTCGTAGCCTAGAGTAAATAATAACGAAGCGGTAGCGGTTAGAAACTTCTGAGTTAGTGATTGCTTTGTTGTTAACTTTAGAGACTACAAAATCTTGAGAAGGGGAAGCAAAAGCGGAAAAGGACAGGAATAAGAAGGTGGCGAATAAGCCCTTCATTTTGTAGTAGAGCCATAAATCTTCACGCCGCGCACTAAATCAATTGCGCGGGCGAGTTGGTAATCTTGGTCGTAAATTGATAGATCATCTTCGCCGGATTTTTCTTTCTTTGCTTCTTTAATTACCTCCCGGAGCTGAACTTCGATATGGCCCTTGAGATCGGCTTCAGAATTAACTTCCCCTTGATCCTGCTTCTGAATTTTTGCGTTGGTTACTTCAATATCTGGTTCGATGCCATGCGCCTGAATCGACTTACCACTCGGAGTGTAATAAAGTGCGGTTGTTAGTCGTAACGCACCGTGATTTTTTTCGAGCGGAATGACGGTTTGTACCGATCCCTTGCCGAAAGATTTAACGCCCATAATCACTGCTCGCTTGTTGTCTTGTAGAGCGCCAGAAACGATTTCAGAAGCAGAAGCTGATCCTTCATTGATGAGAATGATGATTGGCAGGTTTGGAATTAGGTTTTCATTGGCTTCATCGACATATTCTTTGGCCGCCTCCAAGTTACGTCCTTTGATTGAAACGATGGTTTTGCCCTTATCCAAAAAAGCGTCACTTATCTTTATGGATTGATCCAAAAGCCCGCCTGGATTGCTACGTAAATCAAGCACCAAACCTTTAAGATTTTCTTTGCCGATTTGTTTTTTAAGTTTTTCTAACTCGGTCACGAGACCAGAATAGGCCTGTTCGGAGAAGGTGTTGATTTTAATGTAAGCCACATCTTTGAAGCGCGAGGATTTGATAGCTCTTACTTTAATGATTTGACGAGTAAGCGTTTTTTCGAGAGGGGCTTTTTCGCTCTTACGTAGGATGGTAATTTTTACACTTGATCCTGGTTTGCCGCGAAGTTTTTTTACCACTTCTTCTAGCGATAAACCAACAACATTCTTGCCATCAACTCGAGTGATATAGTCGCCGGACTTTACGTCTGCCTTGGCAGCAGGCGTGTCTTCGATTGCAGACACAACTTTCACCACCGACATATCCAATGTGATCTCGATTCCTAAGCCACCAAATTCACCTTTGGTTTGTACCTGCATTTCTTTAAGCGCGTCTTCATTTAGGTAGGAAGAATGTGGGTCGAGGGAGGAGAGCAATCCAGAAGCAGCTGCTTCTAGAAGTTGTTTGTCGGTTTTTTCTTCGACATAATCTTTTTTTACACGCGCAACAACCTCATCCAAAAATCCTTTTTGGTCATCGAACTTGGTTTTATCAAATTTGAGTGGCTTGATATCTATCTGCGAAAAGGAAATGGCCGAAAGGAAGCCAATAAAAACAGAGGTGGTGGTGATGAAGAAAATTTTTATGGCGTTACTCAATACCGTACTCTTCCTTGAGTTTTCCGGTGACTTCGGCAGAAGGTTCCTCGCCATATGCTGAGAAAAGAATTTTTCCGTAATTTTCGAGATGAATGATGTCGTCATTCAAGGCCTTAAGGAAAAGCTGCAACTTAAGACGATCAACCAAAACATAATACCAAGCATTGCGTCCGGCGTCGATTCCTTTTACGAGATAGATTAGTTCGGCTTGCATTTTTTTTTGAGGATCTACTGGTTTAAGACTAGAAGGAACGGCTTTCGAAGCGATGTCGGAAAGATCCTTCTTTTTGGTTGGCTGCTGATTTTGTACAGCTTGTGAGGTGAAATTTGTTTTTTTACTCGCATATTTTTCGGCAAAAGATTGTGACTTTTTCTCTTCGGTCATGTCTAGGAACTTTTTGATTTCTTTATCCACCAATCATTGATTGGCTTTTTTGAACCGCATGGACCATCGTCAGCGGAGACGCACGGACTCCTGATATCGACTGTTTTGCTCGAACAAGAAACAAGACAAAAGAAAACCGCCACAAGTAAAATTATTTTCTTCATTTTTTGGAAAAAATTTTGGTGAAACCTAAAAACGATTAAAAGAATTTCAACATGTTTAACAAGACTCTAATCATCGGACTGGGGCTGATCGGTGGATCATTTGTTAAGGCGCTTCGGCAGGTTCAGATGAGTAAAGAAATTTTTGCCGAAGATTTGGATGAGGAGACGATCTATTTTGCGCAGAGCGAAGGGGTGATTGATGGCGAGTTGGTTGATGATCTAAGTGACTTTGATTTGATCGTGATTGCCACGCCACTATCCGCTTACGAAGAGATCTTTTTTGATCTAAAAGATGTTAATGCCTTGGTGATTGATCTGGGTTCGGTGAAGAATTTCCGATTCAAAAATATGCCGAAAAATTTTGTGCCGTGCCATCCAATCGCTGGATCGGAGAATGTTGGGTATGAGCATTCGCGCACTGATTTGTTTGCTGGTAAGAAGTTTGTGATTTGTAAAGAAAATCAGAAGGCGGCTGAACTTGCTTTGAAAATCGGCGCGATTCCTGAGTTTTTATCCGCTGAGAAGCATGACGAGATTTATGCTGTAGTCTCGCATTTGCCGCAGTTTCTTTCTTTTTTAACTGCTGAATTTTCACCAAAAAATATTGATGACGAGTTTTTTAAAACCGCCTTCCGCATAGATAACTCAAGTTCCGAGATCTGGCGAGATATTTTTAAGATGAATGAAAAAAACCTGGAAAAATTTTACGAAAAGTTTTTTGCGAACCTGGAAAGAGTCATGGATTGCTTCGTCGAATTTCGTTCTCCTCGCAATGATGGCTGTTCTTATTCTCCATCACTTTTTTTTGAAAAAAATTTCTCCCCTATCTTTTTCCGCGCTTTAGTTGTAAAAGCCTTCCTCGAAATTCCCGAAGTTAAAACCTTTCAAACCTATGCTGGCTCTGGCTTTCACGACTTTACTTCGATCATAAAAATCTTCGATTACGACCTAAAGAATCTCCTCGAGCAAAATCGTCAAAACATCGCCAGGCTTTGTAATCAGTGCTTCGACCTCAAATCAAAAATCTAAAATCAAAAATGGACTTACAATCAATCCGTCCCTACCGCGCCATCAACCGTCGTAAATCTCGGCAGATTTTTGTGGGCAAGGTGGCAGTTGGTGGTGATGCGCCGATCTCAGTGCAGTCGATGACCAACACGCCAACCACCGATGTGCAAGCAACGATTCGGCAAGTGAATGAATGTGCGGAAGTTGGAGCAGAGTTGATTCGTATTTCAGTACCTGATCAGGAATCGTCAGCGGC
>Ga0194121_10007085_pt1 | contig 14735 bp, 17 predicted proteins | sample TA2MahCa50mmetaG_FD_148609 | JGI IMG/M metagenome (GOLD analysis project Ga0194121, IMG submission 148609) | Freshwater microbial communities from Lake Tanganyika, Tanzania - TA2015020 Mahale Deep Cast 50m | ecosystem: Environmental > Aquatic > Freshwater > Lake | place: Tanzania: Lake... | reverse complement strand
GGGCGTTCCCTCTGGTTCGACGGGAACTGGCGTCGGATGGGGATCGGCGCGGACCCACAACAGATCCTGCTCCGTCCGGGATTCCTCTGGACGATCGTCGAGGGGGTGCGTGCCGGCGCCGGTTACACCTACGCCGCCACCGCGCCCTACGGCGAGCTCCCCACCTCCACCCCGCTGCGCGAGCATCGCCTCTGGCAGCAGATCCACATCGCGTACGCCCTCGGTGACCTCGGGATCCAACACCGCATTCGTACGGAGCAACGCTGGATCTACCCGCTCGTCGATGGCGAGTGGGAGCGCCCGAGCTATCAGAATCGGGTCCGCTTCATGGGGCGCGGTCAGCTACCAACGCTCTTCACGGTGGATGACCGGCGCGTCACGCTGTTCGTGCAGGAGGAGCTCTTCGTCAACGTCGGTCACGGGGGCGCGGCGGCGCGCCTCACGCAGAACCGACTCGGCGCAGGGATCGGGGTGCCGCTCACGCCACGGCAGCGCCTCGACATCGGGTACATGAACCTCTGGAATTCGATTCCCTCGCGCAGCGCGAACGAATCGAATCACACCCTCACCCTGAACTGGGTCATCTCGGGTGGGTGAGTTGGTCGACCCCGCGCTGCTGAACGGTCGCGGGGGATCGAGTGAGTGGATGAACCTCGGGTGGTGGGCGGAGACGTCGGTGTACGCTGAGGCAGCCGCGGCCCTCGCGCGGCAGGTGGGAACCGCCGCCCGACTCACTTCAGGTGATCAGATCCTCGATGTCGGATGTGGCGCCGGGGATTCCATCGCACTCTGGATCCGCGAGTTCGGCGCCGCAGGGGTGATGGCGCTCGAGCCGAACGCGACCGTCGCCACGCGGGCGCGAGTGCGTGTCGCCACCTGGCGACTCGATGATCGGGTCGCGATCGACACGCGATCAGCCGAGTCGTTCGGTGATTTCGATGCACTCGCGCCGATGCATGCCGTGGTCTCGGTCGACGCGGCCTATCACATCGTGACGCGCGAGTACTGGTTGCGACGACTTGGAGCGGTCTGCCGACCGGGAACTCGGCTCGGGCTGTTCGATATCGCACTCCGCAGCACGGCGGACCGTGCTCGGTTCAGCGGCTACGCCCGCCGCACCGGGATTCCCGCAGCCAACCTCTGGTCGGTCGACGAGATCGTCCCGACGCTGACGGCAGCGGGCTTCAGGGACGTGAGCGTCCGGCGCTGCGAAGCGGAGGTCTTCTCCGGCTTCATCCGCTTCGCACGCCGAAACGCCCTGCGCCTCGCGACCCATCCCGGCCAAGGCGGGTGGCGCGCCCTCGCCACCGCGATGATGCTCGCCTCCGCCGGGGCGCGCCTCGCCGCCGTGGTGATCGGTGCCAAGCGAGCGTGACGGATCCACGCGCTAACTTTCGTCCTATCCTGTCACCTGACCCCTCTTACCTGATCCCTGCCGGTATGATGCGCCTCCTTCTCGCCCTCGCCCTCCCCATCTCCCTCGCCGCTCAGGGGATGACCCACGCGCCCGGTATGTCGCACGAGCATGGCACCCCCGCCAAGCCCGGCGCTGCAGCAGCCGCGCCGACCGCCGCGACACAGACCGGGCAGGCCACCTTCGCGGCGATCGCCGAGATCGTGCGAATCCTCGAGGCCGATCCCAAGACCGATTGGAGCAAGGTGGACATCGAAGCGCTCCGTCAGCATCTCATCGACATGGATGACCTCACGATGCGGGCATCGGTGAAGACACAAGAGGTCGCCGGCGGGGCGGCCTTCACCGTGTCCGGCACCGGCCTCGTGCGTGACGCCATCCGTCGGATGGCGAAGGAGCATGGCTCGATGATGCGCGGCGGTGGACTCACCTGGGTCACCGAGGAGATCACCGAAGGGGTGAAGGTGACAGTAACCTCGACCACCCCATCCGACGCAAAGAGCGTCGCTCGCATCCGCGGCCTCGGCTTCATCGGCCTCATGACCGTCGGTGAGCATCACACCATGCACCACCTCGGTGTGGCGCGTGGCACCATGAAGCACTGACCGATCCGTGGTCGATCGGTCCCGCATCCTGGTCGTCGCCGCGACGGCGCGTGAGCTTGCGCCGTCGGAGGGGTGGCGCACGCTCCTCTGTGGTGTGGGACCGGTCGAAGCGGCGATCAGCACCGCAGCCACCATCGCCACCGAACGCCCCGCCGCGATCGTGCACGTCGGGATCGCCGGTGCGCGTGCCGAAAGTAGGATCGCGTTGGGCTCACTGATCATCGGGACCGCCTCGCGCTATGCCGACCTCAGCGTAGGTCCGGAGTGGGCCCCCTCCGAGATCACGGTGGATCCAGCGCTCCTCACCGCGGTACGACGCGCCACTCCAAATGCACTGGAGCGCACGATCGGGACGAGCGCTCGCATCGGCGGGACGCGCGACTGCGACGTGGAAGCGATGGAGGGATTCGCCGTGCTCCGCGCCGCCGCGCACGCCGGCATCCCTGCGATCGAGGTCCGTGCGATCTCCAATCAAATTGAAGAGGCGGACCGCGTGCGCTGGCGCTTCAATGACGCCTTCGCCGCAATCATCGCCGCCACACCGGCGCTCGTCACCGAGGTCGCTGCATGCGTGTCGCCGCATGCGTGAGCTGACCTTCGGCTTCTCCCCCTGCCCGAACGACACCTTCGCGTTCCATGCGCTCACGCATGGATTGATCGAAGCACCCTTTCGCATCCGCCCCGTGCTCCTCGACATCGAGGAGCTCAATCGCCGAGCGCACACCGGCGAATTCGACCTCACCAAGTTGAGTGTCGGTGCCTTCGCCGCCGTCGGCGATCGCTATTGGATGCTCCGCAGCGGGGCGGCCCTCGGCTTCGGTGTCGGTCCCCTCGTCGTCGCGCGCTCCGCGATGTCACTGGCCGAGGCGACAAGAGGACGTATCGCTATCCCTGGCCGAGAGACCACCGCGTTCCGTCTGCTACGGGCCGCCGCACCGGCGTTGGGCGAGCCCGCCGAGATGCGCTACGATCGGATCCTCGCCGCCGTGCGCGATGGTGAGGTCGACGCGGGACTCATCATCCACGAGAGCCGATTCACCTTTGCCGATCACGGCTTGGTGAAGGTCATCGACCTCGGCGAATGGTGGGAGGGGGAGACCGGGCTCCCTGTCCCACTCGCCGGGATCTGCGCACGCGCTGATCTCGATGCGGCGACCGTGGCGGCGGCGGAATCCGCGATCCGCGCCTCGGTCCAGTACGCCTTCGATCATCCCGAGGCGAGTCGCGACTACGTGCGGGCCCACGCGCAGGAGATGTCCGCTGAGGTCTGTGCGGCGCACATCGCGCTCTACGTCAATCAGCAGAGTCTCGATGTCGGTGAGGCAGGACTCGCCGCGATCCAGCGGCTGGTGCGCGACTCAGCGCCCTGAGATCAACAGGGTGTGGCCAAGCCACACCGCACCGAGCCCCAGCACGATCTGCGCGGCGATGTTCGCCAGCGCCATCATCCCAAGCGATGCCTTCCCAAGGAGGAAGGTCTCAAAGCCGAAGGCCGAGAAGGTGGTGAACCCACCGAGGAGTCCGGTGATCATGAAGAGGCGGACCGATGGCGTGAGGAACTCGGAGCGCGTCGCGAATCCGCTCAGGGCACCGATCGCGAGACACCCGACCACATTGACGACGAGCCTCGGAGCGCGTCGCGAATCCGCTCAGGGCACCGATCGCGAGACACCCGACCACATTGACGACGAGCGTCGCGGCTGGAAATCGCGACGCGCTACTCCATTGCGTCACGAGAAGCGAGAGCAGGTAACGGCCGACCGAGCCGAGGAATCCACCGAGTCCGACGAGGGCGATCTGGGTCAGCATCTCACCGGGAGCGCAGGAGGAGCGGGACGAAACCGGCAAGACCGTGCAGATGATCGAGATGGTCGGGCGCCGAATTGCCGGCGAAGCCGAGGACCTCGAAGCGGCCGGAGCGAGCTCGGCTCAGGAGTTGCATCCGGCCGGAGCGAGCTCGGCTCAGGAGTTGCATCCCCATCGGTCCCCACTCGAGCACCGGCGTACGGCGGAGCGCAAGACGCTCGATCAGCCAGTCCGCACACTCGGTGGTGGAGGCGAAGGTCCCCGAAAAGACCTCTGAGTGCGTCATGACGAAGCGCAACGTGCCTGATTCGGCTCGACGCGCGAGCGTAAGGAACGGGAGGAGACCGGTCGTATCGAGTACTCCGCCATCTCCAAGGGCCTTGCCCTCCGGGACGTAGCTGGTGTGGCAGCCGTCGAGCAGGAGCACGCCCGAGAGCAGGGCGACGTTCGACGGGTCGGCGACGATCGCGCGAACCGCGCCGTAGCCAGCACTCCAGGCACTCAGATGCACGGCGGAGATCTTCGGAGCGTTTGACGTGGCCTCGAGTCGCTGCCGAATCGCGGCGATGAGTCGCTGGAAGCGGAGCGAGTCGGCAAGGAAGGGGCGCGCGTTGATCACCGATCCACTCCCGAGCTGAACAGCGGCGACCATCATCGGCTCCCGCATCGTCGTCACACCTCGCGCGGGGAGCCAGGTCGCGCCCATGATGTGGATCAGCAGGGGGGCGGTCTTCGCGCGGAGCACCCGCTCGGGGACGAAGACCTCGACCGGATTCGGGAGCACCGAGTCAATGGTCAGGCGAAGACCGGGGTCCTCGGCTCGTAACAGCCGCTCATGGCGGCGCGCGGTCTCCCGCATGGGGGAGGGGTTCTGCGAAGATTGAGCGAGCGCTGGTGATGTGAGGGCGATGACAGCCCCAACGACGACGAGCCGTGCGCCCGCTCGTCTCGCGGTCACCGTACGAGGGGCTTGAACTTGATCCGATGCGGCTGGTCCGCATCGGCGCCCTTTCGCCGCTTGAGATCCTCGATATACGCCTGGTAGTTGCCCTCGAACCAGACCACCTCGGAGTTCCCCTCGAAGGCGAGGATGTGCGTGGCCACGCGATCCAAGAACCAGCGATCGTGCGAGATGACCACGGCGCAGCCAGAGTAGTCGAGCAACGCGACTTCAAGGGCGCGTAACGTGTCGACGTCGAGGTCGTTGGTCGGCTCGTCGAGGAGCAAGAGGTTCCCCCCGCTCATCAGCGTCTTGGCGAGGTGGAGTCGGTTGCGCTCCCCGCCCGAGAGGATCCCGACCTTCTTCTGCTGATCGGTCCCCTTGAAGTTGAAGCTCGAGAGATAGGCGCGGCTGTTGAGCTCCTTCTTGCCGACGGTGACGAGCTCATTTCCGCCGGAGATCTCCTCCCAGACGGTCTTGTTGGGATCGAGCGTGCGGGTCTGATCGGCGTAGGCGAGCTGCACCGTCTCACCGATGGTGAGTGAGCCACCGTCGAGCTTCTCGCCGCCCGCGATCACCCGGAAGAGCGTCGTCTTACCCGCGCCGTTGGGGCCGATGATGCCGACGATTCCGCCACGCGGGAGGGAAAAGTCGAGCTGGTCGATCAGCAGGCGGTCACCGAATCCCTTGCTGAGCTTCTTCGCGATCACCACGTCATTCCCGAGGCGCGGCGCCGGGGGGATGATGATCTCATTCTGCGTCACGCGCTCCTGCTGCGCCTCGCTCGCCAACTCCTCATAGGCCTGCAGACGCGCCTTGCTCTTGGCCTGCCGCGCGCGCGGCGCCATCCGCACCCACTCGAGTTCGCGCTCGAGTGAACGCTGACGCGCCGAGGCGACCTTCTCTTCTTGCGCGAGTCGAGTCCGCTTCTGGTGGAGCCAACCAGAGTAGTTCCCCTCGTACGGCACGCCGCGGCCGCGGTCGAGCTCGAGGATCCACTTGGCCACATTGTCCAAGAAGTAGCGATCGTGGGTGATCGCCACGACCGTCCCCGGGAAGCTCTCGAGGAAGTGCTCGAGCCACGCCACCGACTCGGCGTCGAGGTGATTGGTCGGTTCGTCGAGGAGGAGCATATCGGGCTCCTCGAGCAGGAGCCGGCAGAGCGCGACGCGCCGCTTCTCACCACCAGAGAGCGTGGTCACGTTCGCCTCCGCTGGCGGCAGCCGGAGCGCATCCATCGCAACCTCGATCTTGTTGTCGAGGTTCCACAGATCGAGCGCATCGATCCGCTCCTGCACCTTCCCCTGCTCTTCGATGAGCGCATTCATCTCGTCATCGCTCATCGGCTCGGCGAACTTGCCCGAGATCTCCTCGAACTTCTTGAGGAGGTCACGCTGCGCCTTCACCCCGAGCTCGACATTGCCGCGGACATCGAGCGACTCATCGAGCTGCGGCTCCTGCGGGAGGTAGCCGATCTTGGTCCCCTTGTGGGCCCACGCCTCCCCTTGGAAGTCCTGATCGACCCCCGCCATGATGCGAAGGAGGGAGGACTTGCCGGCGCCGTTCGCGCCGAGCACGCCGATCTTGGCGCCCGGGTAGAAGGAGAGCCAGATGTCGTCGAGGATGATCCGTGAGGGGGGGATGACCTTCTTCAACCCCTTCATCACGTAGATGAATTGTGGTGCCACGATCGGGGATCTCCAGCCAAGAACGGGTAGGTCGGTCTAGGGCACGCCCACCAGGCGCGCTAGGTTGTACAACCGACGGGGAAGATAACCCGTTCCTTCTCTTCCCTCTCCCGCCTTCCCACCCATGCGCGACCTCACACAGGGCTCGATCCCGGGCCACATCGTCCGCATGGCGGCCCCGATGGCCATCGGGATGCTCTTCCAGACGGCCTACTACTTCGTCGACCTCTACTTCGTCGCCCGACTCGGTGATGCGGCCGTGGCCGGCGTGGGGACCGCGGGGAACCTCCAATTCCTCATCATGGCCGTGACCCAGGTGCTCAGTGTGGGGACGATGGTCCTGATCTCGCACTGTGCCGGACGGAAGGATGCCGAGGAAGGGACGCTGGTCTACAACCAGTCGCTCACCCTCGCGGGGATCACCGCCCTCCTGACCCTGCTGTTGGGCTACACCGCCGGGTTCGCCTGGGTCGACGCCATCGCGGCGAGCTCGGAGACGGCCCGACTCGGCCGTGCCTACCTCGCTTGGTTCCTGCCGGCGCTCGCGCTCCAGTTCCCTCTCGCGGCGATGATGTCGACGCTGCGCGCCACCGGGATCGCGCGCCCGACGATGGTGATCCAGATGGCGACGGTCGGACTCAACGCCCTTTTGGCGCCGATCCTCATCACCGGTTGGGGCACCGGATATCCGATGAGGGTCGCTGGTGCGGCGCTCGCGAGCGTCGTGGCGATCGTCGTCGCCAATGGGCTCGCCCTCGTCTACTTCAGCCGCCTCGAACACTTCGTCCGGTTCGATGCCGCGCGCCTGCGGCCACATCTGGCGACCTGGCGACGGATGTTCGGGATCGGGATCCCGGCGGGGCTCGAGTTCGGTCTGATGTTCGTCTCGATGGCGGTGGTCTATTTCATCATCCGCGACTTCGGACCCGCCGCGCAGGCGGGCTACGGGGTCGGCTCACGTGTGATGCAAGGCGTGCTCCTCCCGGGGATGGCGATCGCCTTCGCCGCCGCGCCGATCGCGGGGCAGAACATCGGCGCCAACCGCCCCGACCGCGCCCGCGAGACCTTCTTCGCGGCGATCAAGCTCGGGAGCGCGGTGATGATCACCCTGAGCGTGCTCTGTCATCTCCGTCCCGAGTGGCTCGTCCACTGGTTCTCGAGCGATCCGGCGGTCCTCGCCGTCGCGGCGACCTTCCTCGCGACGATCTCGATCAACTTCCTCGCCTCGGGGATCGTCTTCACCTGCTCGGGGTTATTCCAAGCGCTGGGCAATACGACGCCGACCGTCATCAGCAGTGTCGTGCGACTCGGATGCTTCGTCCCCCCTGCGCTCTGGGCCTCCCGGCAACCCTGGTTCTCCCTGCAGCGGCTCTGGTACATCTCCGTCGTGGCGACGACCCTCCATGCGATCGTGGCGGTGGCGCTGCTGCGACGTGAGGCGGGGCGTCGCGAGGCCGCATCACCGGCCGCCCGCGCGTAACTTTCTCGGTGGACGACACGGGGTCGTCCCTGTCCCCTGTTCGGAGTGCTGATGGCGGATACCCCCAGACCCTCGGTGGTCATCGGTCAAGTGAAGCTGACGCGATATCCTCTCACCCTCCGTCTCCGGAGTGGGGAGACGGTCTCCGGGTACTCGGACATTCCGGCGCTTCAGTCCCTTCGGGCCTTCCTCACCACGCGTCGTGGGGGGGGTCCTCCCCTTGAGTGACGTGACGCAGTCGACAGAAGATGCCACACAGGTGGTGTTGCGGCTCCCGTCCGTCCTCTATGTCTGGTCGACGGATCCCACGCTCCGATCCGATAATCCGATTCCCGGGCTGGTCCAGCGTCTGGTCCGTCTGAGCTTCGACGACCAGGTCGCCGTCGAAGGGGTCCTTTCCCTTCCGGCGAGCCAGCCCGTCGCCGACTACTTCGGTCGGGCTGAGGATTTCATCATCCTCGGATCGGTCCAGCTCCCGGAGATCGACCGACCCATGGATCTCGCGATCTATGTTGATGCGATCAGCATGGTACGAGAGCTCGCGGCCCCGACGGCATCTGCCCACGCAGTGGAGACGGTCGTCGAGCGCCGGAATTCCACGCTCCGCCTCGTCGCGTTCAAGGACGTCTGATCCCCCGTGGATCTCACCGCCCTCGCCGAGCGCCTCTCCTCGAGCCCGCTGACCGCGCTCCCGATCATCTTCGGCGCCGGGGTCCTCACGAGCCTCACCCCCTGTATCTACCCAATGATCCCGATCACCGCGGCGATCGTCGGTGGGCAGAGCGTGGGCGCGGCGGCGGCGCCCAAGTGGCGCACCGTCGCCCTCACCCTCGCCTATGTCCTCGGGCTCGCGACGGTGTACTCGGCGCTCGGCCTCCTCGCTGGGCTCACCGGGACGATGTTCGGCAGCGTGAGCACGAATCCCTGGCTCTACTTCGCGATGGCGAACCTGTTGGTCCTCGCTGCGCTCTCGATGCTCGATGTGCTCCCGATCCGCCTGCCGGCGGCGCTGATGCAGCGCGCCGCGACGGCGGGAACCGGGGGGCGGGCGGCGGGCGCCTTCGTGATGGGCGCGATGTCGGGGCTCGTCGCCGCGCCCTGTGGCGCACCGGTGATGGCCGCGGTGCTCACCTGGGTCTCGACGACCGGGAGCGCGACGCTCGGCTTCCTCTATCTCTTCGCCTTCTCGGTGGGGATGTGCGCCCTCCTCGTGGCGGTGGGCCTCTCGAGTGGGCTCGTCTCACGGCTCCCGCGCGCCGGTGCCTGGATGCTCTGGGTCAAACGCGGCTTCGCCATCATCATGATCGGCGTCGCGGAGTATTACCTGATCGAGATGGGGAAGCTCCTCTTCTGATCCTCTTTCCGGTTCGTTCGATGCGCCCTGCTCCCCTTCGCTCGCTTGTCGTCGCGCTGCTCCTCGCGATCCCCGCCGCCCTTCACGCCCAACTCGGGATCGGGATCGGCGCCGTCGCACCTGAGGTGATGGTCGAGACCCTCGATGGCCGCGCCGTCTCCCTCGCGAGTGCGTACAAGGGTCGGCCCGCGGTGATCGAGTTCTGGGCCACCTGGTGTTCCAACTGCAAGGCACTCGAACCCCGCATCGAGGCGGCACAGCGCACGCATGGGGCCGCGGTCGCGTTCATCGGTGTGGCGGTGAGCATGAACCAGTCCGTCGAGCGCGTGAAGCGCTACACGGCGGAACACCTCAAGGGATTCACCCACGTCTACGACAAGAAGGGCGACGCGGTCGGCGAGTTCGACGTGCCAGCGACGAGCTACGTGGTGGTGCTCGACAAGAATGGGAAGGTCGTCTACACCGGGCTCGGTGGCGACCAGGACATCAACGCGGCGATCACGAAGGCGTTGCGCTGAACGCGTCGCACGCGCTCACGCCTCATCAGCGAGCGCGGTCCCGAGCGGCGCGGTGAAGAGGTGCCGGGCCGGTTGCGGCTCCCGTGTCAGATAGACCTGCAGCGCGCGTACCTCGAAGGGCTCCGGCTCGCGTACCGCCAGGAGCGCACGGCGTGTCGCCGCATCGAGCGTCGGATAGAGACTCAGCGTGCAGTGTGGCGTGAAGGGATACCGCGCCGGGGCATAGGGGATCCCACACCCGCGCAGACGCTCATGTAGGGTGCGCAGCGGCCCATGTGGGTCGAGCGGGAGCAGGACGATCTCCCGATCGACGAAACGCTCGGCGCGCCCGAACCGCAGCGTCAGCGGCGGGGTCGCGGCGGCGATCGGCAGGAGTCGCTCCTGCAGGACGTCGATCGGCGTATCTGAATGAAAGGGGCCGGCCCCCGATGAGCCGATCAGTGTGACATGCGGCGGGAGATGCCGTGCCATCTTGGGATCGACGGCCATCTGCTGCGCGTGGATCCGCTCGGCCAACGCGCCCTCAAGTTCGATCGTGACGAAGATCCCGGCTACGGCCATGTGAGCGAGACGCCGACGCGCGTCCCCCCGAACGGGGCCGGTGTCACGAGTGGCGTCACGACGGTCTCGCCGAGGAGGTAGCGGTCGATCACATTGCCTGGGCGCGTGGCGTGCCAGCGGGTCACGGCCCACCCGGTCACCGTGCCGACCGCGGCGCCAAGGACGACATCGCTCAGCCAGTGGGCGTCGGTGTGCACCCGAGCGTACGCCGTCCACGTCGCGAGTCCGTAGGTCATGAGCCGAACGGTGCGCGCGTGCTCCGGAGCGATGCGGGCGACCTCGTTGGAGACGGCGGAGGCGAAAGCGAAGGCAGCGGTGGCGTGGCCGGAGGGAAGCGCTTCATACGCGCCATCACCTTGGATGCTGTCCCACCCACGACCGAGCTCGACATCCCAGACCTCGTACGGGGGATGGTTGGGACGCGCCCGACCGATCGAGGCCTTGAGCACTCGCGTGATCACTCCGGAGACACCGATCGTCTCGAATGCGCGCAACCCGACCTGCGCCACGTGTGGATGACCCGTGACGCGCCCACCGATCCACATCCCGGTACTGAGGGTGAGCACCCCGGGGTCACCCCACAGATTGCCGGCCCGCGCCATCTGCTGGATCCCCTCGAGCACCTGCCACTCCGGACGGCGCACCGATGATCGAACCCATCCATCCGCTGGCACCGCGAGCGCGGTGAGGCCGACCCCGATCGCGGCGCCCTTCAGATCCCCGCGGGTCACGGTGGGAGCGGGACGGACCAGCGACGTATCGACGGATGGCCGAGACGAGATCGAGGAGGCCGCGGATGATGCGGCCTGTGCCCCGCCGACCTGACTCGTCGTGAGCCCGAGGCAGAGCACGGCACCGAGGCCGACCCAGCGGGGACGGGGTCGGCGCCACGCGGGGGATCGGGGGACGCAAAGGGGGGACATCTCCCCTAGTTTAGCTAGCAGCCGTGCACATCCGCGACTTCGCCTCCCACGCCGACCGCGCCGCCTGCGTCGCTCTCCAGGAGCTGACCTGGGGCGCAGGATTCACCGAGAAGATCCCCGCCGCGATGCTCTTGGTCGCGGCGAAGACCGGGGGCGTCGTCGCCGGCGCCTTCGATGATGACGGGCGACTGATGGGCTTCGTCTTCGGGGTCACCGGGGTTCGGAACGGAAAACTGATCCACTGGTCGGATATGCTCGCCGTACACCCGACCGCACAAGGACAGCACCTCGGCGAACGCCTCAAGGCCTATCAGCGCGATGCCTGCCGGCGGCTCGGAGTCGAGACGATCTACTGGACATACGATCCCCTGGTCGCGCGCAACGCGCACCTCAACCTCAACCGGATGCGGGCGCGGGTCGACGAGTTCGTCCCGTCGATGTACGGCGATGCCACCAACTCGCCCCTCCAAGGTGACATGCCGACCGACCGCTTTGTGATCGCGTGGGCGGTGGATCCCGCGCGCGATGCACCGCCGCTCGATGCGCTGCCCACTCAGCTCCCGCTCGCGGTCACGGCGTCGGCCGACGAGGGACCATTGGTCGATGCCCCCGCCGTCGGCGTGCGCGTTCCAAAGGATATCTCTTCGCTCGCCGCACACGACATCACGCAGGCCCGTCGCTGGCGCTTCGCCACCCGTCGCGCCTTCGCCCACTACCTCTCCCTCGGCTATCACGTCCGCGGCTTCGTCGCCGACGCCGAGGGGGGGACCTACCTCCTCGTGCAGCGGGAGTCCTGATGCGCCTCGCTCGAATCGTCCTTCGGGAGATCCATCTGCCGCTCGTCGAGCCGTTCCGCATCTCATCAGGGGAGATGCGCGATCGGCGGATCATGTTATGTGAGCTCATCGACACCGACGGGGCCACCGTGTGGAGCGAGTGCGTCGTCGATGATCTCCCCAACTACTCGTCGGAGACCCTCGATACCGCCTGGCCGACCATCGCGCGCGTGCTCGCGCCGCGCCTCCTCGGGCAGACGATCGATGGCCCCGGCGCGGTGCATGCGATCCTCGAGAGCGATGTGCGTGGCCATCAGATGGCGAAGGCCGCGCTCGAGATGGGTTGCTGGGGGCTCGAGGCGACGCGGCAACGGATCCCCCTCGCCACCTTGATCGGCGGGACGCGCGAGGCGATCGCGACAGGGATCTCCCTCGGGATCCAGCCTTCGGTGGAGCGATTGATCGAGAAGGTGCGCGCCTCGCTCTTGACGGGCTACCAGAAGGTGAAGATCAAGATCGCCCCGGGGCGCGATGTGTCGTGGGTGCGCGCCGTGCGCGAGGCGGTTGGCCCCGAGGCGCATCTCATGGCCGATGCCAACAACGCCTACACCCTCGATGACCTCGATCATCTCCTCGGCCTCGATGACCTCGGGCTGATGATGATCGAGCAGCCGCTCGCGCATGACGATCTCGTACGACACGGCGTGCTGCAGCGGCGCTTCCGCACCCCGATCTGCCTCGATGAGTCGATCACCTCGCTCGATCGTGCACAGGACATGGTCACCCTTGGCGCGGGCCGGATCATCAACATCAAGCCGGGGCGTGTCGGCGGGTTCACGAGTGCGATCGCGATCCACGACTTCTGTTTGAGCGAGGGGATCCCCGTCTGGTGCGGCGGGATGCTCGAGAGCGGGATCGGCCGCGCCTACAACGTGGCGCTCGCCTCGCTCCCGAACTTCACCCTCCCCGGCGATCTCTCGCCGAGTGCGCGGTACTGGGCGCAGGATATCGTGACCCCGGAGTGGACGATGGATGCGACGGGGATGGTACGAGTGCCGCTAGACCGGCCGGGGATCGGGGTGGAGATCGATGTCGAACGGATCAAGGCGTTGACGGTGCGGCGCGAGGAACTGCGCGCATGAGCGAAACGAATAGCGTGGCGGCCTGCCTCGCGCAGTTCACTTTAGCGGAGCGCGTGCGGATCGTCGCGCTTCGACGGGCACTCCACGCCGCACCCGAACTCTCGTGGCAGGAGTATGGCACCCAGCGTACGTTGCGCGCGGCGCTGGAGGCTTCAGGGATCACGGAGATCCGGACGGTCGCTGACACTGGACTCGTCGCGACGATCCCGGGACGAACGGTGGGCGGCACGACCGTCGCGATCCGCGGTGATATCGACGCGCTCCCCATCCATGAGGAGACGGGGCTTCCTTTCGCCTCGCAGCACCCCGGTGTGATGCACGCCTGCGGGCACGATATGCACGCCGCGTGGACTGTGGCAGCCGGGGTCCTGCTCGCGCGCGATCCGGCGGTCGGTGCGGTGAAGCTCGTGCTCCAGCCCGCGGAAGAGGTCGGTGAAGGCGCGGCGCGCATCCTCGCGAGCGGGGCGCTCGACGATGTGCAGATGATCTTCGGCGGACATGTCGATTGGCGCTTCCGCGTCGGTGAGGTGGTGGCGACCGCCGGCCCACTCGCCGCGAGCACCGACACCTTCACCATCGTCTTCCATGGTCGCGGTGGCCACGGCGCCCGCCCACAGGATGCGATCGATCCCATCATCGCGATCCCATCATCGCACTCTCGGCCTTCGTGATGGCAGTGCAGACCCTCGTCTCGCGACGACTCGATCCTGGCCTCCCCGGCGTGGTGACGGTCGGCGCCGTGGAGGCCGGACGCGCGGCGAACGTGATCCCCGAACAGGCCCGCGCGACGGGGACGATCCGCGCGACGACCCCTGCCGCGCGCGCCCTACTCTGCGATGGTCTGCGTGCGCTCGCTGAATCGGTGGCCGCGACGCATGGGCTGCGCGCCGAGGTGACGGTGAGCGAAGGCACGCCACCACTCGTGAACACCGATGCGGCCGCGGCGATCGCGCAGGAGGCCGCACGAACACTCCTCGGCGAAGCCGCGCTGCGCGCGCTCGCGACCGCGAACATGGGAGGCGAGGACTTCGCCTGCTACACCGAACGCATGGAAGGATGCTTCCTTCGTATCGGGACCTTGGGCGACGGCCGCAGCAACGCCGGGGTGCACACCCCACGCTTCGATCCCGATGAGGAGGCGCTCTTCGTGGGTGCCTCCGTGTTAGCCGAGTGTGCGCGGCGGGCGAGTGCGGCGCGTCGCTGACGCGGCGGGGATCGCCGCGGCAGCGGAGATCATCCGTCGCGGCGGGCTCGTCGCCTTCCCGACGGAGACGGTCTATGGACTCGGCGCGCATGCGCTCGACGCGGCCGCCGTGCGGAAGATCTTTGAGGCGAAGGGCCGTCCCGCATTCAACCCGCTGATCGTGCATGTGCTCGATGGAGCGGCCGCGCGCGCGCTCGTGACCGAGTGGCCGCCGATGGCAGAGGCGCTCGCGCAACGCTTCTGGCCGGGGCCGCTCACCCTGGTCCTCCCGCGTCAGGCGATCGTCCCCGATGTGATCACCGGGGGTGGCCCCACGGTCGCGAT
>Ga0194121_10007081_pt1 | contig 14742 bp, 6 predicted proteins | sample TA2MahCa50mmetaG_FD_148609 | JGI IMG/M metagenome (GOLD analysis project Ga0194121, IMG submission 148609) | Freshwater microbial communities from Lake Tanganyika, Tanzania - TA2015020 Mahale Deep Cast 50m | ecosystem: Environmental > Aquatic > Freshwater > Lake | place: Tanzania: Lake... | reverse complement strand
GAGCAGGGAGACCAGGTTCTTGGTCAACAGGTTATTCGCGTGCAGGGAAATCACCGTCATGCCCAGGGCCAGGGCCAGGGAGAGCACCAGGGATCCGCCCACTAGCTTCAGGGTCCGGGGAACATGGGAGCCCAGGCGCTCGACCACCGGCGTTCCCTCGCAGGTCCCCAGGTTCCCGCGGACGGCGCCCCCCGCCCAGTCCAGGTAACCACTGACCAGCTTGCCCACGCTGCGCTCCTTGACGGCCCTGTGCCGCTGCATCTCCTCGAGGTTGCTTCCCGGGGTGACGTACAGAACCACGTACACAAAGAGGGTGATCCCCAGCAACTTGAGGAGGAGACTGCCCCCGAACCGGGCGATCGGCTTCCAGGCTTTGCTACTCACGGAGTTCCCACTGGTCGATGTAGCTGAAGAAGTAAAAAGGATGGATGCGGGGCATCTTGGCGAACTCGTCCGACCGGTACGCGGCGCTGTATTCGACCGTCCACAGGAAATTGTACGGGCACTCCTGATGAATCAGCTCGTGCAGGCGCTTGCCGACCTCGGTGCGCTCGGTGTTGTCGGCGGAGTTGCCGAAGCGCTCCAGGTACTCCTGGATCTCGTCGTTCTCGAACTGGACGATATTGAAATATCCGGGCTCCTGCTCAGTCTTGGAGAAGAGCGGGTAGATGTTGCTGCCCTCGTCAAACTTCCACGACACGAAGGTGATGTCGTAGTCGCGCTTAAAGAAAACCTTCTCATACCAGGCGCTCTCCTCCTGCCAGTCCATTTCCACGTCGAGATTCAGCGCCTTGGTCAACTGCTGCGCAAAGTCGCTGCACACGTTTTTATTTGACTGGCTCATGGCCTTGGAGAGCACCATCCGCAGGCGCAGGGGCTGACCATTGACTTCGCGGACCCCATCCCCATCCTCATCCACGAATCCCAGTTCTGCCAGGATTTGTTTTGCCCGTTCGGAATCATAGGCATAGGGTTGTATTTCGGGGTTGAAGCAGAAGCTCGAACTGGTGAAGGGGCCGGAGATGAGCTGGCCCCGATCCTGGAAAATCGACTTCAGGGACTCGCCTTTATTGAAGGCCATGGAGAGGGCTTGGCGCACCTCCCTGAACTTGAGGACCTCGTTTTTGCAGTTGAAGGCGAACCCGTACCAGGATTGGGAGTCATAGGGCAGCACGTTGACATCCAGGCTGGTCTCCAGCTGGGGCAGGTCCTGGGGCCGCACCACCGGATCGAAGTGGACCCATCCCGACAGCAAGAGCCCAAGGTGGGTGTTCTCGTCGGGGTTCACGGTCATCTCTACTTTGTCGATAGACCCCGGCGCCGCGTAGTACTTGTCGTTCCACCCCAACTTGATCCGGTTCTCCTCGAGGGTCGTGATCTTGAAGGGCCCGGCACCCACGGGGTTGCGGTTGAAGGCGCTTTCCTGGGGGATGTAGGTGCTGTCGCCCAGCAGGTGCTTGGGCATGATGTAAAACCCCATGCGGCCGATCGCCCTAGAGTCGTTATGCCGCAACTTGAAGCGGACGGCATGGTCGTCCAGGGGCGCCACCTCGGCGAAGACTTCAAAGCTGCTGGCGTTGCCGTATTTCGACCGGGGATCCCGGTAGATGTTGAGGGAATGGACCACGTCCGCCGGCGTGACCGGCTGGCCATCCGGCCACAGCAGCCCCTGTTTCAGCTCGACGGCAAACTCCTGGGTCTCTTCGTTGTACTCCGGTTTCTTCAGGGCGATCTCCGGCACCCACTCCCCCTCTTCGTCGATGCTCATCAGCCCCCGGAACATCAGTTCGAGGAGGCGTACCCCGATCACGTTGCGCGCTCCGTCCACCGGGTTGAGCATTTCGGGCTTGCTGGTCTCGATGTACTTGAGTTCTCCGCCCTGGGCGGCAGGCAAATGCCAGAAGGCTGCTAGAACCACTCCCGCTAACAGCCCGGTCTTCAGCCTCATCTTACACCTCACTCTACTTCCCAACTCTCAATGCCGCGGAAAAAATAAAACGGGTCAATGGTGATCTTTTTCACTTCGATGCGGCGGCCGGCATTGTAGGTCAGGGTCCACAAGAAGGTGTACGGACACTCCTCGCTGAGCATCGCGTGCAGACGCTTGCCGATTTCCGCCCTCTCCGACTGATCGGCGCCGTAGCGGAAGCGGCGGAGCAATTCCTCGACCTCCTCGTTGTCGAACTGGACAAGGTTGTACTGGCCGGGCAACTGCTCAGACCGGGAGAACAAGGGGTAAATGTTGCTGCCCTCGTCGAACTTCCAAAACATGAAGGTGATGTCGTAGTCGCGCTTAAAGAAAACCTTCTCATACCAGGCGCTCTCCTCCTGCCAGTCCATTTCCACCTCGATGAGATGGCCTTTCAGTTGCCGGACGAAGTCAGTGCAGACGTTCTTGTTGGCCTGGGTTATGCCCTTGGAGACCACCATTCTTAGGCGCAGGGGCTTGCCGTTGTAGTCCCTGATATTGTCCCCGTCGCTGTCGATCATCCCGGCTTCCTCGAGCAGCCTCTTACCGGCGTCCTCGTCGTACGGGTAAACCTGCACCTCGGAGTTGTAGCAGAAGCTGGACTGGGTGAAGGGACCGGAAACCAGTTCCCCTTGCTTGTAGAAGTTGGCCTCCAAAGCCTCCTCGCGGTTGAAAAGATAGGTGAGAGCCTGGCGCACCTCCTTGAAGCGCAGAACCTCGTTTCGGCAGTTGTAAGCAAATCCGAACCAGGTCTTCGAATCGTAGGGTTCGATCTGGGTATAGGCATTCTTGTCTATGGCGGCGATGTCTTCCGGCCGGATGACCGGGTCCAAGTAGACCCCTCCGGTCATCAGCATATGGTGGTGCACATTCTCATCCGGATTCACCTGCAGTTCTACCTGCCCAATCGAAGGTTTTTCCTTGTAGTAGTTGGCGTTCACGGCAAAGCGGATAATGTTGTCTTCGATGTCACTCACCTCGTACGGTCCGGCCCCGATGGGAGCCCGGTTGAAGCTGTTCTCCTTGTCCAGGTAGGTTTTTTTGAGCATGTGCTTGGGCATGAGATAAAACCCCGCGCGTGGAATGACGTCGCGGTCGCTCTGCTTGAGGACGAAGCGCACGGTCTTGTCGTCCACCGCTTCCACCCGCTCGAAAACCTCCAGGTTGCTGCGGTTGCCGAAGCTGTTCTCCTCGTCCATGTAAACCTCGTAGGAGAAAACCACGTCCTGTGCACTCAAATCTCGTCCGTCGGGCCACTTGGCCTCTGGCCTGATCCTCACCACCATCTCGGTGGCTCCGGGCTGCAGTTCCGGCAGTGCCACCGCCACCTCAGGCACCCACTTCCCCTCGCGGTCCTGGGTGATTAGGCCCCGGAACAGCAATTCCATCACCCGGACGCCGATGACGTTCCTCATGCCGTCGATGGGATTGAGCAATTCCGGCTTGCTGGTCTCGATGTACTTGAGCACCGGGCCGTTCTGGCCCATCGTCTGGCCGGGGAGTAAGGCGGTTCCGCCCACGATCAGGGCTGGCGCCACGATCTTTGCTAGCGACATCTCCTCATTCCTTCTGCTGTGGTGAATTCACTGACCGCCGGAACCTGGGACGGTGTGCTCCGGGGCATCTCCGCCAAAATCCGCCAGCAGGTATCCGTAGATCTCCAGTGCCGGGATGCAGGCGGGATCCTGCGCGGCCAGCGCGCCGATAATTTTTTTGCCAAGCGACCACTGAATCTTGGTGTCTAGGTAATATGCCCTGGCCAGGTTCAGGAGAAAACTCGGCTCCACCTTTTGGGGATCGTACCCGCTGCTTTTGTCGTGCACCCGTTCGAGGATCTCCACCGCCTGGTCCCTGCGCTCCTTCGGCCCCCGGACCAGCAGTTGTGCGGCCTGCATACCGGCATGGTGGTAGTAGTCATACTCCTCGTCGCCCAACTGCTGTGGCCGCACCCTGCACAGCCGATCATAGGCCAAGTCCAGGGCGCGGAAATCTGGCTGGCCTCCTGCAACTTTGCACTGCTCTTCAAGGAGGGTAAATCTCACCGCCAGGTCCGCCCACCCCTCGCCCTCGCCCAGGCCGTGCCAGATCTTTGTCGCCTGGCTCGCTTGCCCCTGCTCGGCCAAGGCCCGGCCACGGTAGGCCTGGGCGAGGCGGCCGAGGTACTGCAGGTACCCGGCCGCCGGCTGCTTCTCCAGGCCAGCTATGAACCTGGCATAGGCAACCTCTGCCAACGGCCACTGCCCGGCCCCTTGTAGCGCCTTGCCCAGTAGGTACTGAGCATAGAGGCCGCGGTCGCCCGGTTCGCCGGTCAGCCTTTCCAGGTCGGCCGCTGCCAGCTGGTAACAGACGTGGGCGAGTAACGGGATGAAGGCGATCCCGTAGTGCTTTCGTTTGAAGCTCTCTGCCTGGCCCTGGCTCTGGATCTCCTCCTCCGCCAAGGGCTGGTGCGGTTGGTAGGACTGCAAAACCTGGTAGGCCTCGCGGACCTTGCCCTCACTTAGCCGGAGCCAGGCCAGATCCACCAGAGCAGCGTTGCGCAGGCCAAGATCCGCCATCTCCATCCCTTCCCCCGGCATCTCCCGGGCACCAGGGGGCGGCTCCCCTATCTCGACTTGTGTCCTGTAGCTCATCAGGGCCAGCCCAGGGTCTGCCCCCTCACTGGCGGCGGCCTCCTGGATCAACCTCCTGCCTTCTTCAGCCCTGCCCATGCGGACATAGCTGGCGCCAATGGCCACCTGGGCCCGCTTTGCCAGGCCCTGGGGAACTTGTTCCGGCTGGATCCGCTCCAGCATCGCGGCGCTGAGCGGAAACGCGCCCTGCTCGTATGCCCCCATGGCCGCGAAACACACCAACATGCTACTGCGCATCTCCCCCTCTTGCTGGCGCTCCTCCCAAAGGCGATGCAGCTCGCGGCGGAGTTCGGCGGCGAACAGGGCCAGGTGCTGGTAGAACTCGCCGGCCTCGGCAAGGAGCCGGGCGCGCTCAAGCAACTGGTCCGGTTTCTGGTCCAATTGCTGGGCGAGGTAGTACTCCATGGCCTGGGGGTAGCGGTTCTCGGCCAGGGCCTCCTGGGCCTGCTGCAAGGTTCCGCTTGCCGCACCCTTGGCCTTGGCGGCGACCGGTTCCCGCGCTGGTGTCTTTTCCTCTGCCTTCTGCCCTCCTTCGGGGCTACTGCTGCAACCACACATCCCCACAACAAGCAGGATTAGCCAGAGGTGCTTCGCTCTGCGCCTGCGCATAAGATCCCCCATGGAATGCTACTGGCAATCCGAGTTGATGAGTTCGGTCTCCACCTGCGACTTGCGTTGCCCAGCATCGCGAATGTTTTGTCCTTCGGCGTTGCTGAGGAAGCTCTCCCAGTTCTGCAGCAGCTTTTGCGCTTCGGCGCATTTTTCGGTTGATGCCAGTGACCTATTAGAGTCGAAGTGCCAGTCGTGCCGGCAGAGCACCTGGGTGTACTCCACCATTACCCGCTTGGCCTCGCGTTCGTTCGCCGCAAAAAGGTTCCGGTAGGTGAAGGCCTTGCGGGCGTACTCAATCCCCGTAAGGTACTTTTTCTCCCGATGGTTGGCCTGGGCTGCTGCCAGGTAGAGGTACGGATCAGAGCCGTGCGGGGCGGCAATGGCCTCGTCGAAATATCTGACCGCATCGCTGAACTCCCCTTTCTTGTTGTAGTAGAACCCCACCCGCTTCATCGCTTCGCTGTACTTGGGATGGTCCTTGGCCACCTGCTTGTAGTACTCGATGGCCTCGTCCTCCTTGCCCTCCTCGCGCAACTTTTCGGCCTTCACGAAGGGATCGACGAGATCAAGGGACACGGAAACCTCGGGTCTATTGCAGGTGACGGGCTTCGTCACTGTGACCCCCTCCCCCTTGGCCACCAGGAAGTACTCGCCGTACGCCACGGTGGCCTCCAAGGCGCCGGTGCCGGTGTGGAGCGGGGGCTTGTTCTGGACGAAATCGCTCTTGATCCTGTAGAGCGACAAACTGGCGCTCTCCTGTCCTGCCTGGGTCGAGACCCGCAACCGGCACTCCGCCCTGACCTCAAAGTCGTACGGGTTTGAGTACCCGGTGGCGTGCACGGTGAAAGGAGACTTGCCCCCGCCCTCCACCAATTCAACCTTGTACTCCTCCCCCTCCCGGATATTGTAGTTGGAAAACTGTATCCGTCCGTCCTTGTCGGTCCTGCCTTGGTCCCGGTACCCGCTGCCGCTGATGTTCACCTCCTTGTCAGCCACCGGCCGGCCCGACCGGGTGAAGCGCAACTGGAATTTCCTGGGTTTGGGCAGTACGTAGATATTGATCTCCTGCGCGTTCTGATTGACGTTCACCTGGCGCTGCTGGGGGCTGATATAGGGAAGATCTGGGCTGCAGCGGAGTTCAAAGCTGTGGGTTCCCAGCCTGGGGATAGCCACCTTGTCCTGGCCTCCGGTAGTGGTGAGCAAGCGGGTCCCCTCGTAGAAGACCTCGATGTCGAAGACCGTCTGCCGGCTCAGCGAGTCGATGAAGGTGGCCAGGAAGTGCAGAGGGTCCAGTTTCACCTCGCGCTCGGTGAGGTCGCTCTGCGGGCTCACCGGCAATTCCCGGTCGGCAAAGTAATACCATTCCTTTTCAAAGGTGAAACGATATTCGGCGTTCGCTTGGGGGAACTTGCCGTCCACTACCCCGGCCTTGCTGGAGGTGCCGGCCTTTCCGCCATCCATCTTGACCAGCACTCCGGAAAGGGGCCGGCCCGCATCGTCCTTGATGGTGATTCTGAAGCCGGATTTCGGCGGCGGAGGTGGTGGGGGTGGAACAGGGGCAAGCTCCTCATCAGGTTTCTCCCGCGGTGGAGGCGCAGCTGGTGGGCTCGCTACCACAAAGCTGAGTTCCCTGCCTTGGCTTCCAAGCACCACCCGTTGGGTCCGGTCCTCGACCCGCACCTCTACCTCGTTGCCAGCGCGGCCCGATACCGAGCCCACCCAATTTCCCAAGGCGTCGGTGTAGCCAAATGCATCCCCGTCCACCACCACCTGCCTGCCATTGGCGGGCTGGTCTTTCTCAGTCTTCACTCCTACCCGCAGGCCCATGTGCACCATTTCAGGCCCGGGCTCGCCCAAGCTCGGTTCGGGGGCGACTTGGGTCTGGGGGCTCGGCGGTGGCGACGGCGGTTCTTGCTCCTTGCTCAACCAGCCGCCCGCCAATCCCACCACCAGGGCGACCACCGCACCGAGCATTGCGCTGTTCTTCTTCATACTCCGGCCTCGCGTTGCCAGTATAGGTGTAAAGGATTCCTGGATTACTGTTACTGTCCCGACCCTGGGACTATCATATCTTCCCCCGGAGAGTGTTCGGGGATCCCGTGCTCAAGGGGGCTTTCCGGCTCGCGGGGCTTCAACCTGATCGGCGGGATCTCGTTCTCCTGGGCCGGCTGTACAGGCATCGCCGCGCTCATCTCGTTATCGTACCCGTTCTGGGTGACGATGACCGCGTAGTTGAGGCCTTCCTCGAAGAGGTCTGACTGCAGGGCGTATTCCCCCTGATCGTTGGTCTTAATCGTTCCGGTCTCGGGGTAGGTGCGCACATCCGCCTCCGCCACTGGACTGCCGTCCTTTGCCGAGACCACCCTGCCTTTCAGCACCGTCTGTCTGGCGTCCAATTGTGCCCTGTGGAAGTAGCGGCCATTGACAAAGAACGCGGGATCATCGGCCTGGAGTAGCTTCTTATGTTTCGCTTCGAAGCTGTATGGTAAATACTGATCCCCTTTGGTGACCACTAATTCGAACCCTCCCCGGGGCACCCGATCGAACCTGAAGCGCCCGTTTTGGTCGGCAAGGGTGTCGGCCACCACCCTTTCCCCCTGCAGGAGCTGGACCCGCGCCTGCGGAATCGGCCTATCGCCGTATCTTCCCTGCAAGTAGACCTCGCCGCTCAGGATGGCGCCGGCCACCACGCCCTTGGTCGCGGCGCTACCGCAGGCCGTGGTCGCCACGGCCCAGAGAGCGATGCTGAGATAGAGAGCGAATTTCATCTTCGCGGCTCCTTGGGTTGGGGGTGTTTCAGGGCAACTGCCTGCCGAGCAAAAAGCCGATCCCGGCGGCCACGGCCCACGCCGCGGCCACGGCCCAGAGCGGGAACGCCGACTCCCCGCCCCCGACGACAGGGGTCCCGGGCAGTGGTGTTTCGACCATCGTCCCTCGCGCCGCGGCACCGCCTGGCTGCGCTTGTCCGGCCGCACTGATGTCCAGGCGCCCTACCTGCTGATCGATGGCCTGGCTGAACTCCGGCACCGTCTGGAAGCGGTCTTTGGGTTCCTTGGCGATCGCCTTCATGATCACCCGCTCCACTTCCTTGTCCAGGCCTGGCACCAGCTCGCTGGGCCGGCGGGGTTTGCCTTTCAGGTGCTTTTGCGCGATCGCCACGTACGCGGCATTGGTGTCGGTGGCAGACGACTCAAAGGGAAGCGCCGCGGTCAGCATTTCGTAGAGCGTGACGCCCAGGGCATAGATGTCCGTCAGTTCATTGGCGCCCTGGGTCTGCTCCGCAAACAGCTCGGGAGCCATGTATTCGGGGGTGCCGGGAACCCCCACCTTGGTAGACCGCGGGCCGCCCTTGATCCGGGCTATCCCGAAGTCCATTACCCTGATCTGTCCCGAAGACTCGATCAGGATATTGGATGGCTTTACATCCCGGTGGATAATGCCCTGTTGGTGGGCGTAGGCGATGGCGCTGAGGATCTGGCTGAACAGGGGCAGGGCCTCGGCAACCGACAGGGCTCCATTCCTCTTCAGCTTCCTCTCGACATCCTCCCCCTCGACATAGTCCATAACAATGAACAGGTAGTTGTTCTCTTCAAGCAGCCCCCAAAGCGCAGTGATGTTCGGATGCCTACCTATGGCAGCCAGGGTCTTGCCTTCGTTGGTGAATCGCTCGCGCAAGCCGGTATCGTGGGCCAGTTCAGGGTGGATCACCTTGACTGCCCTTATCTGGCCCAATTTATCTGTGGCCCGATAAACTGCCCCCATCCCGCCTTCGCCAATCTTCTCTACAATCTCGTAGTTCACCAGCTTGGGTATACCCCGGGCAGATGACATGGGCACTCTCCTTTTGGCATTGATTTTGCTAAACCACTATTGAGCGAAGAGCCTAATTTCGGCTTATAGCCTTGTTTATCTTGCCCTTAAGTCTGTCGATGCCCTCTTGGGTCTCTGGCGGATATGGGAAATTAACTCCACAGGGTGAAGAATTTTATTCCTACTCCCACAGACAAGGAGTTCAGCCATGACTGTCCTGTTGCTCTTCCTCCCGTTTTTCACCTTAGTCGCCTGTTGTGCCTTTGCCTTTTGGCGGGAGAGTTGCTGAACCACAGCCCCAGTAGCCTTCCTGTACTCACTCAACGCATGAGCAACGCCCTCCTGGACTGAAAAAGACCACCTGAACGGAGGACAAAGAAATACAGTCCGCTTCCCACCTCATTACCCCCCTCGTCCTTTCCGTCCCAACTGGTCTGGAAAAAACCGGCCTTTTGTCTTTCATGTACTAGCGTGCGGATATGCTGCCCCACCAGGTTGTATACCCGCAGCTCCACGGAGCCTTCCTGCGCAAGCTGATAGCCGATGGTGGTCGAAGCGTTGAAGGGATTGGGGTAATTTGCGGCTAAGGCCGACGCCAAAGGAACGACCTCTGCCCGCGCGCGGTTCAGGAACTGATGCGCACCCACAATCACCTTAAACTTTCTTCTCGCTTCTGCGGCTCGGTAGTGGTAGCTGGAAGTGGCGCGCAGATCAACCTGCGCAAAGGTGTGCAGGTCGATCAACTCAGCGCTGTAGTTCACCGGCAAGGAGTCAACTCCCAAGATGTTGATATCTATATTCTTGGAAGCGGTATTGTGCTCCACTGAAAACTCCCAGATAGCGCCATGGATGGTGTCAGGCTTAATGTCGGCTGTATACCTGCCGCTGGATTCTCCCCAGTCCTGGTGATCGAAGTAAGCTGAGATGAAGCGGCCTATGGTCAGAGGTTCGACCTGGTCGTACGGGTCCCACGCATCGGCAGCACCAGAGATCGCGCCGATCATATTGTTGGCATCCACCGTATTCCCTGCCTCGACGGAGAAGACCAACGCCCAGGTGAGTTCTGGCATCAGGACGGGCTTTGCCCTGCCCTGCAGAGCTGGAGGCCATACGCGCAGTATGAGGTTGTCCTGGGGTGAGTAGACAGCATAGCCGTGCCAGGGGCGCAGGCCGGCGCCAGGGTATTTGTTCGACCAAGCGCCCCTCGACTTGCTGGGGTCGAACTCCTTGCCGAACTCGAAGAACTCCGCCCTGCTGGACCTGGCCAGGCTATCCCCTACCGTGACATTGTCCCAGGGAACCTCAAAATTGAAGGGGGTGCCGACCAGATTCCACCCCTGCCTGAGGATGATCTCAAAGGGGCGATCCGTCCGCACTGAGGTCCCTTCCCCCACCTGCATAGTCGCTTTGCTCTTGGTTATCAGCCAGAAAGCCCTCCCCACCTCGAGGCTGAGGCTGTTCTTCCCAGGGCGGTATTCTGCTAGCTTGTTTGTACTGTCAAGAAAATAGAGCCGCCACTGCTTAAGTTCTGCCTTGCTGGGTATCCGGCCGAGGATCTTCTCCAGGGTGCTCAGGATACTCTTTTCGCCCAATTCGAGCGGCACCGAGACCATCCGGTAGGCATTGTCGGTGTTGTCCTCCCCGTCGAGATCAAGGCCTTGCCCGGTCAACCCCTCGACGCTTACCGTCAGCACAAAAGGCTTAAGTGAATCCGCCGGCACCAGTGGCCTCAGCCCCCGGGCATCCAGAATCGACTCGTTGCCGCCGAAATCGACAGCCTTGAGATAGTATTCCACCCCGCGGCTCCCGGTCTCTGCCGCCGGGATACTGATTTCGGCGGTCCCGGCCTTCCCGCTGACCTTGATCAATTGGTCCTGGTACAGCGCCTCTCCCCCGCTTCTCCACCGCAGAATCGTCTCGGCGTCCTTTAGGATACCGGTGTCCTCATCAATGTAAAAGGTAAAATTCTGGAGTGACCCTGCCCGGGCAGTCTTGACCGGCGGCTCGGTTGTGAGGCGATCACTCCTAAAACTGATGCTGGGCGCTTTGCGGTCCTGTACCGCAAATTTCAGCGCCGCGGTAGTGGTGTCCAGGAGGATGGGGTCCAAGCTGGCCTCATGAATCACTTTCACCTCGGCACTTGCCAGCCTGAGCAGTGCCGTGTCCGTCGCCACAAAGGCGAGGTTTACGCTCCTTTTCTTTCCGGGAAGGATAGCGAACGGGAGCCCCTCATCCTGGGTGAACCAGCTTTTGAAGCGCTCCTCAAAAATCACATCCGCAATGTCCAGCGTGTCTGTTCCCGTATTTCTCAACTCCAACACCGCCTGGGCGCTCGCGCCAAAGGCCACTGTGCCAAAGTCGACATTTTGCATACTGAGCTGGGGCGCTGTTCCTTCGCCGACCAGGACGATCTTGGCCCCCTTGGCCGGGTCCAGCAGGGCGTTGATCGACAAGGTGTCGATCAGGACACCCCGGTTGGACGGCCTGAAGATGAGAGCGACAGTGTCAGTGGTTCCGGGCTCGATCTCGAGGGTTTTCTCGGCCACAGCGAACTGCCTGTCAGCAGAACTGACCTCGACCTGCAGATTGTCGTTGCCGGCATTGCCGATCGTCAGCCCCCGGCGCAGTCCCCGCGCGCTGTTCATGCGGAACTCGCCGAAGTCGAGCTCCCCCTCGTCGATCTCCATCTTGGACTCTATCCCTAAGCCTTCCAGAGCGACCACCACCTGGCGCTGAGTGGCCGTATCCGTAAGGGTCATCTCCGCCATAATGGGCGAGTTGTTGTTCCGCGAATAGGGCTCGAACCTCACGCGCACATCGCGCCCCCCCTCGCCGACCACAAAGAATTCTCCGCCTTCCAAACCTTCGAGCCTGAAGGCGTTGTTATCGAAGCTGACGCTCAGGGTGGCCGGTGTGCCGGTATTGTCTATGTGCAGCACCTTGGTCGTATCAGCGCCGACCTTCACCGGACCGAAGGCCAAGCTTTCCGGAACGCTCAGGTTGCTCACCGTCCCTTCGCCGCGCAGTGCGATGGTGAGGAGATCCCGGTCCACGTCGTTGCTGAATATATGCAGTTGTGTCTCGAAGATGAAGCTGTTGGCGATGCTTTTGAGTTCCTCCTCGGAGCTGCTCGGCTGGAACCGCAGGGTTACGACCTGCCGGCCGTTTGGCTCGATGGCGAAGGGCCCGGTGGGCTCCACTACCTGGAACTGTTTCGGGTCGTTGGAAACCAGCTCGCTGACCACCAGCGTCGTATCACCCCTGTTTTCTATGGTAAAGGTCTCTGGGTCAGTAGCCACGTTAATCTTCGTGTCATCAAAATCGACAGCCTCTGGATTGAGGTGGATGATCGGCGATACGCCGACTCCTTTCAGCGGCACCCGTATATCCTCCTGGGGTGGGCGGCTGCGCAACAACAGGGAAGCGTTTTGTTCCCCATCCTTTGCCGGGGCAAAGGCCACCACCAACTCCTGGCTCTGTCCGGGTGCGATCTCCGTGTTGGCCAGCGAGGTGGCGAGCTGGAACTGCCCGGTCTCGTCCTCGATCCTGACCTCCTCGATCAACAGCACTTCCTGGCCGGCGTTGCTGACCGGGAGGGAGAGGCGATTCTGGTCCCCGCGGCCCGGCACCGCCCCGCGGCGCAGCACCTGGCCAAAGTCGAGCAGCGAGGCTGCATTCAGCACCGGCCTCACTCCGCTCCCGCGCACCAGGACCTCTCCGCTCCCCCCGTCGCTCGACACCACCAGGGTATCCGCGAACACCCCGGTGTCCGGAGGTCTGAAGTTCACCTTGATGGGATAGGTCGCCTCGCGCGGGATGGCGCTGAAGGCCTCGGGAACCACGGAAAAAAGGTCCTGGTTCGACTTCAATGTGACCCCGTTGATCGTCAGCGGGGCCGTGCCCTTGTTCCGTACCACCACTTCGGTAGTATCCCTCGTCCCCACCAGCACCGCGCCGAACTGGATCTCCGAGGCCGGCACGCTGAGCTCCGGCTGGATGCCCGTGCCCTGCAGGGGCACCTCGAACACTGAGCCGTCCGCGGCCGTCAGCCTCGCCGCAGCGCTGACCGGGCCCCGGGCCCCGGGGGTGAAGGAGATGGCGAAGGTCTGGCTCTTGCCCGGCGGGATGTTGTATTCGGTCTCGGCGATGGCGAACTGGGGGTCGGCGATCGAGATACTCCCCGTCGCTCCCAGGGCAGCCTGATTGGTCACTGTCAGGCTCATGGTTGCCCCTTTTCCCGCGCCCACCTCCACCTCGCCGAAATCCAGGCCTTCGTAGGCCAACTGGGTGCTCACCCCTTGTCCCTTGACGGGCACGAAAAGGGCTGGCTGGTCCGGATCGTCGCTGTACAGGCCCAGCCTGCCGCCGAACTCCCCCGCCTCCGGCGGCGGCGTGAAGGTGAGGTCCAGGGCGACCCTCTCCCCGATGGCCAGTTGGGAAACCGCCGCCCCAGGCAACTGGAAGACCCCGGCATCGACGGCTGCCGAATCGAGGCGGAGTTCCGCGGTGCCGATGTTTTGGATGGCGAGCCGGCGGATGCTGGACGAGGGGAACTGTACCCCGCCAAAGTCGAGACTGTCCGGAAACACCGCGATCTTCGGCGCAATCCCGGTGCCGCCCAGGAAAACCGACAGCGTGTCCTCCCCTGGATAGGGGTCCAGGTCACCCCAGGTCCTCAACACTGCCTGGTGGCCTCCATCCCTGACCGGGGCGAACTGGATCTCGAAGGTCTCCGTAGCCCCCGGAGCGAGATCGACCTGGCGGCTGGCAACGACAAAATTCGGGTTGCTGCTGGAAAGACCGCGGATGAGCGCGACATCGTCCCCGGTATTGCTCAGCGCCACCTTGTGGGCTAAACGGTCCACCGACCGGCGCACCGCCCCGAACTCCATGGTATCCCCGCTGGTGGTCACTCTGGGGGCAACACCTTTTCCCGTCAGGTCTACAGTAAGCAGCGGCTCGAGCGGGTCTGAGGTGATGAAGACTACCTCACCGGTCTGGTCGCCGAGGTCTGTGGGCGCAAAGCGAAGCGCGAACGTTCGCTGCTCCCCGCTCTCCAAGGTGAGCGGCATGGAAGGCAGATCCAGCAGGAGAAACTGAGGATTGTCCGTCGTGACTCCGTAGAGATCCAGAGAGATGTTGCCCGTATTTTCGATCGTCAGTTGGTCGGTCTTGGCATCGCGCTTGGTCCGCAGCGCACCGAAGTCCAGCGCACTCGAATCGACCCTCATTACCCCGCGCACTCCCTGTCCCTGCAGCTTCACCACGGCATTGCGGCTGCTGCTGTTCCAGCTATTGCTCTCGATGGTGAGAGTGCCGGCGTAGTTGGTCAGGGCTAAGGGCGCAAAAGCGACCTCTACCTGCTGGCTCGCCCCCGGTTGCACTGTGCCAGCGGACAGCGAAGCTTTGAAAATCGCTGGCGAAGCGGCAAGCGTGAAACTGAGTTCCCGGGAACCTGTATTGTAGATGGTGAGGGGCAGGGTAGCAGTGTCCGACACCCCAACCTGCGCAAAATCCAGACTCTCCCGATCAACCCGCATCTCCGGCCCCTCCCCGCTGCCGGTCAGCCCGATCTTGGCCATTGACCGATCCTGGTCGTTGGTGGCCCTCAGGGTCAGCGTCCCCGTCCAGACCCCCAACGAGTCGGGAGTGAAGGTCACCTCCACCGTCCTGCTGGATCCGGCAGGGATGTTCAGCGAGGTCGCGCTGGCCGCAAAGCGG
>Ga0194121_10007077_pt1 | contig 14745 bp, 21 predicted proteins | sample TA2MahCa50mmetaG_FD_148609 | JGI IMG/M metagenome (GOLD analysis project Ga0194121, IMG submission 148609) | Freshwater microbial communities from Lake Tanganyika, Tanzania - TA2015020 Mahale Deep Cast 50m | ecosystem: Environmental > Aquatic > Freshwater > Lake | place: Tanzania: Lake... | reverse complement strand
CATGCATGCTCCCAAAACTCTAACATGCTCATTTTTACCCACTCGATTTCCTGAAGAGGCCATGGAAATGACCGAACGTTACACGCATCTGGCTCCAAACTACCTTAAGAATGCTGTTGACACCTTGGTTTCGGACGGGCAAAACGGCACCAGAACCGGCACCAATCAGAATACGCCTTCCGTAACTCTTTACGGGCCTGTAGCTCAGAAGGATAGAGCAGCGGTTTCCTAAACCGTTGGTCGGGGGTTCGACTCCCTCCAGGCCTACCAACCTTTTCCACTTAAGTCCCGCCTTTTCTGAGTTCTTCGCCGATCCCCACGTCGAAATTCAAACCGGCTCAAAACCTCTGTGCACACCCCTGCGCCCACGCTCACAGGCACGATTCTGGGCACAACCCATTCGCCCCAAGCCTCCGCCCCGCCCTGGCTTCCGTGGATCGAATCCCAAATCTGGAGGCAAATGCGTGGCGCACATTTTTACTCTTACCAATGCCAAGGGTGGATGCGGCAAGACCACAGTGGCTCTCAATCTCGCGGTCTGTTTCGCCCGGTCTGGCTGCCGAACGTTAGCAATTGATCTGGATCAACAGGGGAATCTCAGCGCTGGTTTCGGTGTAAACCTCAACGAGCTCACATTCACCGCTCACCGCCTTCTGGTCAACGAAGTTTCCGAGATCCAGCGTTATCTCGTCGATATTCGACCGAACCTGAAGCTTCTTCCCAACTCCATTGACATCGAAGCCGACGATCTTCTGGAAGCCAAAAAAGTCAACCGAGAGCTCCTCCTTCGGCGACTGCTCAAGCCGGTTCAGGCCGAGTTCGACACGATCATTATTGACACTCCGCCGGCTATGCGAGCCCCAACAGTGAACGCTTTGGTCGTGGCTGATTCGGTGATTATTCCGATCGATTCCAGCTCATTTGCCCTTCTCGGCATGAACCAACTTCTTAAGACTATTGCCGCCATCAGCGAGACGTACAACCCCAGCCTCAGAATCCTGGTACTGACCACCCTGTTCAACAGGAGACAGAATCTGGACAAGATCATTCGTCAGCAAGTCGAGGAGTTCTTCGGCCCAAGTCTGGTTCTTGAGTCGATCATTCATCGCTGTGTGGGCATCGCCGAGGCGACCGCGATGAAGAAGAGTGTGGTGGAGAGCCCTACTACAAGTTCTGCGACTTTCGATTTCATGAAACTGTTCAGCGAACTCAATCAGGAAATCACCCATGAACAAGAGAAACAGGGAACAGCTAAGAGCCAGCGTCGCTAGCGACCTGGCGAAAGGGAAACGCAACTCATCGGCTACGGTAGAGTTGCTGAAGCAGTACGCGCCGCTTGAGGGTGTCCTGACCCGACGAGTCGACATCCAGACTCAGGGTCCGTCTCCTGTGGAAAAGTCCTTGGCGCCTCGTGCCACCGTAGCACAAGCAGCCTGCGTGGCACGATGCCACCGTGGCAACACCAGCCACTGTGGCGCTTGATGCCACCGTGGAACAGTATGCCGAGGTGAAGGGCGAGCTTCGAGTTCCCAACACCGTCAATTTTGGCCTCTTTCCCACCCTGGACCCATTCGCCAAGGCCATCTACTACCAGCTCTTCTTGCTGTCCCATGGATTCAAGCGAGACACGTGCGTCATCGGCTTGGCAAAGTTGGCGAAATCCCTGCTCATGTCTCAGAGGAAGGTTCAGGATACGATTGCCTATCTGGAGAAGCGGGGGCTCATCAAAAGACTGGCGTCAATTCTCGGCGGACCATCAAAAGGCAATGTTTATCAGGTAATGCTTCCCACCACAGTGGCACCGGACGCCACCCTGGTCCCGGCCGCCAGCTTGGCACCTAACACCACCGCAGCGCCTCCTGCCACCGTGGCTGCTGAGTCTACGTTGGAACCAGATGCCACCAATAAATCAGATGATGATGATGAATTAGAAAATCAATCATCATCAAACGGCAAGGGCTCCGTAAACATCGTCTCGGCTGTGGAAAACCGCAAAGCACCGCCCACGACGCAAGCAGAGCAACCTCCCAGAACCAGTCACTATGAGTCGGTCAAGACCGCCTACTCACGAATCACTCGAAACAGCTGGAACGCAGCAGACCGCGAAAGCTACGCACAAAATGAGATCGCGAAGATTCCGATTGAGAAAGTCGTTGCTGTTATGGAGACGGTTTCACGTCGGACTCCCGCGAAGATCAACAGCTTCCGGTATTTCGTGAAGGAGATTCTTGCTGTTCCTGATCCAAGCAAGCGATCCTGGCAAAAGAAGCAGTTGGAAAAGATCGTCCGAACGATTCGAGACTCTGCCGTTGGTCGCAGAAACTATTCAGGGATCGATCTCATCGAGGATGCTAAGTGTGCTTGCGCGCGCGAGGGAGTGATCTTTGACAACGATCTCTTCAACGAGTTGGTCAGATAGTGAACCACATCCAGATGAATGAACTACCCATCAACCTGGTTCATGGCGACACTTGGATTCGCCGATGGAAGACTGCAAAGAACTCAGAAAATGAGGCTGGTTCATCAATTCCTGGCCTGATGAACTGCGACCTCCCTGGACGAGGTTGGGTTATCAAATGGTGAGAAGAGGTCGAATCAAAAAGGGCGACATTGCCCGCTCACGCGCGGAAAATGGACACTGGAGTTCGTTGTGATGGCCTCTTTTTCGAGCCCAAATGCACCTGCCAAGAGCAACTTTCAAGGCCGCTTGATTTGTTCCTTTACAAAGAGGATGACCTGTCTCTTTTTGGCGATCCAGATTGAGTTCCAGGGTGACAACAGGCCGATATTGTGTTTTCACTTTTTTTGTTTCACCCATCGTTTCACCTGGTAGCAACTGCCAAGCTCCCGCAAAGCAGTCAGTTAACCCGTCGCGGCGCATCACTCGGGGACGAAAGCGGGGACGGGAAACGGGCGGTGGCGACCCCCCTTTTTGGCAGCAAACGCCGTCCCCCGGTGCCCTTCGGGTTCCGCGCGGCTTCGCCTTGCTCCAGGGTCGCCACCGCCCGTTTCACTTGAGTACCCATGCGATACAGATGTACTGCAAGGCCAATTACGGTCAGACTTCAAATCAGACATGCCAAGAGTTCAGATGAAGCCGCGGATCCAGCCCCAAGCCAAGGGTAAGCTCCTCACGTGCACGTTCCGGATCGACAGCAAAACTCAGAAGGAACTTTCGGCCTACGCGGAATTCATTTCCTCCGACAGGAGCCACGTGATCCGCGAGGCCCTCAGACTTCTCTTTCAAGGTGATCGGATCTTTCAGTTGCATCTCCGCGAGCGGAACCAGATTGAGCGTGCTTCTCAAGCTGGAAGTATCGTTTTCTAATTGGGGTTGGAGTACGCTAAAATGGAAGAACTTGGAATGAGGAGATCACAGATGCACGTAGCCATCGACTTGCCAGAAGAAATTGCCCGGCAATTGACTGCCGCCTGGGGAGACATGCCTCGCAAGACCCTGGAGGCTGTCGCCGTTGAAGGTTATCGCACCGGCGCGCTGACACGTGGTCAAATTGGAAGCTTGCTGGGCCTTTCTTTCTGGGAAACTGAAGCGTTTTTGAAGGAGCGGCAGGGCTACTTGCCCTATGGGCAAAGTGATCTTGATCAAGACCGGGCGGATCTCGATCGAGCACTCTCCAGATGATTGCCGTCTCTGACACCTCCCCTCTCAACTACCTCGTCCTTACTCATTGCATCCATATCTTGCCTGCCCTGATTGACCGCGTCGTTGTTCCACAAGTAGTCTTTGACGAGTTGAGTTCTACAGCAGCGCCCGAAGAAATTAGACACTGGCTGGCCAATCCTCCGGGCTGGATTGAAGTTCAAGCGTTTGAGGGTACCGATCCTTTGTTGAAACACCTGGACCCGGGAGAGCGTGACGCGATTCTGCTCGCAGAAAGCCTCAATGCAGACCTCATTCTTCTGGACGAGAATCGGGGACGTGAGGCAGCTCGACAGCGAAATCTTAAGATGACCGGAACGTTGGGTCTATTGAACCGTGCAGCTTCCCAAGGCCTGATCGATCTGTCCGCAGCCTTAGATCTCCTCACTCAAACGAATTTTCGTGTTTCTCCCAGACTCTTGCAGCAGTTCAAGCCGCGAAACCCGGCGTGAGCTTGCGACGACGAACCTTGTTGATGAGGGTCACCTGCATCAGCAGTTTCCGGTTTACCGATCGTTAGCGATCTCATCTACCCAATCACAACTTTGAAGCTCAGAAAAGCGGAGCGTGTCAATGATTTTGAGACACCTGCCGGGAGAATTTAGTGAGCAATCGATCACTCTGTCGTGTAACCTGAGTGGCCAACCTCAGCCATGGAGCGCAAGTTTACCGTGAAGATTGCAGCCATCGACATCGTCATCATGCTGGGCTACATCATCGCAGTATCCGGACTAGGCGCTTGGCTGGGTCGGAAACAGCGCTCGGGAGAAGAATACTTCCTGGCCGGCCGGGGAATGTCGGGCTTCATCGCGGGCATCGGCGTTTTGGCAGCTCTTCTTTCGACACAGACCTACTTGATGCTGCCAGGCGAAATGATCAAGTACGGCGTTGGTTTCTTTGGGTTCTTGTTGGCATACCCCATAATTTACCCCGTGATGGCCTATGTCTTCATTCCCCGCTTTTTTCGCCTGCCCGTAACGAGCGTTTACGAGTACTTGGAAAAGCGATTTAGCCCCACTGTGCGTACCTGTGTGGCTTTCATTTTCCTCCTGACTCGTTTGACCTGGATGGCGGGAATCGTTTTTACCGCCTCATTCGCGTTGTCTTCAATCACGGGCCTGTCGCCGTACAAGATCGTTTTCTTGATAGTCTTGTCGACCACCTTCTACGCAACCCTGGGCGGAATTCGCGGGGTGATCTGGGCCAATATCGTCCAATTCATGGTGCTTTGCAGTGGCGCGCTCTTCGTTCTGCTGTTTGTCTTCATCAAGACGGGCACAGGTCCCTTCGCTTGGTGGGGTGTATTGTCTGAAGTGGGGCAAACCAGAATCGAGATCTTCTCCTTCGACCCGACCGTCCGCCTAACCCTGGCAGGCGTGATGCTTCAACGGTTCTTCTTTACGGTGTGCACTCACAGCTCCGATCAAGTCGTGGTTCAGCGCTACCTGACTACGCCTTCTCCGGCTGTGGCGCGTCGCTCCTTTCTTTCTTATCTAGTGGGTAGCTTTACGACATCGACGCTGCTCGGCCTGTGTGGCCTGGCGCTGCTGGCTTATCATCGAATGCGTTCGCCGCTCGATCTCGTGGATTTTCGGCAGCAGATCCTTCAAAGTGCAGACCGTATCTTTCCCAACTTTATCGCTCAGGAATTGCCGACCGGAGTTTCCGGGTTGATGCTGGCTGCGTTGCTGGCTTCCGCTATGTCGGCACTCAGTTCCGGCATCAACTCGACAGCCACGGTTATTGTAGTTGACTTCCTCAGGTACATCGGATTTCAAGAGAAGGAGCGAGATACTGTAACGAGAGCGAAGAGCGTCGCAGTTGTTGTGGGGTTGGTGGTAATTGCCCTCAGCATTGCCTACACGGCGATTGTCTTGAATAGTGATTGGAATCTTCTTGAAGCCAATCTCCGACTTGGGACGATGTTCACCGCTCCCACCGCGGTCGCTTTCTTCGTTGGTTATTTCTTTCGCAGGCCGGGGAGTGAAGCAGGCCTGATTGGCATTGTCGTCTCCCTGCTCATAGCCATCATGCTGGTGTTCAACAAGGAGGTCTTCGTGCTGCAGCGCGGCATCTCCTTTCTCTGGGTGATTCCGGCGGCCACACTAGGCGGCTTGCTGGCTTCACTCATCGGAGGACTTTTCTTTCAGCCTGCCTCCGCTGTGCAAATCGAGTCCGTCAGAATGCGGAGCCAAGCGGCGCAAGGCCACTCAACCTAAGGAAACGCGAGATGCAAGATCGCTGTTCAAGCGGTCCGGTTAAGCCCGAGTCCGAGCCAAACGTTTTGTTCACAAAAAACAAATGGGTCATGCCAGAGATTTGAGGCCATAGGAGCTGAGAGGTGCGCAGCGATGGAACGATCGAAGGTCCTTTGCATGGTAAATCTTTCTGGGGCTTCGGAAGGTCTGGCCGAACTGCGCGAAGTTGCTGACGTGGATATTCTTCCGCCAGATCGGAACACATTGCTCAAGGTGATTGGCGATTACAATGCCTACTGGGGCCATACCGAAGTGAAAGTTGATGCCAAAGTGTTGCAGCAGGCCAAGCGACTTAGAGTGATTAATACGGCTTCAACCGGCACGGACCACATCGACAAAGAAGAGGCGGCCCGGCGCGATATTCGGGTCTTGAGTATCACGCATGACTACAAGCTGCTGGATACGTTCACTGCCACTGCCGAGTGCGCCTGGATGCTCATTTTGGCCACTCATCGCCACTTTCGGGCAGCCACACGCTATGCGCTCAACGGAGGCTGGCATGGCGAACGGTTCTCCGGGCGCCAGCTCTCGGACGAGGTCTTGGGAGTCTTGGGCGTCGGACGGCTCGGCAGGATGACTTGTGAATATGGCAAGGCATTCCGAATGCGCGTGCTCGGCTGTGATATGCAACCGTTCGATATTCCGGGAGTGGAGCCCGTTGACTTCGGCACGTTGCTACGCGAGTCTGATGTAATCTCAATACACATTCATTTACGGCCCGAGAACTATCAGCTGTTCAGTGCCGAAGCCTTCGCAAGGATGAAGGCCGGTGCCATCCTGGTGAACACCAGTCGCGGAGACATCATTGACGAGCAGGCTTTGCTGGGGGCCTTGGAAGCCGGACGCCTTGCCGCCTTCGGCGCCGACGTTCTCCACGATGAGTGGCGCGCGGATATGAGGGAGTCCCCTATCGTCCAATATGCTCAGACTCACGATAATGTGGTCATCACCCCTCACATGGGAGGCGCCACAGCGAAGTCAGTTTGGGATGCACGCAATTTTTCCGCCCGCAAGCTGGCGCACTATTTGGCGACGGGTAAGGAACTCACCATGTGACGTGGAATGACAGTCTGTGAATCTGAATATGAACGATCACTATTGGTTCACGTCTGCCGGAGCGGTAGCTGCATCGAACGATGAGCAGCGGATCCGTGAACCGCTTGTTACCTACCGGAATTCCTCTCAGCTGGGGGTGCCGGACGATTCTGATTTGCGACGTCACCATCAAAGATAGCCCGTCTGGACCCTGCACATCGCCGGCTCCGAAGGCGCCGGCATCAACGGCGTATCGATTCTCAACGGGCTGGCGTACGCCAACAACGACGGCATTCACTGCACCACCTCGCGAAACATCGCATTTCCAACTGCGATATCCGCGCAGGAGACGACGGCATTTGCGTGACGGGATTTGGCACGAAGAAAGGCGTTTCCGAAAACGTCAGCGTGAGCACCTACTTGATCCAAAGCCGCTCCAGCGGAGTGAGAATCGGTTATGGCGGGAACAACATGAGAAACCTGGTGTTCCAGAACCTCGTGATTTACGGCTCCAACCGGGGCCTGGGCCTTTTTACGTGAGACCAGGGATCGATCGAGACCGTTTTGTTCTCGAACATCACCATCGAAACCCGTTTGCACACAGGGCACTGGTGGGGCCATGGCGAACCCATCCACCTCTCAGCTGTGCCGGTTTTCGAGGGCGTTGTTCCTGGCGCGATCAAAAACGTCCGTTTCTCCAATGTCGTTGCCAGAAGCGAATCGGGCATCGTAGTGCATGGCCAGAAAGACGCTGTACTGCGTGATTTGAGCTTCGAAGACGTTCATCTGACTGTTCTGCCCAGTGCCCTAGCTGCCAGCTACGGGGGCAACTTCGACCTGAGCCCGGCTCTCAAGAAGGAATCTGCCCTCTTCAAACACGATATCCCCGGCCTCTACCGCGCCATGTGAAGGAAGTTCGAGTTCGTGATTTCGACCTGGAGTGGATGCCGCCATGGGCGGATTACCTTTCCCACGGAATCGAAGCCGAGGACTTCGAGAGTCTGGTCATCGACGGGTTCGAAGGTAGACAGGGTTCTGGCCGGCCCTCCGGGGCCGCGATCGCGCTCACCCGCGGGCGCGATGTGTTCATCAGAAACTGCCAGTCCGAGGTCGGAACCGAGACGTTTTTGCTGCTGTCCGACGTTGCGGGAGAGGGGATGTTGGTCAACAACGATCTGTCAAGAGCCAAGAAGGTCTCCCAATCAACTCTGGCGTCCTTCACCAGCTCTGGGAACAGGATGCCAAGGCCCTAGCTATAGGGTGGCTCGCCTGGTCCGTAGCTCCTGCCGGTGCCCGCGCAGGTCAGGTGTCTTCTGGCACACGTGATCCGTCGTAGAACAAACCTTCGAAGTTCAAGTACAATCCCGCTCGGCTTTGACATCCGGGATTCGCAAGCCAGTCATGTCATCGATGAGGCTGCTGGAACATGTCTGGAATCTTTATTAGCTATCGGCGCCAGGATAGCGATGCCTACGCGGGGCGACTGTACGACCGGCTGGTGGCCCACTTCGGCAAAGCGCGCCTGTTCATGGACATTGACATGGATCTGGGCGTCGACTTCGTTGAAGAGATCGGGCGACGCGTAGCACTTTGCGACGTTCTGATCGCAGTGATCGGGCGGACTTGGCTAGACGTGAAGACGGAGGCCGGCCTCCGCCGCTTGGACGATCCAGCGGATTGGGTCCGCCTCGAAATTGCGGCTGCGCTCGGGAGAGGCATTCCGGTGATCCCAACACTGGTTGGCGGCGCCAAGATGCCCAAAGCTTCAGACTTGCCCGCCACGCTGTCGAAGTTGACGCGGCGCCAGGCCATCGAGATTGGCCACATCGGATTCCACGCCGATGTCGACCGGCTGATCCGGGGACTCGACTCCACCCTATCCCTCAAGCACAAGGAAAGAGCGAAAAAGCGTCCAACGGCGTCGCTCGGCGGGATCGCGGAGCCACCGCAAACAAGCCAGCCGACCAGCGAACTTGTCTATATCGACCCCGGAACCGGACTGATGTGGGCGCTCGACGACAACGGCCAGGATATCAACTGGACTGAGGCGAATGAATATGCCACAGGGTTGGGGCTCGGGGGCTATGCCGACTGGAGACTACCAACGATTGGCGAACTGGAGAAGTTATACGATCCCAAAGACGGGGGCAGCTACAATATCCGGAGGCCATTCCGGCTGACGGGATGCTGGGTTTGGAGCTCGACGATGGAAGCTCCAGAGTCCGCCTTTCTTTTCGATTTCAACGTTGGCTTGGGCAATCACAGTCCGATCGAGGATTCCTACGGCAGCCGGGCTTTGTGCGTGCGTGGCTCTTGAGTATCAGGGATCATCGTCGTTCCGCAGCCGGTCCGGGATTGCGTTGTGGCCTGGGAGCCCGATCGGTAGCGGGTTTCCAGACTAGGGGTAGCGAGCGACCTCAGACCGACCAGGAAGCGTCTACGCTGGCAGTCGACCCTCACCCCGCCTTCTGGGCCATCCGCTCCCGACGAACGGACTAATCATGTCCCGCAGCCTTTTTTGGCTGGACACAGGCTGGTGGGACCAAGGCTCTTGCGACGCCTGCTTCTGTCAGGTGCTGTCCCGGGGACCAACGTGAATAGCCGTGCGCGGAGCGCCCTGTGGAGCGAAGCCCCCGGTAGCCCGGCCAGGCAGTTACAGTCAACCCTGGAAAGGGTTGAATGTGGTTGAACCATCGTCACACGCGCCTGGGAGCGCCTGGTTCGACCCCGGGAACCCAAGCGGAAACTCACCCAACTCTGTGTCCAGTGGCCTGAGTTATGGGTGAAGATCAGACAAAACGGAAGAGGAGTGGGTTCGAATCTGACGCAGCTTGAACTTCCTCGACGACCCGTGAATCGAGGTGCGAACCGAAGGTAGGGAATGAGAGCTGAAGCGCAGAAGCAGGAAGCAGTGCGATGATCACTGCTTGGTCCGTATGGAGTCGCTCGAGGGCCGGGTCTACTTCAATGATGTGCTTCAAGACCCCACTAATGTGCTGCCACATCGCCACCGCCGCTGCGTCCGGATCGGTGCCGAGCAACGCTTCGATGACCGGCTTGTGGACGCCTACGAGTTCTTGGTAGATGAGCCCCTTGCCGCCGGGCGGGTCATTCCTTGCCAGCTGCAGGCCATAAGAAGTTGTCGTTTCGATCTTGGAGTTCTCGACCAACTCATACAACCGAGGATAGTGGGTCGATCGGACCACATGAAGATGCAGGTCCATATCTGCCTCTTCGCACCTCATCGGATCTGTGGCCGCCAGAGCGTCGAAGCGCTCCCCTAACTCGACCAACTTCTGCTTATCTTCTTTCGATGCTCTTTCTACAAACAGCCGAGCTGCTTCCGCTTCGAGGCCTCGGCGGATATAGGTCGCTTCCAGGACCTCTTCGCGCGACCACTCCTTCACCGTAGCGCCCCACTTGGCAAGCGTATTGACCAGGCCGTCGCGCTCCAGGCGCCGAATCGCTTCGATGACCGGCATCTTGCTGACACCCAGCTTGGCCGCCAAGGGCCGCAAGGTCAGCGAGGTGCCGGACGCAAGTTCTCCGGTAGCGATCATTTTCTTCATCTGAAAATAGACCTCTTCATTAACGGTCCGCCTGGTCTCTCTGGCAATCACTGGCAGATACCCCCAAAGTTCCCCACGTCTGCATGGCGGCTATCCAGTTACCGCCATCCGTCTCAGTGGGAGGTTTCGCTATCAAGTGGCGTTATCATAGTCTGACCTGATGCGCCCGTCAAGAGATGTCCGTTTTCCGGACTGATGACCGTTTTTCGGAAAAGCAATCCCCGAAGCGGCCCACGAGGCCGCAAGCGCTCGACCCCGACTGCAGGATTTGCGAGATTCTGACCTTTCCGCGATTGCGCGTACTTTGGGATCGAGACAATCCACGAAACGATGGAATCGCAAAGCGCGGAGCGATCGAGGGGGGTTGTTATCGAATGACGGACTTGGGCGAAGCCTCGAGCCGCGTCACAACGATCTTAGACCGGTCCAGCATTTCATCGATCTGGGGTTTGATGTCGCTCGACCACTTCGGGTCCTCATAGACGGCCTTGTAGAGTGCCTGGCGCTCGTCCTCGTTCTCGAAACGGCGCATCCAAACGTAGTGATCAGAGGATTCCGGGTCGGTCCAACTGCCGACAATGACCATGCCTCGCTCAATCTGGAAGGGAATGATTTTTTCTTCCATGAACTTGACCCAACGATTGCGCTGTCCATCTTTGATTCGGTATTGCCGCAGTTCGAAAAAAGCCATGCGCCTCTCCTTTGTGTTTGTCGCCCAGGGCTTGCGCCGGTCTTGCCGCTGGGCCCGTTAGAACCGATGTTGCCGTCATTGTGCTGCTTGTCGTGCGAAGCAGGACTGAGATCGACGACGGAGGCGAACACAGTTGGTATGTAAAGAGAAAGTTCGCCTGGCGAGCCCATCCGGCCATGATGCGGTCGACTCCGTCCCATGTGCCGCTCTCGCTTTGGTCAACTTCAGCTCGCTGCCATCCTGACCAGGGTTCCGCCGTCGACCGTCAACGTTGCGCCTGTGACACATCGTGAAAGTGGACTAGCCAGAAAGACAACGGCATTGCCGATGTCCTCGGGCTGGATGAGTTCCGGAAGACACTGGTTTTGCCGAACGAAGCTCTGCAGCCAGGCATCGACCTGAGGAGCAAACGAGGCCACCAGTGCCCGCGTCTGGGATCCATCGACCAAGCCTGGGCAGATGGCATTCGCGCGAATGCCATCCTGGCCGTACTGAATGGCAATGCCGCGAGCCAGCGCATTGACGCCAGCTTTGGCTGCCGCGTAGATCGCGTAGCCTTTGAGACTCGCCTGGTGATGAATGGACGAAATGTTGACGATGCTGCCGCGCCCGAGCGCCTGCATGGCAGGAATGACAGCCTTGCAGCATAACCAGACGCCGCGCAGGTCCACGCTCATCAGACGATCGAACTCTGCTTCGCTCGCCTCGTGCAAAGGCTTCACCAGCCCGATGCCTGCGCTGTTCACCAGAACGTCGATCTTCCCAAACCGCTGCCGGACTGTTTCGACCAGTCGCTCGACGGACAGCGCGTCGCTCACGTCGGCTCGGACTGGAAAAGCGTGCCCGCCCTCCTGGCGGATGTTGGCCGCGACTGCGTCGGCCCCTGCTTCGTCGACGTCGGCAATGACGACCTGGGCTCCCGCTTTGGCGAGTTGCCTGGAAATCCCCTGCCCGATCCCGTTTCCGGCTCCGCCGGTGACGATGGCAACGTGTCCAGCCAGCGGCTGTGTCCAAGAGTTTGCAGCAAAGTTCATCAAAACGCCTTTCCTGTCATCTGGAACTCATCCCCGGCCAGTGAGACCAGAGTTACTGCGTCCGGTCACGATCTGCGCGTCTGAAGCCAAGCTGAACGAGATGTCTGTCTCCAGAGGGGCAGAGGACTGCCGCAACCGAACACGCTGTGCGTGGCCCGGCCTGCGAACATAGTGGCCATCGGCAATATCAAACGCTGCTTGAGGCGAGCACCTACCAGTGCATGACGAAACCGCCGTCGACGTTAATGGTTTGCCCTGTCACGTGCGCAGACCGATCGGAAGACAAAAACACAATCATGTCGGCCAGCGCCTCGGGGGGCTGCCACTTGCCCAATGGGACCAGTGCCCGTATTTTCCGTTCGGCCCACTCTTCGTACGACAAGCGCTCTGCCGGCGGTGTCTGGTCGTGCCAAGCCTGCCAAACCGACCGGTTCAGCGGAGTCTGGACCATGCCTGGGCAAACCGTATTCACCCGTACTCCCTTGGCAGCGAGGTCCTTTGCCAGGCACTGCGCAAAGTTGATGTTCGCGGCTTTCGACGCACTGTAGGGCGGGTCGGTTTGGGAGCCGATCTGCCCGGAAATCGAAGCGACAAACACCATGGAGCCTTTTTCGCGCTCGGCCATGCGGGGTGCGATGGCGTGGGCCATCTGCACCATGCCCATAACGTTGACGTGCAGCACGCGCGGCCAATCGCTGGGGGTCAGATTGGTAAACGGAAAGCCAAACTTGCCCGATCCGATCGCTGCAGCATGCACAAGATGATCGATCGGGCCGAGTGACTCAACAGTCTGCTCGACTGCTGCGCGTACCTGGCTTTCGTCAGCAACATCCACAGCGAATCCCAGACAAGGGATAGGAGAAGTCTGACAAACTTGGCCGGCCGCCGCCTTTGCGCGTTCACCCAAGTCCCATATCGCGACTCGGGCTCCCTCGGCGGCGAAGGCCCTTGCAGTGGCAAATCCAATGCCGCTGCCACCGCCAGTAACGATGGCGACATGATCTTTCAGGTTTAGGTCCATGATCGCCGGTTCTTGATATTGAAGTGCGTGGCTCAGACGCTTCGGCAAGTTGAGGACAGCTTGGCACGTGCGTTGGCACGAGCAAGCCGCCTTTCGGATCCGAGTCGCTGTGCCAGCCAACCGGAGTTTATACCCGCACGCGTGTTGGTGCGAAAGGCTTTCCCGCAGATATGAATGCACTCAGCCATCGCGAAGGCGCGCCCTATGGAAGCGAAAGTGCCGGTAATGACCAAAGACTCCTCAAGGTTCTCCTTCCGGTTGACAACCGCCGATCGAAGGAATAAACGGTTCCCGAGTTGCGTTCAGTCCAATTCTCGCCATGATCCGAACTAAACCAAACCCAATCTCCCAGCGTTCCATCCCCGGCTGCCAGCAGCAGCCTGCCATTGCCCAGGTAATCCAAACCGGTGCCCATGCCCGTGTCGGGCCGGCCCGACCGATCCGTATGGACATAGCGGGGCAAGGTCCAGGTGGAGCCACGGTCATTGCTTGTCAGGATCATCGCGTGATGCGGGTAATCGCAACTCACCAACATGGCCAACCGATCCTTGTCGGGCATATAAGCGATATAGGGAACAGCGACGACGCGGTTCCAGCTCTCGGTGACGATCTGAAACTTGCCAGGGAGCTTGACTTCAGACCGTCCAGCCATCCGCCGGACCTGATGCGGCTTCCACTCGGCCGACAAGGCCGGCACAAACAGCAGGAGTGCCACCAAGCCGCTACTTGTCGTCTTCACGATTCATGCCTCCTAAATGTTGCTGCAACGCATTCATGCTTCATGGAGTAACGGGCGTCCACAATGTCTACGCCAGCCGATCGCCCGTTCTTCGCACCGGTCACCCACTCAGCAGGAAATCGAAATCTGATTTGGAGATCGAGAACCCCTTGCCACTTCGCGTCGCATCCTCTAACACGGCTCTGTACAAGGCCAGTTTTCGCTTCTTGAGCTCCATCATCTTCTCTTCAATGGTGTGGCGCATGAGAACCCGTGTAATAGAGACTTTCTGGCTCTGCCCGATGCGATGAGCGCGGTCAGACGCCTGGTTCTCAACAGCGGGGTTCCACCACGGATCCAGATGGAAAACGTAAGAAGCGCGCGTCAGGTTCAACCCTTGGCCGCCCGCCTTGAGACTCAGCAAGAAGATGGGAGGCGCTTCCCCTTTCTGAAACCCTTCGACCAGGTGCTTCCGCTTTCCGACCGCCGTGGAGCCATCGAGCCGGGAGAACGCAAGCTTCGAGCCTTCCAGCTCCTGCTCGAGCAGATCGAGAAAGGAAGTGAACTGGGAAAAAACCAAGGCGCTGTGGCCTTCGTCGCGGAGTTCCTTGAGTTTCCCAATCAGAAAATCGAGCTTAGGTGACGGATCTTTGCTGGTTCGATCCACCAGCCGGGGTGAAACACAGAGCTGGCGAAGTTTCAGAATGGCGGTCAAGGCAATGATCTGCGCTTGAGCCTGCGTTTTGCTGCGGTAGGCG
>Ga0194121_10007076_pt1 | contig 14745 bp, 9 predicted proteins | sample TA2MahCa50mmetaG_FD_148609 | JGI IMG/M metagenome (GOLD analysis project Ga0194121, IMG submission 148609) | Freshwater microbial communities from Lake Tanganyika, Tanzania - TA2015020 Mahale Deep Cast 50m | ecosystem: Environmental > Aquatic > Freshwater > Lake | place: Tanzania: Lake... | reverse complement strand
GCTCGGAGTACCTCACCCGTGGCACACGAAGCAGCACGGGCTCGGAGTACCTCACCCGTGGCACACAGGGCATCACCGCCCCTGCTCCCCGTTCCCCGTTCCCCGTAACCCGTTCCCCGTTCCCTGTTCCCCGTTCCCCGTAACCCTATTCCGACCGGAGCGCACCGTAGAGCCGGTGTACGAACGCGGCGTTGTCGCACTGGGCGTATTGCATGGTACCGCCCATGCGGGAAAAGCTCTTGCAGAATCGCAGGTAGTATGCCGGATTCGATTTGGGGGGTTCGCCTTTCGTCCAATCCCAGTTACCGCCGTCTTGAATATCGACGACGAACACTCGGTGGCCGCGCACGATTTCCCGGCCGGCTTGCAGGCGGAGGTTGTTGACGCAGCTCAAGCTCTTCTCAAACACCTGGGGGCCCATGATTGCCGAGCCGATATTGAGCACGACGCCGCCGTCGAGTGCTTCGACGGAGCCGCCGAAGAGGCGGAAGTCGAGATCCGCGCCGCGTCCGATAACGGCGCCATTGAACAGCGGATGATTGGCGATAATGTCGTAGCCAATACCGGGGTGGACGGTAAGTGGCACGTCATGTTGGTAGGCCGCGGCGAGGATGGAGGCTCGTTTCCAGCGATGATCGATCTGCCGCCAGCCGGGGGCGAGTGCGGCGGCCTGGATGGCGGTCAGGAAATCGGCGCGCGCGGCCGTGAGTGGATCGGCGGGGTCACGGCGGATCACTTCGCGCAGTTCCTCGATGCTCGGGATCCGCACGCCGTCCTGGGTGATCAGCCGGCCGAGTGCGCGGCCGTATCCGAGTCCGTCGAGGGCACCGCTCAACAGGGCCAGGTGGATCTGCGTCGCGGTCTCGTCCCAGGTGCCGAATTTGCCTTGGGCGACGTTCATTTCGACGCTTTCCGTCGAAGCGCCGAACCAGGCATACTCCCAGTCGTGAATCGTCCCGGCACCGTTGGTCGCCAGGTGTGTCAGCCAGCCCTCGCGCATCAGTCGATCGAGGATCAAGGCGGTGCCATTGCGGAGCAGGTGGGCGCCGTAGATCAACATCACGGTAGCGCCGCGGGCGCGCGCCGCGCGGATCGCGTCGGCCGCCTGTTCGATGCTTTCCGCCGCATCCGCAGCCACGATCGGTGGTGGCAGGTCGGGGTCGATCAGAATTTGATCGGCTTGCGTCAAACTGGCGCGTTCCGAAAGCGGAAAGACGCGCAGTTTGGAAAGGTCGAGTGCGGCTCGCATGATCTCGTTCCCCCGATCACCAGTCGCCGACGCTGCCGTCGGCATAGAAAACACGTTGCGCAAGTTCCTGTTCGAACGGGTGCTTGCGGACTTCGTCTTCGTTGATAGTGATGCCGAGTCCCGGTCGGGTATTGGGCCGCACCATGCGTCCTTTCGGTTCGATCACGAATCCTTCCTGCACAACATCCTGTCGCCACGGCACGTCGCCGTGCACGGTTTCGCAGATGATGTAACCAGGCTGGGCGAATCCGAATTCCAAGGATGCGGCGGTGCTGACAGGCCCTTGGGGATTATGCGGTGCCAGGGCGATGCGGTGCGCGTCGGCGAGGGCGGCGACGCGGCGCGCCGCGGTGAGTCCGCCGCAGTGGGTGATGTCGAGCTGGCAGATTTCGCAGCCGCGCCGCGCGAATAACTCGCGGAACTGCTCCAGGCTGGTGATGCGTTCGCCGGTGGCGACAGGTGTGGTCAACGCCGCGTTGATCATCGCCAGGCCTTCGACGCACTCTGGCCAGCACGGTTCCTCGAAAAAATAGAGCCCGTACGGTTCGAGCGCTTTGCCGAACTTGAGTCCCATCGCCGGGGACGGGCGCGCATGGCAGTCGACCATGATGTCGATGTCAGGTCCAACCGCTTCGCGCATCGCCTCCACGCAGGCGGCCGCGGTTCGCACGGGCCGTTCGCCTTCGATCGGCATCGTCGGCGGGACCGCCATGCTCTTGAAAGCGGTGTAGCCGTCCGCCACGGCTTGCCGCGCCAAATCCCCGAATCGCCGAGCCTCGTCGACCGGCGTTTCGTAAAAATCCTCCATCCGCCCGCCGCCCAGATGGCAATAGGTGCGTACCTGATCCCGCACCGGACCGCCCCAGAGCTTCGAACAGGGCAGGTTGGCCACCTTGCCCAGGATGTCCCAGAGCGCAAGATCGATTCCGGAGATTGCCGTCGCGCGCACGATCCCGTGTCCGTGCCAGAAATGCTGTCGGAACATGATCTGCCAGAGGTACTCGATCCGAGTCGGATCCTCGCCGATCAGCAGCGACGCCATGTCCTCGATCGCTCCCACGACGGCGCGAGTATGCCATTCCAGTGTCGCCTCGCCCCAGCCGAACAGGCCCGGCTGATCGGTGGTGACTTTCACAAAAATCCAGTTGCGCATCCGCGCGTGGCAGACATGGGTCTCGATTGCGGTAATCTTCATGATCGTTCCAATTCCCCCAGCATCCTTCCCGCCTCGTCGATCACCTTCTCCAGCGATCCAGGCGCCAGGATCGCGATCGTTTCGGGATAGGCGCCGGTTCCATACATGTTTTCGCTCGGCAGGTACGACGGGCCCCAGCCGTTCGCCAACGTGGCCACGAATATCGGTCGGCCGGACTGCGCGCGGAGTTGTCGCTGCAGGATCTGGTAATGTTCGCCCGGCACGAACAGCCACAATGAATCACCCAGGCGCCAGGCCATCAGCTCGAACGGAAAGTTGTCGCCGGCGGGAAGCTGGGAAAGTCGCGCGCGCATCCGCGTCTGCCGTTCGACCTGGGCCCGGCAGTCGCGCGCCCGTGCCAGATCGCCTTGCTGGTGGGCGTTCGATTCGTCGTGGAGCCATTTGTCGCGCTCACGATCGACTTCCTCCAGGTTCGGCAACCCCGGTCGGTAGGAAAGGATCAGCGTGCGGCGCAGACAACGGAACGTCGCCAGTTGCTGCCGCTTCGAATCCGGAACCGGTTCGTGTTTCCAGGTCCCGATCGTCGCGCCCGAGACCACGGCACCCCCATAAGTGAATTGCGTGTTGGGTGGATCGAGCCCTTCCAGGGCGGCCAGGGCGGCGAAGCCGAGCTGCCGTCCGTTGCGATCGGCGACGGCCGTATCGCCCACGAAGCCGTCGCGCGGTCCCAGATCGCCCGACGCTCCCTGGATAAACAGGCAGGGGGCCTCGGTCTCCCGTTCCACAATTTCACGCATCGCGCCGGGAAAATCGGGGCTGATCTGTCGATTGTCCCACGCCAGCGTCGTCGGATGGCAGGCGTAGTTGACCAGCGTCGCGACGATTTTCCCCGCGCTGTCGGTGACGCGCCCCACCACCACCGTACGATCCTGGCTGCCCGAAGGATTGAAACCGCAGACATATTCGCTGCGCGTCGCGTCCCAGAGGTCGCGGTGTCTGGCGAGATCGCATGCGCCCGAACCAAACACGATGGTGACCGGCCGGACATCCGCCTGGGCGTCGGCCAACAGTCTGCCCGTCACGTCCGCCATCTGATCCAGGTAGGCCGGGATTTCCCCGCCGCCGGGCAGATCGACCCGATCGAGGCTCATCAGTCCTGCGGCATGCGTATGCGAGAAAATGACCACCAGCTGTTGCTCAGGAACCGACGCACGGGCCGCGACCGCCGCGCGAAACCGGTGCATTTCCTCCGCACCCAACAGGCAATGGTCTAATGCCACAATGATCTGGCGATTGCCCGCTGCCGATCCGACAGAACCGGCGACCACAACGGTCGCGCGCAACGGGCGGTGGATACCCTCGGAACGATCGTGGGTCGCCGCGCCCCACATCCGATGATAGGTCCCGACGGGCGGAGTGATGTCGGCATGTCGGATCGCAAAATCGCAATGCGCCTGAGGGGATTCCTGAGGGGATTCCTGAGGGGATCCAATGATCGCCATTGTCGTCATACCTTGTTCGAACGGTTGTCCGGGTTCGCGATGACCGGTGGTGTCGTGGCGTCCTTGCTGTACCGGCCGTGATATTCGGTGACGGGATACTTCGCGGCGTTCTTCAGCATCTTGTCGAACACGGCGGAAGCGATATCAAGATCGAGTTCGTTCGCCAGAGCCAGCGTGTAGCCGAACACATCGGCCATCTCTTCGCAAATCGCGGTGCGGCGGCGCGGATCGTTGGCGATCGCGCGGGAATCGTCGATCGACAACCACTGAAAATGTTCCATCAACTCGGCGACCTCCACCATCAGCGCCATCGCCAGGTTTTTCGGGGCGTGGAACTGCTCCCAATTACGATCGGCGACAAAATCGCGGACCAACGTCCTTAATTCCGCCACGGTCGTGGTCGAATCGACGTTCGTCCAGCGGCGAAGGCGATCGTGGAACGGACCGTCCTGCATCAAATCCAGACTCATCGCCAGGCGTCGCCGATCGGGTTCTCGTTCCAATCCCTCCAGGGCCCGCAGCACCCGTTCGATACTGTCGGGGGAGACCGAGCCCAACAATGGTTCGCCCAGTCCCATGATCCGCTTGGCGCGCTGCAGATCGGCGAATCGCGCCGGATCGTCCTGCATCGATTCGAAGAGCGTTGTCACGGCTCCCTGCGCCCGTTGCACTTCCTCCCAGTCGCCCCGTTCAGCCCGGTCCAGAAGGTGCAAATACTGATAGATCGCGAACGACATCGGGCCCGATGTAATTCCACAACGCTGCCGGCCCTGGTCGTCGTGGAGGGGACCGTCGCGCAAGGCGCGAGCCAGGAACGGGTCCCAGCCTTGGACGATCTTCAGCCGCCGCAACCCGGGGTGCGTCAGGAACTGCAGTGTACTCTGTTCGTAGTTCGATTCGGTGATCTTCGCCGCCACGATCCGATCGCCGCCGGGGGCTCCGATCAGCATCGCCGTGGCCGTCGCGGTCAGACGCACGCCGCTGACGTCGGGGATCGAATAGACGCCGACGGCGAAACCTCGCTCTGCCGCGGCCGAAACCACTCCGCCGACGTTGGCCGCAACCTGCTCGTCCGAAGCGGCGGCTGGCAGGTCGCGGCCTGGTCGCACGAAGACGATCGGATAATTCCAGTCGCGCAGGGCGTCGAGCAAGTTCCGGTTCGCGTCGATGCCGTCTTCGGGCCGCAACAGGGCGCTACGCACGGTTCGGCCCAACTGGGCTCGGGCCGCCACGCCAAACCACTGCCGCAGCTCGTCGACCGTGCGCAGGTGGCCATGCCCCGTCGATGCGGCGATCAGCACGGCCGGTGCACCCAGTCGAGCAAGCCGCTCGAAAAAACCGACCATCCGTTCGGCGTCCAGCGTCCGCCGTGGCAGGTCGCCGCCCGTGGCGTCGAAACAGGCGACCGTCGCGCTGGGATAATTGCCGATCGGATCACGCACAAAATCGTCGCTGCTGGTCGCTCGCATCGCCCCCTCATGCCGTTCAAGGTTCCCGGAGAAACGGAATGCGGGAGTATCCCACTCCAGGGCTCCGAAATCAACCAGCGGCGCGCTGCGAAGACGGATCGAAACCAGGCAGGAATCGCTGCCGAGGAGGTCGGGCAGGCCGCGCCTGGCGGACACGATACCCGTCGGCCAGATTCATCATCACTTCCAGAATCAACAGGTCGGCGCGATTCAGCACGTGCCGAGCGCTGCGGCTGCCGAGCGTCGCGATGATCTCCTCCAACACCTGCAGATGCAGCAGCATCAACTGGCGTGGAGTCAGTTCCACGTTGATCAGCATCTCGGCCAGTCGCGTCATCTCCTCAGCCAGATTACCCGACCCCATGATCACGTAGGTGCGGAGCAGCTCGCGATAGTGCCCGCGTAATGACTCGGGCAGTGGAGGCAGCACCGTCGCCGCGGCGACACCGTCGCCACCGGCATGCGAACGCTCGGGTATCGCCTGTTCCCCATCGACGTCGATGGTCAGTGATCCCTCGATCAATTCCAGGCCGGCGATCAGGGAGCGTTGTTGTCGCAGCAGCCGCGCCGACTCGTCATGCTCCTGCTGCAAGCGATGGTGCTGCGCCAATCGCATGCGACGATTCTCGCCCAGCAGCTGCTGCCGTTCCCGCGCCCGAGCCAGCTCCCAAAGCAGAGTGCGCGTGGTCGTGGTATGGATGCAAAGATAGGCGTCCGCGCCCGACTCATAGCAGAGATCGGTCATTTCCGGGGCGGCCACCGTCCCCAGGACCAGGATCGGTTGCTCGTCGCTGCTCCCGGCGCGTATCGCGTCCAGCGACTCCAGCGCGTTCAATTCCCCGGTTTCGTGGCAGAGCAGGATCGCGTCGAACACCTCATCCCGCAGGTGCACCAAGGCCAGGGCAACGCCTCGCACCTCCTCCAACGCCACCTCGCATGCATTGTCCGAGTCCAACGCCGATTTCAGCCATCGGCCGACCGGCATCGAACTATGGATCAGCAGCACCCGCATTTTCGGCGGCAATAAGCCCCACGGCGTCGGCGGCAATTTTCTGCCCGGCGCATCGGCGCGGAAACCGGATATCGAAACGGAATCGTCCCTCATGGATGCTGGCGACTTGTACCGGTCGTGCTCCGTACGGTCAATGGCAAATCGTCGAACGGCGTGGGCTGCGTGGGCTGGGTGCTAGCGTAGCTCGAAACTTGTTTCGAGCTACCGCGAATCGCCTTTTCGTAAACCGTGTGCTTCCCTATACTCCCGCACCGCTGGAATCGAGTCCAGAACCCGGTTGCTGCACGGACAGTCACGGTCGGGGCCCCGGATTTGGGGAACGGAGTCAGGGATCCGCGAGGGCACTTATTTATGCGGAAGTCCATCCTCATTGTTGCTGGTCTATTGGCCGGCCTGTTCCTGTCAGGAATTTCAAGTCGGCTTGCAGCCCAATCGGGGAATCGAGCCGGCGCGCCGGTCGTGACCAACGACGGCTCGTCCACGCCGCCGCGACTGCTGGGACGGATGCGGAGCGCGACCGGTGCCAGTGCCGCAGCCCCGGCTCCCGAGCGGGACGAGACGCCGCGCGAGCCGTTGCCGCCCCGCCCGGGCAGCGGCCGAGTCGGGCTCGTGGACGGCCAGTTGCCCAACACCGCGGGACAGATCTGGCGTGAATATGACCTGCGCCCTTACACCTCCCGCGTCGCCAATGTGGAACGGCCCGAACAGGCCGTCATCGACTGGATCCTGCGCGAAACCGGCACCGATGTCTGGTTCGGTGATCCCTTGGGAATTCTCAGCGCGGATCGCGAAACGTTGCGCGTCTATCACACGCCGGAAATGCACGCGCTGATCGCCCCTGTCGTGGATCGATTCGTCGGGTCCCAGGCGGAAGCGTTTTCGCTGGCCGTGCGCCTGGCGACGGTCGGCAGCCCCAGCTGGCGCGCCAAGGCCTATCCGCTGCTCAAGCCGGTGACCGTCCAGTCCCCAGGAGTCGAAGCCTGGTTGATCTCCAAGGAAAACGCTGCGTTCCTGCTAGCGGATTTAGCGCGACGCGTCGATTTTCGCGAACATAATTCGCCGAACTTGATGATCCAGAATGGCCAGAGCCATTCCATATCTCGAACCCGCCCCAAGTCCTATGTCCGATCGGTGCGCGTCCGCGATGGAGTGATCCCCGGGCTGGAAACCGACTCCGTGGAATTGGAGGAAGGATACCTGCTGCAGATATCACCGCTGTTCGCGCTCGACCGCAAGTCGGTCGACGCGGTGATCCGCTGCCAGATCGACCAGGTGGAAAAACTGATTCCCGTGCCGATCGAATTGCCCGGCTACGGCAACCAGAAGCAGCGCGCCCAGGTTCAAGTTCCGCAGATCGTCAGCTGGCGGCTGCACGAACGATTCCGCTGGCCGACCGATCAAGTTCTCCTGCTGAGTTGCGGCGTCGTCGCGACGCCGGTTCCTGAATCCAATGGCGCAGCCGGGATCGTCAGCGCTCTGACGACGACGACGGGTCGAGCCGACGCGCTGTTGTTCATCGACTGTCTTGGCCGGGCCCCCGACGTGCCCCGCGAGGCCGACCGGGGAATTTCGACCAGCAGCCGGTACCGGGGCCGGTACTAACTTCGGCAGTCGTAGGATGGGTCTCTCGACCCGTCTCTCGCGCCGGACGGCCAATGCGAGTTCTTTTTCTCGACGCCGATGCGCACTTCTGGACGGGCCTGGAGGCCCATCCTACGTCGCAACTCGTACGTCGGGCGGACAAATGTCGAAGGGCGCTTCGGATTCGGTTAAAACGGTTCTGGCCACTCGACACGCGGTTACCGATTCTCAACCGATTCGTAAACGGACCACGCACTCATGAGCCAGGACAAACAGGGGATGCCTCCAGATTACTCGAATCGGCGCTGCGTGCCACCATGGGCCAGCACGAACAGCCGGGCGGCGTGGGCGAACTGCTGCGGGCTCTTTGCAGCGAAGCGCTCGCCGGAACGATCAGCTTCGATCGCAGTTGAATCGCTGGCTGGCCCGCTATGCCGATTTCGATGCGCCGCGAGCCGGCAATCCCCTGGTGTTTGGCGCCGACCGACTGGTTCGTGACGACGAGCACGCGGAGTGTTGGACGGGTACGACTTTCGCTGCAGCCGCACCTCTCCGATGCGAAGATGACCGCGTCCCACGAAATCGTCGTGCCGCTCCCCTGGCCGTTGAACTTGAGCCGTTAGGCCGGCCGCGGCGCGCGGGGTGTTTCGATTCTTGCGGGGTGGGCCTCGGAATTCCTCGACCTATCCAACGACCATTTTTCCGTACTTCTTCGGCTACTTGCCGATCTTGTCCGAGGGCCGCTTGGCGACGTTTTGCGCCGGGGCCGTCGAGAGGTACGCGAACAGGTCCGCAATCTCTTCCTGCGTCAGAGTGTTTAATAGTCCTTCCGGCATCGACGAGATCTTGCTGCGGGTGATCTCATCGATCTCGTTGCTGCGCAGCGTGACTTTCTCGCCGTTGGCCTGCAGAATCACTTTTTCGCCGCTGCCGCCGGCTGCCACGATGCCGACGAGCTGCCGGCCGTTCGTGGTGGTCACGATCTGGGACGCGAATTGATCGGAGATGACGTGCGAGGGATAGTAGATTGAGGTCAACAGTTCCTTGCGCGTGAACCGGCGCGTAACCGCTGTCAGGTCGGGACCCATACGTTCGCCCTTATCACCGTAGCGGTGGCATTTGACGCACTGTGCTTTGGTAAAGATCTCGGCTCCTTTGGCCGTGGAGCCGTTCCGTGCGCCGTCGCCGCTGGTGAGGTATTCGAGCAGATCCGAGAACTCGAACTTGTTCGCGGCGGTCGATTCGGGCAGTTTGGCCTCGGGCATGTTCGGATATGTGTCACGAAACCAAGCCTGCCACTTGCTGAGTGCCGACTGCCAGTCATCGGTGGACTCGGACACGGCTTCCTCGGCCCAGTGTTCCAGGAGCGCGACGGCCTCGTCCGCGCCATGGTCTTTGAGTTCGAGGCCGCGCAGGATGACCTCGCGGAAGCAGACGGCTTCGTCGGGCGCCTGGTCGACGGTCGAGAGTTGAGCGATGACTTCCAGCGCGGCGTTGCCGTCGAGCAGCGAGAGGCTGCGGACCAGATAATCCCAGTTTTCGCCGTCGGGCTTCTGGGCCAGTCCCATCGCCGCCGTCGCGCGGCGGTCCGGGTCGCGTTTCCAGATTTCCCGCAGGTATTCCATCGAGTCTTCATCGCCGCTCCGCGCCAGGACGGCGACGATCCCCACCAGCAGCGGCTTGGCCGAGTCGTCGTTCTTGCCGCTCAACTGTTTGTCGAGTCGCTGCAAGTCGGCAAGCATCTGCTCGTCGAGTGCCGTCGGCAGTTTGTAAAGCGCTCCCAGCGCGGCATTCGGCCACTTGGCCCCTTGAGCCAGAATTTCGCGGCTCTCCGCCTCGGTGACGGTGCGAGCGAAATCACGCACCAGGTTCTTCAGGTACAACGGGTAATTCGATTCGGCGGACGGTTTGATATTCCGTTCACAGTAGTCGATCCATTGCATGCGCTGACCCGGTTTCCACCCCGCCTCGAGGAACCGCAGTTGCATCGCCACATGCAGCTTTTCCACGTCGGGCTGGTCCGACTTCAGCGTCGCCAGCAATCGGTCAGTCACGTCGTCGCACTGCAAGGCCACCAGCAGACGCACCAATTCGCGGTTTATCACATTGCCACACGGGTATTCGGCGCTTAACGCCTTCCGCAGCGCCGCTAATTCGTCGTGCGGTAATTCCGCGCGACAGAGCGCGACCTGCATGACGCGCAGCAGATCGACGAAGTTGCGATCGCTGACGAATTCGCCCATCATCTCCCGCAGGCGGTCGAGCACAACCTTGGTCGTTTCACCGCCCGGCTGCGTCACGACCAGGGCCAGGCACCCCTGGATCACAACCCGCTGGTCCTTCTCCTTGAGTACCTGATCGCGCCAGGTTGCGACGTCTTGCCGTTCGAGCAGTCGGCGAGCCGCGGTTGCTTCCGCGCGATCGTCCGATCCCAACAACGGAATCAGGCTGTGGGCATCGACTTTCTGTTCTGCCCTCAACAGACCCTCGCAGGCCTTGCGGCGGACGGCCCGATCCCCGTCGTTGAGGAATGCGATCAACAGCTCGCGCGCTCCGTCGCCAGCATGGATCCCAAGCAATTCCGCGACTTTGGCTCGCACCTGTTCGCTCTTGTCCTTCGCCAGAGCGGCCAGCAATTCCTGGGACGGCACCGGTCCGAAGAGCTGCATGACGTCGAGCGCGCGGATCCGATATTCCGGAGGGTTCGAATTGCTGCGGGCCACGCCTTCCAGCAACCCGTCCAACTTGTCGCCGATCTGCGAACGAAGTCGCGAGATCTGCTGGCGTGACCAGGCCGACTGCAGCTGTGGCTGGCGTATCACCGCGCTGATGCCCGTGCCCAGGTTCGCGACATGGGGCGGAATTTTTCCTTTCCAGATCACCCGATACAGACCGCCGCCCGTACCGCGCCCGCCCGTGATGAAATACAGACCACCCTCCGGTCCGATTTCCAGATCCGTGATATTCATCGGATGTCCTTCCAGGAAGACCTCGCTGCTGGCCGTGTAGGAACTGCCACTCGCTTTGAGGCGCGTGACGAGGATCCGACCGTACGACCAGTCCGCCAGAAACAGGGCGTCGTGATAGCGGGAAGGAAAAGCAAAATGGTTGTAGCAGACCGCACCTGTCGGTGATCCGCGTCCCGTATCCAGGATCGGCGGCACGCAGTCCACAAAATACTCGGGCCACCGCGCCCAGCCGCTGCGCCAGCCGAGATCCGCACCGGAAGTCACATGGAACAACTGCGTGGGGCGGAACCAGGGCGTGCCTTCATCGGTTTCCATATCGCTGTCGTGGGCAAACAGGTCGCCCTGCCGATTGAAGGTGATATCGTAAACGTTGCGCAAACCACCCGCGACGAGCTGCGCGCCTTTGCCTTCCGTATCGATGCGCAAGATCACGCCGCCCGGCGCCTTGATTCCAACCGCATGTCCTCCCGGATCCTCATAACGACCGACCAGATCGCCCTCGTAGAAGTCGCGAAATGGACTTTGCGATTCAACTTCGCCATCCACCGACGACAGGTTACCGACGACCACATACAAATATCCGTCCGGTCCCAAGGTCACGCCGTGCGGACCATGCTCGCGCATCTCTCCCTTGAACTTCCAGATCGACTTGACGTCCTCGAGCTGGCCGTCGCGATCGGTATCCCGCAGCCGATAAAGCGCCGCGCCGTCCGGACCGTCTCCCGTTACGAACAGGTCGCCGTTCAACGGCAGGATTCCCTGACAATTGCGCACCAGGTCGCAGTAGGTTCGTGTCTTGTCGACAATCTGGTCCCCATCGCTGTCGTACATCAGGATCAGGGGGCCGCCTTCCTTCGAGGCTACGATCTGACCAAATTCGTTGAATGCCATCGCGATCAGCGAACCGGTCTTCTCGCCGTCGATTACGCGCTGCACGTTGAATTCGGGACCGATGTTGAACCGTTCGCCGCGATCGATCTCTTCCTGCGCGACGTCATCGGCCTGGTCCCAGGGGATCGCCTCGCCCAACTTGCCGAATGACTGTGCTGCCTCCCAGCGTCCGTCGTTGTAGATCGCAGTGTCCCAAAGCGGCAGCGGCCGCAAACTTGTCTTCCAGAATTTATCCGACGAGTACGATCGCCATTGCCCGTCCTGATCTTTGATGATGACGCGCGCCGCCAATGCCGCCGTGTTGCCACGTGTGTTCGTGGCTTTGACGGCGATCACGTTCTTGCCGCGAACCAGGAACTTCGTCACATCGTACTCAAGGAGCTTCTTGAATCCGCTGCCGCTGCCGACCAAACGTCCATTGATCCTCAGTTCGAACTGATCGTCGGCCGCGATCGTGATCTTGGCTTCGCGCGGGTCCTGCAGTTGCAGATTCTTGCGAAAGTGACAGGTCGATTGCGGAACGTTATTGCGATCGTGCTCCGGCGACCAGATCCACTCGGCCTCTTGGGCCTGCGAAAAACGGCCTCCTCCGATGCCTCCCATCAGCAGCGGAATCGCGATAGCAAAACAGGCTACGACCCTCCCACGTCCTTGTGGGGACTTTCGTGTCATCATGACATCCTCGCGGAATCGTTGGATTCGTGACGCGCGCGGCTTCGCGCCTTGCATTTCGTGCCAGAGAGTACCAATAAAGCTGCCTGTGACGCAACAGGAATTGTTGAGTCAGGCAATCTGGCAAAACAACGCGTGAGGCCCAGTTCAGGAATGCCAGTGCACGACCGCCAATTTGGAGTGCCAGCAAGCTGCAGTAACCTGAGTTCTGGCAGGTTCCGGTCGACAGCACCTGTCGTTCGCTTTCTCGCCGGACGCCAGTATCATGGACTTCTCGCAACGTCCAACCCGAATGGTGAATTTCTCATGCATGCACTGTTTCGATCTGCCCTGTTCGCGTCGATTGCCTGCGGTGCGATCGCAAGTGGGCATCCCGTTTCCCGTACCGTCGCCGCCGATGAGCCGGCTCGGGAGCCGGAACCAGGACTGGCGGACCTGCTAGCAGTGAATCGCCGTTCGGTGGCGGAGCAATTGAAGCTCAGCGACGCCCAGGCGGCGGAAGTGAGCCGAATCGTCAAAGATTTTCAAAGCCAACTCGAACGTATCCAGCGTGCTTACCCGGCGGGAGCCCAGGACCAGGAAGGACTGACTCGAAGGCGGGAACTACTCGCGAAACTGGGCGCATTGAGAGTGGCTGCGGCCGCACGGCTCGGCCAACTGTTGACGCCCGATCAGACTGCTCGACTGGTGACGCTGAATCCGTCCGGACCGCCGTCCGTTGCGAAGGAGGCGGGGATCACATTCGCCCAGCGCCGATTCGCCCGCGCGAACCCGGAAACTGGCTCGCTGGACAATCGAGTCTTGCAACTCAAGCGACAAGGGTCGCAGGCGCAAGTGATCGACGCCGCGAACCACACCGTCATCGGCATGCCGATGATGCACGACGAAGAGCGGTTAATCGTCTGTCATGCCTTCAGCGCCGACGGCCGGTACGTCGCGACAGGTACCGGAAAGATCCCGTCGATCTGGACTCGGGGCACCGAACGAGGGGACGAAGGAGAGGTCAGGGTCTGGGAGGTCCAAAGCGGCAAACTGCTGGCAGCCTACCGAACGGACTCGTACGTCACCGGCGTGCGGTTTGGCGAGCAAGATGGCACGGTGGAAGTGATGTCCGACCCCATCAACGGCAGGTAGGTAGCTCGAAACTCGTTTCGAGTCCTCCGTGGCATCCAACGACTGCGACTGCCGGCGGCCCACACGGATCGTCATCACGAACCTGCCGAGCCCGAACGAGGCTCCAGCAGGGCGCTGGCGATGCGCCAATTCCCGTCCTTGTCGCAGGCGGCATAGTACATTCGATACTGGCCTGAATCGGTTCGGATGAGCGACATATCCTCGGCGTGGACGGCGTCCAACCCGTCGGTGCCGTAACCGCGGCCTTCGATCGCGCATCCGACCGGCTGCCACGAAAGACCGTCGCTCGACGATGCCACAAAGATTCGCGATCGGTATCCGGACATGTCCGAGGCGATGGAAGCGGCGGCGAAATCATCGCTGTTGCCATTGGCTACGGCATTCACGTCCATGCTCGGATGTAGCGGCACCTTGGCTCCCGCTGGCGGATCCTGCCATACCGAATAGAACATGGTCCAATCGTCGTCCGCGGCATCCGGCGGGAGGACTTCCGCCGCCGAAATGCCCGAAGTGTCGAAGTTCGTTTGTTTGTCCCGCATACGATAACCCGGCTCGAATTCGAACTGCAGGCCATCCGAACTGACGGCACTCACGATGCCAGCCGAAACCCGTTGGCCACTCGTAAGCCCTCCCGGACCAAACTCCGATCGAAAGCAATAAAGACGGCAGCGCCCATCCGGCAGGAGCAGGCATCGTGGCCCACCGACACCGCCGGGACTCTCGAGTCGTATACCGTCCTCGAATTCCCACGACAACTGGTCGCTCGACACGGCGCTGCAGATCACGGTCGGGCGAGCGGCGTGTCCGCGCGACTCGAAGTACATTCTCCAGCGGCCGTTCCCACAAGCCACGATCGATGGCCCAATGACGCGCAGCGACCGAAAGGGGACGTCGGGTTGGGGAGCCAGGCGAATGCCGGGCTCCGTGCGGAATGCCAGTCCGTCGTCGGAGACCGCGCTGAGAATGTAGCCTTGGCAGGCCGCAAACGGCTTATCCGGCCCCACCGCGGTGTAAAACAACCGATAACCGCCCGCAGGAGCGCGAACGATGCAGGGGGCCTGGAGTTTGCTGCTGTCCAGCGCCCGCGAGCCTTGTAGACGCGCGCCGGGT
>Ga0194121_10007073_pt1 | contig 14750 bp, 12 predicted proteins | sample TA2MahCa50mmetaG_FD_148609 | JGI IMG/M metagenome (GOLD analysis project Ga0194121, IMG submission 148609) | Freshwater microbial communities from Lake Tanganyika, Tanzania - TA2015020 Mahale Deep Cast 50m | ecosystem: Environmental > Aquatic > Freshwater > Lake | place: Tanzania: Lake... | reverse complement strand
CACCGGCGCGCTGCTCGATCGGCTCACCCATCACGTCCACATTCTGGAAATTAACGGCGAGAGCTATCGGCTCAAGCAGAGCAAGCGCCGTCAGCGCGGCGCCCGGGCCGCCAACCCAACCCAAACCCCGACCGAGGAATAAACAGGGAGGCAGGAAGGCCCCCGCGGGGGCCTTCCTGCCATCATCCGTGACGCATCTTTACTCCGGCGCGCCGATGCATCCTTACTCCGGCGTTGACACCGGCGAATCATGCTAAGAGTCATTTTGGTGGGCTTCAGCCCTTAATTGGAGGAGAGCGAGATGGCGTTGTCGAAGGGCAAGAGTCGTGGTGCCGCCGCGACCCGCAAACCCGCCAAGCGCCGGGCGGCGCCCGCGCGGGCGAAGGCGGCAGGACCGGCCAAGCGCACGATCCGGCGTATTGATGCGACACCGGCGTTCATGGAGGGCAAGCGCGTCGGGCGGTACAAGAAACTGCGTTCCTCAGCCAAGGCGTTCATCGATACGCGCCTGCCGAATGGCGAGCGCGACATTCTGAACGTGATCGGCCGCGGCGTGGTCGAGGACGCCGAGTTGAAGGCGCCGATCCAGGACAACAAGGACTTCAACGTCGCCTACATCCGGGCCAAACATGGTTGCGGCGCGACGCTCCACATCCATGAGACCAACGAGGTATTCATTCCCATGATCGGGGAGTGGGGCATCTATTGGCAGAACCGGAATGGCAAGCGTCACGAGGTGGTGCTGAAGCCCTATGACACCGTCTCGGTGCCGATCGGGCTGTCGCGCGGCTTTCGCTATCTCGGCAAGGGCGAGGGCCTGATGCTCGCGATCGTGGGCGGCACCGATCCCGGCCGGGTGCATTGGCCGAAGGAGACGATCGAGGAGGCCAAGAAGCACGGCTTCGTGCTGCGCGATGGCGATCTGGTCGAGCTGAAGGCCGCGGCCGAGTAGCGCGCCAACCGTTTGGAGCGAGGGGGCGGCTGCTGCGCCGCCCCTTTTCTTTTTCAGCCGTAGCGCCGCAGCATCAGGCCGTGGTCATTGAGCCAGCGCCTGGGCGCATCGGGGTCGCCGAACAGCTCGTCAACCAGAGCCCAGAACGAGCGGCCATGATGCATCGCCTTGAGATGTGCAACTTCATGCGCGACCACATAGTCGGCAACGAGGCCGGGCGCCATCATCAGGCGCCAGGAGAAGGAGAGATGCCCGGCGCTCGAGCAGCTGCCCCAGCGTGTCTCGGGGTCGCGGATCGTGAGCCGTTGAACGTTGCGGCCGATGCGCTCGGCCAGGGCAAAGGCCCGCCCGCCCAGCTCGCGCCGCGCCTCGGCGACATACCAGCGCAGCACGGCCTGGGACATGCGCTCGATCGGCCCCGGCACCATCAAGCCGCCACCGTCGCGTACCGGCGTGCCGCGCCGCCGGCTCGCGTCGTGGAACAGCCGAAGCGGTGCGCCGCCATAGAGCACCGAGGCACCGTGCTCGAACGGCACATGCGGCGGTAGCGAAGCGAGACGCGCATCGATCCAACGCGCCTTCTCCTCGGCGAAGCGCCAACCTTCCGCAACCGTCACCCGTCGCGGCAGTACGAGCTCCGCACGCCCCTCGACCTCAAGAATGCGGATCAGCATATTGCGCGCCCTGACGCTACGCCTGAGCTCGAGCTCGAGTGAACGACCGTCGGGCAAAGCAAGCGCGCGCGTTTGGGGCAGGGCGATGCGTTTCATGGCGTTAATGCCGCCATTTTGACCGAGTCGCGCGAGTCCGCATAGCACCAATCGCAGGTTTCGCACGACTGTGCTAAGTCGCCACCATGATCGCGATTCAAACTCTCAGCATCCGCATCGGCGGCCGCCTGATCCTCGATCAGGCGAGCGCGCAGATCGGCACGCGTCAGCACGTCGGATTGGTGGGACGCAACGGCGCAGGCAAGACCACGCTTCTGCGTGCGCTTGCGGGTCGGCTCGAGCCCGATGGTGGGGGGATTCAGCGCCCGCACCGCTCGCGCCTTGCCTACATCGCGCAGGACGCACCGTCCGGGCCCGGCAACGCGCTCGACTGCGTGCTAGCGGCCGATGGCGAACGCAGCGGCCTGCTGGCAGAGGCCGAGGCGACGATCGACCCGATGCGCGCGGCCGAGATTGCGCATCGACTGGATGAGATTGATGCGGTGAGCGCGCCGGCCCGTGCGGCCTCGATCCTGGCAGGCCTCGGCCTCGATGCCGAGATGCAGGCGACTCCTTTGGACTCACAGTCGGGCGGCTGGCGCATGCGGGTCGCGCTCGCGGCTGCGCTGTTCTCGGACCCGGATCTGCTCCTGCTCGATGAGCCCACCAACCACCTCGACCTCGAGGCGGTGATCTGGCTCGAGGCCTATCTGAAGCGCTTCGTACGCACGCTCATTCTGGTCAGCCACGATCGACGTTTCTTGGACGCGGTGTCTGACGCCATTCTCCATCTCGATCGCGGCAAACTGACCCTTTATCCCGGGAACTTCGAGCGCTTCGAGCGGGTTCGGCGTGAGCGGCTGGCGGCGCGCGCGGCCGAGGCTGCGCGCAGCGCCGATCGGCGTGCCAAGCTCCAGGCCTTCGTCGATCGCTTCCGTGCCAATGCCAGCAAGGCGACCCAGGCGCAGAGCCGGCTGAAGGCCCTGGCCAAGCTCGAGCCGATCGTGCTCGACGAGGGCGAGGACGCACCGATGATCGGCTTTCCCCCGGTCGAGAAGGTGGCGCCGCCGATGCTCGCGGCGGAGGGCGTGACGCTCGGCTATGGTGAGCGCACCGTCCTGGGCAATGTCAGCTTTTCGATCGGACCGGACGATCGGATCGCGCTGCTTGGCGCCAATGGCAATGGCAAGTCCACCTTGGCGAAGTTCCTCGCCGGTGAGCTTTCGCCGCTCAGGGGCGAGGTGCGGCGGGCCGCGCGCCTGATCGTCGGCCACTTCGCGCAGCATCAGTTGGAGGCGCTGGAGGTAGATCGAACACCCTTCGATCATCTCGCGCGCCTCATGCCGAGCGCGCCGGCCGAGCGCGTGCGCACGCGCCTCGGTGCCTTCGGCTTCAGCGGCGCCAAGGCCGATGTCGTGGTGGGCTCGCTCTCGGGCGGCGAGCGCGCGCGGCTCAACCTCGCGCTCATCTCCCATGCCGGCCCCAACCTCCTCGTGCTCGATGAGCCGACCAATCATCTCGACATGGAGGCGCGTGAGGCGCTGGTCGAGGCGCTGAGCGGCTATGAGGGCGCGGTCGTGCTGATCAGCCACGATGAACACCTGGTCGGGCTGGTGGCTGATACGCTCTGGCTGGTCGCGGATCGCACCGTGCGCCGCTTCGATGGCGATCTTGCGGCCTATCGCGAGCGCTTGCTGTCGGAACGCAACAACCCGGATGAGAAGAAGCCGGCCGCGCGCGCGCCCTCACAAAAGGAGCGGCGGCGCCTCGCGGCCGAATCTCAAACGCGCCTCAGCCCGCTGCGCAAAGCGCTGAAGGCCGCCGAAGCACGCCTCGAAATGCTGACGCAGGAGCGTGCTCGGCTCGAAGCACAGCTGGCCGATCCATCCCTCTACACCAAAGCCGGCATCAACATGTCGGAGCTCAGCCAGCGCCTCGGCGCGCTCAATCGCGAGATCACGACCGCGGAATCAGCGTGGCTCGAGGCGGCGGAAGCGTTGGAACAAGCCGAGGCACATTAGGCCGCTTCCGGCGGAACAAGCCTCGCGGCGAAGCGCGGATAGACCTCGGCGATCGCCGCGCGCACCGGCCCGCGGATGAGCGCGAGCGTTTTCTCATCCGGCGGAATCGTTGTCGCAGGGGTCGCCGGATCGTCATAGTCGAAGCCGGTCGTTGCGCGAATGCTGGCCGGCGTCTCGCCCGGATGCACGCTCTCGAGCCGAAAGCGCGTGCGTGTCTTGTCGAAGCTGAAGAGCGCGCGCCCGGTGACGAGCGCGTGCGGCCCGCCCGGTCGATGAACGCCAGGCGCGCTCGTACCGGGGGCGCTGATGAAGTCCACCTGGGGCACAAGCACGCGCGGGCTGTGTTCCTCGCGGAACAAAATTACGCGCGGCACGAGGAAGTAGAGGTAGGCGGAGCCGAACGAGCCCGGAAAGCGCACATCGAGATTGGGGTAGTGGCCGAGACCGACCAGATTGACATTGCCCCGTCCGTCGATCTGGCCGCCGCCGAGGAAGAAGGCGCCGATGCGCCCTTGTGCCGCACAGTCGAACAGTTCGCGCCCGCCATCAGTGAAGTCGTTGTTGCGCCGACTGCCGAGCACGGTGACGCGGGTCTCACCGCCAGCCCAGGCTTGAGCCAGGAACGCGGCCGAGCCCGGAATGGGCGATGAGGCCCCGACCGCGACGTGCTCGACGCCTTCGAGCAGTCGCGCGACCGTTACAATGAGCAGCTCGGCCTGGCTGAACCGGGGCGGCACGATCACTCCGCGGCCTGACGCGCGCCGAGCACCTCGCCAAGATAGCGCGCGAAGCCGGCCTCGCTGGAAGCGAGCTCGGCGTAGCGACGGAGCGCGGCGTCATCCGCCTCGTAGAAGCCGGCGAGGCCGAGCGGCCAAGCGCCGTTCTTCGCCTCCGCGATCACGCTGACATAGAGCGACGGCAGGGCGCCAGCCGCCAAGGTCTCGTCGTCCATCAGGTCGAGGTCGCGCACCTCTTCGACCGTGACGAAGGTGCGCGTCGCGGCGTGGGCCATGGTCACGAGCTCGCGCCGCCGGCCGATCCAGATATTGCCGCGGCGATCGGCGAACGGCGCGTGGAACAGCGCGACGTCTGGTTTGAGTGCCGGCAGAGCCACGATCGGGTCGTGCGGCGGGAAGGGATTGTCGATCACGCGCCACTCGGTACGCACCTTGAGCAGGTCACTGCCGATGATGCCGCGGCTCGGCAGAAAGGGCAGACCCTTTTCGCTCGCCTGCAGCGCGGCGTGGATCGCCGGGCAGGTCGAATCCTTGATCGCCACGCGGCCGGATGATACCGCAGCGCTGAAGCGCGGTGCGGGCCCGAGCTCGCCCAGCGTGACGGCGGCGCATTCGATGCTCTCGACACAGCCGGCGCCGATCAGAAGGTCGGCCTGAATACCACTCTGCGGCACCGCAAGCAGCTGGAGCTGCCGGGCCCCGCGACGAATCAGCGCGCGCGTCGCCGCCATGGCGACAAAGCTGTAATCCGGCGGAATCGCGACCGATGCGCCGTTAGGAATAGCGCTCGCTAGTGCCTCGAGGGACTGAAGGCCGGCTCCGGTCATTGTTCGTTCATCACATCGGTTAACGCGAAAGTGACAGTAGCAGACTAATCTGGGAATTGCCGCAGAGCGTATTGATCATCAGTTTCTAATGTGCGGCATTCGATGAGGTTAACGGCCATGAACGATTCACCCGCCTCACATGGCTCACGCTGGCTTCGCCGGCTCGGCTCCGCCCTGTTCGCCGTGAGCTTGACCATATCCGTTGCCATGGGCACGGCCCGCGCCGAAGGGGAGGTCGCGCTTCCCGACGCGGCCGTCACCGAGATCCACGACGTGATCAGCGCGCAGCTCGAGGCATTCAAGCGCGACGACGCGCAAGCCGCATTCTCGCTGGCCTCGCCTGAGATCCAGGCGCAGTTCGGCTCGGCCGAGAATTTCATCAATCTGGTGCGCGAGCAGTACGCGCCGGTCTATCGCTCCAAATCGGCCGACTTCCAACCACCGGTCCAGATGGAAGGTGCCGAGGGCATCGTTCAGCCGGTCGTGGTCACCGGGGCGGACAATGTACCGGTCCTCGCGGTCTACATGGTCCAGCAGCAGAGCGATGGCGCCTGGCGCATCGCCGGTTGTCTGCTCTATGCCATGACGCCAAAGGGCATCGAGGTCTGAGCGCAATCATCAATGCCTCGATATCAGGCCCGCCGCGGATCAATCCGGCGGGCCTTTTGATTCAGCGGTCGACGAAGAGGTCGGGGATCAACGGGCGCGCCGGGTCGACCGCGTAGCGGGTGAGATCGGTCACGCCGATCGAGGCCAGGACTTCGTCATCGATGAAGAAATTGCCCGTCGTGGTTCGGGCATCGCGCGTGAGAATGGCGTGGGCTGCGTCCGCCATGATCGCTGGCGTCCGCCCGCCCTTCGGGTCCACCCCAGGCAGCATCTGCAGCGCCGCGGTCGCGATCACCGTGCGCGGCCAGAGCGCGTTGACCGCGATGCCGAGGCCCTTGAATTCCTCGGCCTGGCCAAGCACCAGAAGGCTCATGCCGTATTTCGCGATCGTGTAGGCGACATGGTCCTTGAACCAGTGCGGCGCAAGGTTGAGCGGCGGTGAGATCGTCAGCACGTGGGGGCTTGACGCGTTCCTCAAATGGGGCAAGCACGCCTGGGTGCAGGCGAAGCTGCCGCGCGTGTTGATGCCCATCATCAGGTCGAAGCGCTTCAACGGCGTTGCCGCCGTGCCGGTGAGGCTGATCGCGCTCGCATTGTTGATGAGGATATCGATGCCGCCAAAACGCTCGGCCGCCGCACCGACCGCCGCCGCCACCTGCGCCTCGTCTCGAATATCGACGACCAGCGGCAGGGCCTGCCCGCCGGCGTCCTCGATCGCCTTGGCGGCGGTATAGATCGTGCCCGGCAGCTTCGGGTTCGGTGTCGCAGTCTTGGCCGCGATCGCGATGTTGGCGCCGTCGCGCGCGGCCCGGAGCGCGATCGCCTCGCCGATGCCCCGGCTCGCGCCCGTGATGAACAGCGTTTTGCCGGCAAGAGTCGCCATCAAAACTCGTCCGCCGTCATTTCCATCAGCGATTTCTTGCTGCCCATGACGGTCGCGAAGAGCGACCCCGTTTCCGGCATCAGGCGCGAGAAGTAGAAGCGCGCGGTCTTGAGCTTGGTGTCGTAGAAGGCATCGGCCTCGCCGCGCTTCTCCAGCGCCACCTTGGCCATGCGCGCCCACATATAGCCAACCGAGACGAGCGCGAAGAGCTTGAGATAGTCGGTCGCGGCGGCGCCGGCCTCCTCGGGATCGGCCATGGCGCGGCCGGCGAGCGAGAGCGTCGCGTTGCGCAGGCGCTCCAAGCCCTTGGCCAGAGGTTCGATGAACTCGGCCATGCCGGCGACGTCCTTATTGTCCGCGACAAACGCCTCGGCCGGGTGGAAAAAGCGGCGGAGCAGGCGGCCGTAGTTTTGGCCCAGCTTGCGACCGACCAGATCGAGCGCCTGAATGCCGTTGGTGCCCTCATAGATCTGCGGGATGCGCGAATCGCGCACCAGCTGCTCCATGCCGTGCTCGCGGATATAGCCATGGCCACCGTGAATCTGCACGGCGAGGTTGGCGGCGAGCGAACCGCAATCGGTGAAGAACGCCTTCACGATCGGGGTCATGAGCTGCACGAACTCATCGCACTCGAGCCGCTTGTCGGCGTCCGGGTGGCGGCGTGCGAGGTCGATGTTGAGCGCGACCAGATAGCCGAGCGCGCGCGCGCCTTCGTTCAGCGCGCGCTGCGTGAGCAGCATGCGCCGGACATCTGGGTGTACGATAATGGGATCGGCCGGCTGCGCGGGCTCGGTGGCGCCAGCGAGCGCGCGACCCTGGCGCCGTTCCTTGGCGTAGGCGACCGCGCTCTGATAGGCGATCTCGCCGATGCCGAGGCCCTGCAGGCCGACGCCGAGCCGTGCCGCGTTCATCATCGTGAACATGACGCGCAAGCCCCCATGCGGCTCGCCGACCAGCCAGCCTTCCGCGTCCTCGAAATTGAGCACGCAGGTGGCCGAGGCGTGGATGCCCATCTTTTTTTCGATGCCCGAGCAGGTAACGCCGTTGCGCGCGCCGGGGGCGCCGTCGGCCTTCGGCATCAGCTTCGGCACGAGAAAGAGGCTGATGCCGCGCGTGCCCGAGGGCGCGTTCGGCAGCTTCGCGAGCACGAGGTGCACGATGTTCTCCGACATATCGTGCTCGCCGGCCGAGATGAAGATCTTGGTGCCGCTCACCCTATAGGTGCCGCGATCGGTCGGCAGCGCCTTGGTCTTGATCAGGCCGAGGTCGGTGCCGCAATGCGGCTCGGTCAGGCACATCGTGCCGCTCCAGCGCCCATCGGCGAGCCGCGGCAGATAGAGCTTTTTCAGCTGTTCACTGCCGTGCGTCTCGAGGAGCGCCATCGCGCCCTTGGAGAGCAAGGGGCAGACGCCGAAGCCGAGATTGGTGGCGCACACCATCTCGTCGAACACGAAGCTCAGGAGCTCCGGCAGGCCCTGGCCGCCATGGTCCGGCGTCGCCGACACGGCGAGCCAGCCGCCCTCGACGAAGGTCTTGTAGGCTTCCTTGAAACCCGGCGGTGTGCGCACCACGCCATTCTCATAGGTGCAGCCATGCTCATCGCCTGAGCGATTGAGCGGCAGCAGCACCTCCTCGCACAGCTTGGCGCCCTCTTCGAGCACCGAGTCCACCATGTCCGGCGTCGCCTCTTCGAAGCCCGGCAGCTTCGCAAGCTGGCCGGCATCGATCAGCTCGTGCAGCACGAAGCGCATGTCGCGCAGCGGCGCCTTATAGGTCTGCATATTGGGACTCCCTGAGGCTAATTCCTGAGCGGCTTGCCGGTGTCGAGTGTGTGCTCCATGCGGGCGAGCGTCTTTGGCTCGCGCAGGAGGCGCATGAAGGCGGCCCTCTCGAGTTTGGCGAGCGAGTCATCTGTGGTCTGATCGACCGTGTCGGTATCACCGCCCGAGAGCACGAAGGCGAGCTCCTTCGCCACGACCTGGTCGTGCGCCGTCACCTTGCCAGTGATGCTCATGCCTTTCACCGCGATCGCGAGCGCGACGCGCGCCGTCTTGCCGGGCAGCTTGAAGGTCGGCGCCGGCGGCGGCTTGTAACCCGGCACGAGCGCGAGCGCGCGGGCCTTGGCATCCGAGAGCAGGCGATCGCGATTGGCCGTGATGCCGTCGCCCTCGCGCAGGAACCCGAGCTCCATCGCCTCGAACGCGGACCGTGAGACCTTGGCGAGACCGATCGTCTCGAACACCTTCGAGATCGCGGGCATCGCGCCGCCAAAGCCCTTCTTGCCGAGCCCGCGCGCGAGCATGGCCCGGCAGCCGCCCCAGCCGGGGATCAGCCCGACGCCGGTCTCGACGAGGCCGATATAGCTCTCGGCGTGCGCCTGCACCGCATCGCAATGGAGCAGCACCTCGCAGCCGCCGCCGAGCGCGAGGCCTGAGGGCGCGCCGACCACCGGGAACGGCGCGTCCCTGAGGGCCGCAAAGGTTTGCTGGCCCTGCTTCACCAGGTCTTCGAGCATCGGCCAGGCACCGAGATTGATCGCGAACAGCGCGAGGCCGAGATTGACACCGGCCGAGAAATTGTCGCCCTCGTTATAAATCACAAGGGCCTTGTGCTTGGCGCCGATCAGCTCGATCGATTGGCGCATGAGACCCAGAATGTCGGGGTCGAGCGCGTTCATCTTGGTATGGAACTCGAGCGCGGCGACGCCGTCGCCGATATCCCACAGGCTCGCCGAGCGATTGCGCAGCAGCGGCTTGGCCGCGAGCCGGAGGTCGGCGAGCAGGAGCACGCCCTTGGGTCGCTCGATCGGGCGATAGCTGCCAGTCGGCGCGAGTGCTACGCGCCGCCCGGCCTCGACGCGATAGAAGCCGCCGGACTCGGCGGCACGCGCAACAAGCGACGGCACGGTCTGGCCATCGGCTTTGAGGCGCTCGGCAAACCAGCGCGGGCCGATTTTGTCGATCAGCTCGAACGGGCCCTGGCCCCAATTGTAGCCGAGCCGCATGGCGTCATCGACCGCCTGGATCGAGCCCGCGATCTCTGGCACGAGCGCGGCGGCATAAGCGAGCGTGCGCGACATCACGCGCCAGGCATAGCCACCGGCGGGTTCCGGGTGCTCGAACAACGCCGGCAGTCCGCCCTTCCTGGCGACACTGACGCATTCAAGCCGGGGCTTTCGTGCCTTGGCATAGGCAAGCGACTTCAGGTCGATCGCCTCCTTGACCTTCTTGCCGTCATGTTCGGCGAGGCGATAGAAGCCGCCCTTGCCCTTGCGGCCGATCAGCCCCCCTTCGATCATGCGGCGCACCGGCTCGGCCTCGCGGTGGATGGCGCGAAACGCGTCGCCCTCCTTGACCGCGTTGTAGAGGCTGCGGCCGACCAGCGGCATCAGGTCGATGCCCACCAGGTCCATCAGCGCGAACACGCCGGTTTTCGGAATGCCGAACGGCCGGCTCAGCACGGCGTCGGCCTCCTCGATCGGCAGGCCGGAATCGAGCGCCTCGTTCAGCGCGACTTGAATCCAGAACGTGCCGATGCGATTGGCGATGAAGCCCGGCGTGTCATTGGCCTCGATCACGCCCTTGCCGAGCGAGAGGTCGCAGAAATGGTTGATCGCCTCGATCGCATCGCGCCGCGTGCTCGGTCCCGCCACCAGCTCGAGCAGGCGCATATAGCGCGGCGGATTGAAAAAGTGCGTGATCAGGAAGTCGCGCCGCAAGCGCTCGGGCAGGCCCTCGGTCAAGGCGGCAAGGCGGATCGTCGAGGTATTGGACGAAACGATCGAGCCATCGCGCCGCACGCCCTCGATCTTCCGGTAGAGCGCCTGCTTGATCTCTAGCTTCTCGACCACCGCCTCGATAATCCAATCGACATCCTTCAGCTGGTTCAGATGATCGTCGAGATTGCCGGTACGGATGCGCTTGGCGAAGCGCCTGTCCATGAAGGGGGCAGGATCGGTCTTCAACATGCGCTCGATCGCGCCTTCCGCAAGCGCGCTCCTGTTGCGCCCGCCCTCCGGCACGATATCCAGCAGCACGACCTCGGCGCCTGCATTGGCAGCATGCGCAGCGATCGCGCCGCCCATGACGCCGGAGCCAATGACCGCGACCTTGGCGATCGCCATCACGCGGCCTCGAGCACCGTGGCGATGCCCTGGCCGCCGCCGATGCACTGCGTCGCCAGCGCGTAGCGCTTGCCCTCGCGCTGCAGTAGTTGTGCCGCCTTGCCGGTGATGCGGGCCCCCGTGGCACCCAAGGGATGGCCGAGCGCGACCGCGCCGCCATCGAGGTTCATCTTAGTCTGATCGAAGCCGAGCTCCCGCCCGCAGGCGAGCACTTGAACCGCGAAGGCCTCGTTGATCTCGATCAGGTCCATGTCGGTAAGCTGAAGGCCGGCGCGGGCGAGCGCCTTCCGCGTCGCCAGCACCGGGCCGATGCCCATGACCTCGGGTGCACAGCCGGCGACCGCGATGCTTTTCACGCGCGCCAGCACCTTGAGACCCTTTTTCTTCGCGTAGTCCTCCGAGCATACGAACACCGCGGCGGCGCCATCGGTGAGAGGTGATGACGTGCCGGCCGTCACGGTGCCGTCGGCCGCGAAGGCGGGCTGCAATGTCTTGAGCTTCTCGGCGTTGGTGTCGGGACGGATGCAGCCATCAACCTCGACGACACCCGCTTCGGTCTCGATCGGCACGATCTCACCCTTGAGCTTGCCGCCGCCGGACGCCGCCGCCGCCTTTCGGTGGCTCTCGACCGCGAACGCCTCCTGCTCCTCGCGCCTGATCTGATATTTGCGGGCCAGCACCTCGGCCGTCTCGCCCATCGACATGAAGACCTCGGGCATCGTCTCATAGAGCGTCGGGTTGGGCATCGGGTTGAAGCCGCCCATGGGAACCCGGCTCATCGATTCAATGCCTGCGCAGACAAAGGCCTCGCCCGCGCCCATGCGGATCGCGCCGGCCGCGATGTGGATCGCCTGCATCGACGAACCACAGAACCGATTGACCGTAGCGCCGGCCGCCGAGGTCGGAATGCCCGCGAGCAGGCCGATCAGGCGGGCGACATTGAAGCCCTGCTCGCCTTCGGGGAAGGCACAGCCGACGATCACGTCCTCAATCTCGGTCGGGTCGACGCCGAGGCGCGCGACCAAGGCCTTTACAACGATGCCGCCGAGATCATCGGGCCTCGTGTGAATGAGCGCGCCCTTGTGGGCGAAGGTGAATGGAGAGCGGGCATAACCCGCGATGCAGACCTCGCTCATGATGGCGACCCTCTCATGCTTCGGTGTGGCGCATTCAATTCGTGCTAGCGGCCGGCTTGCGCCCGGCCTCCTCCGCGACGAGCTCCTTCTTCGAGAGCTTGCCGATCAGAGTCTTGGGCAACTCGGTGCGGAACTCGATCTCGCGCGGCATCTCGATCGGTGAGAGCTTGTCCTTCAAGAACGCGATCAGGGTGTCCGCGCTCAGGCTCTGTCCCTCGCGCAGGCGCACAAAGGCCTTCGGCGATTGCTGGCGATAGGGGTCGGGCACGCCGATCACCGTCACCTCGGCAACCGCGGGGTGCTGATAGATCGCCTCCTCGACATGGCGCGGATAGACGTTGTAGCCGCCGCACAGAATGATGTCCTTCAGTCGGTCGATCAGGAAGACATAGCCCTCATCATCGATGTAGCCGACATCGCCGGTATGGAGGCGCCCGTCGGCGAGGGTCTTTTCACTTTCTTCGGAGCGCTTCCAATAACCGAGCATCACCTGCGGCCCGCGCAGGCAGATCTCGCCGCGCTCGCCCTGAGGCAATACGCGCGAGGGCTCGTCGATCGAGGTGATCTCGACGATCGTGCCGGAAACCGGCAGGCCGAGCGAGCCCGGCTTGCGCTTGCCGGTCGAGGGGTTGACGATCGCCACCGGTGAAGATTCCGAGAGACCATAGCCCTCGACCACGGTGCATCCGGTCAATTTCTCGAACGTGTTCATTACCTCGATCGGCATGGCGGCGCCGCCGGAAATGCAGACTCGGAGCGAGCTCAGGTCGCGTTTCTTGGCGATCACGTCCTTGTGGTTGTTGAGGGCGATGTAGATGGTCGGCACCGCGGGCATGAAGGTCGGGCGCTTCTTCTCAATCGTCTTGAGCAAGAGCTCGATCTCGAAGCGCGGCAACAACAACATGGTCGCGCCCGAGAGCAGACTGAAGTTCATACAGGTCGTCATCGCGAAAACGTGAAAGTAAGGCAGCACGCCGAGCATGATTTCCTGACCGTGCCGCGTCTGCGGAAAATAGAGCAGGGACTGGTGCGCATTGGCGTAGACGTTCGCATGCGTGAGCATCGCCGCCTTGGGCAGCCCGGTCGTGCCGCCGGTATATTGCAGCAGCGCCACGTCGTGCGCGGGCGCGCATTCGTGCCGGGTGAAGCGGCCGTCATTCGCGAGCAGGCTGCTCCAATCGACCAGCCGTTCCTCGCGCGGGACGGCGGCCAGCATCTTCCGCTTTAGGAGCTTGAACAGCGTGCCCTTGAGCGCCGGCAGCTGCTCGGCGAATCGGCACACCACGATGCGCTTCAGCCGCGTCGCACCGAGCATCTTCTGTGCCTTGGCGAAGATCGGCGCAAGGTCGAGGGTGATCAGCACGTCGGCGTCCGAATCCTCGATCTGGCCGCGAATCTCGGCTTCGGCGTTCAGCGGGTTGACGTTCACCACCACGCCGCCCGCCTTCAGGATCGCGAAATAACCGATCACATAAGCGGGGCAATTGGGCAGCATGAGGCATACCTTGGTGCCCTTGCCGACGCCGACGCCCTGCAGCCCCTTCGCTGCCCGGTCCGCCAGCTGTCCGAGCTCGGCATAGGTCAGGCGGCGGCCGAGAAAGTCGATCGCGATGCGCGCGCCATGGGCCTTCACCGCGTCATCGAGCAGCGAATGGAGCGGTCCGGTCGGGATGCGCGCGCGCCAGTTCACATCCTTGGGGTACAACCTCTCCCAGGGGTGCGGTACCGATGTCGCCGTGGAATCGCTCATGTTGGTCTCCCCTTCGGCAGGCTTGCAGCTTGCACCTCGACCTTAGTCTAGGTGGCTCCCGCGGCCGGGGCTAGCAAGGGCGCGGCGCCGGGGTCCGGGTGATCCGATCCACGGTCCCCTTCGTATGAAAATTCATGTATCATGCGCTCGCCACCACCGCTGCCCTGGCCGCCCGCCCTCATCTACCGCAGGGTGCCGCGCGCCCCGGGCTTTATTCAGGCTTCAGGGTGACCGCCGTCGACCCGACCGAACCCCAATTGGATGCGCCTGAGCACCTGATCGCGCGAGTTGCAGCCGATCGGGACCGGGAGGCATTTGGCGCGATTTTCCGCCTCTTCGCGCCCAAGGTCCGCAGCTTCGCGCTGCGCCGGGGCGCGGCCGGGGCGCAGGCCGAGGAGGTGGTCCAGGAGGTGATGCTCGCGGTCTGGCGTCGGGCCGAGACGTTTGACCCCACCCGTGCCAATCTCGCCACCTGGATCTATGCGATCGCGCGCAACCGCATGCTGGATGATTTGCGGCGTGCGTCCGTGCCCCTGCTCGGGGAGGATGAGGCCGGCGAGGAGGCGGCGGAAGAGCCCGACCATGAGGCCCGGCTGGATGGCGAGCGGGATGCCGCGCGCCTGCGCCGGGCGCTGGCGGATTTGCCGCCCGAGCAATCCGAGGTGATCAGAATTGCGTATTACGAGGGTCTGTCGCAGCGCGATCTGGCGGATCGACTGGGCTTGCCGCTCGGCACGGTGAAATCGCGAACGCGGCTCGCGCTCGATCGGCTGCGTTCCGCCATGAAGGTGCAGGTTTGATGTCATGACCCACCCAAGCGAAGAACTTTTGTTGGCCCATGCCTCGGGCAATCTGAAGGGGCCGTTTTCCGTGTTGATCGGTTCGCACGTCGCGCTATGCGATTCGTGCCGGGCGGCGCAACGCCGCCTCGAGGCGATCGGTGGCGCGTTGCTGGATGAGCTTGGGACGGAGGGTTCCTCGGATCGCGGTCTCGCGGCAACG
>Ga0194121_10007064_pt1 | contig 14760 bp, 12 predicted proteins | sample TA2MahCa50mmetaG_FD_148609 | JGI IMG/M metagenome (GOLD analysis project Ga0194121, IMG submission 148609) | Freshwater microbial communities from Lake Tanganyika, Tanzania - TA2015020 Mahale Deep Cast 50m | ecosystem: Environmental > Aquatic > Freshwater > Lake | place: Tanzania: Lake... | reverse complement strand
GATCATCTATCGCGCCGCAAGTCCTGATGTGCTCGAGCAACTTCGCACAACGCTCGGCGCACCCTGATCGCGTCCGCGAGGAACGCCTGCCCTTCCTACCATCGCCCCGCCCCATGTCCGCGCATCCCGCAACCATCACGACACCGATCTACTACGTGAACGATCGTCCGCACATCGGACATGCCTATACGACGACGCTGTGCGACGTGTGGGCACGCACCATGCGCTTGCGCGGGCGCAGCGTGTTCTTCCTGACGGGCACCGATGAACATGGGGTGAAGGTCGAAAAGAGCGCCGCTGCACGGGGCATCACTCCGCGTGCGCTTGCCGATGAGAATGCGGCAGACTTCAAGCGCGTCATGAGCCTCTTCGGACTGTCGAACGACGATTTCATCCGCACGACGGAGCCGCGGCATGAGCGTCAGGTGCAGGCCTTAGTGAAGCGACTACACGAGGGCGGAAGCGTCTATCTCGGCACGTTTGAGGGCTGGTACGACGAAGGGCAAGAGGAGTACTACACCGAGACGAAGGCGAAGGAGCTGAACTATCAGAGCCCCGTGAGTGGGCGCCCGCTCGTGCGAGCCACCGAGAAGAACTACTACTTCCGACTGAGCGCCTTCCAAGAGCGTCTCCAGCAGCACTTCGCCGACCACCCACACTTCGTGCAGCCATCCGCCCGGCAGAATGAGGTGCTCGGACGCCTGCGCGAGGGTTTGCAGGACGTGCCAATCACGCGCACCAACTTCACGTGGGGGATTCCATTCCCAGGCGATCCAGAGCATGTGATCTATGTCTGGATCGATGCGCTGTTCAACTACATCACTGCGCTCGGTGTCGGCGAGCCCAACAGCGACACCGCGCGCGAACGCGCGTGTCACTGGCCCGCTGACTTCCATGTCATCGGCAAGGAGATCCTGTGGTTCCATGCGGTCATCTGGCCCGCGCTGTTGATGGCGCTCGAGCTGCCGCTTCCGAAGAGGATCCATGCGCACAGCTTCTGGATCGCGGATGGCCAGAAGATGTCGAAGTCGCTGGGCAACTTCATCGATCTCCCATCGATCGAGGGATACTTCGCGCACTACGGGCTTGATGCCTGGCGCTGGTACATGGCAACGCAGGGACCGCTGACGACAACGGACGCAGACTTCAGCGCCAAGCACTTCCACGAGACGTACACGAACGATCTCGTCAACACGGTCGGCAATTGTGCGAGCCGCGTTGGTGCGATGATCGGCAAGTACTTCGGTGGAACGCTCCCCGAGGATGCAGAGCGCGGTGGTCCGTGGCCGGATCGATGCGCGAGCGCGGTACGCCAGTGGTGCGATCACATGGATGCGTTTGAACTCGCCGCTGCCGCGCGGTGCGGCATCGATCTTCTGCGTCAGATCGACGGAATGATCAACGAGACGGAGCCGTTCAAGCTCGCGAAGGATCCCGCGAACCTGCCTCGGCTTGCGTCGATCCTCAGCCAGTGTGCACAGACGGTGCGCCTCGCGGGTGTCCTGCTCGAACCATTCATGCCTTCCAAGATGAGTGCCCTCGCCGATGGCTTTGGCGGCGACACATGTCGACACGCACCGTGGGAGGCGCGGAGTGCCTACGGCCACATGCAGCCAGGGTGCGCGGTCGCGAAACTCGCGCTCTTCCCGCGCGTCGAACCGATCGGCAAGGTGCTTGCGGGTTGATGGCGTCGTGCCGGCCGCCCTTTGGCTCCTTCATTTCGCACACCACGAAACAACCAAGCCCGCGCATGCGGGCTTGGAAGTGCGGCTTAGGATGGGAAACTGATCTATCGAAGGCGCTCAGTTTCGGCGGCGACGGTGACCAACAGCCAGGGTGCCCGCGAGGGCCAGCAGTCCCATCGCGCCAGGCGCCGGGATGTATCGGATGTCGATGCTGAGCGTGTCGAGCGTGATGTTGTTTGACACACTGCCGAGGTTCAACTCGAAGCGCGGCAGAATGCTGCCCGTCGGTGGCACGAGCCACCTGTATGCCCGCGTCTGGATCTGACCTTGGCCACCCGGCGCAGTCTGATTCGAGCGAATCTCCACTGCTGAAGGTGAGACGGTCAGTCCACCATTGGGGTTGTCGTAGAGCCCCAGCACGGCACTGTTGTCATTCATGATCGTGCCAATCGTGGCAATATTGACGATCACCTCGACAACCTGCTCCCACGCACCCGCATAGACCGTCAATGAAAGCGGTCCGCCGCTTGCCTGCATATTGCCGGCCGAATCGATCGATGCGCCAAAGCCAAAGTTGAAGAGTGCTGCCCCGGACTCGGTGCCCGCGTAGTTTGGAAGGTTGGGACCGCCGAACGCGCTGTTGAAGATCTCCCACCCGTAGAAGTCAGTGTTCCCAGCGCCGCGCCAAATGGGAATCATCGGATTGACGAAGTCGGCGGCGGCCTGAGAACTGATGGTCACCAGAGCGATACCAACAACCGCACACTTGCCCCTTTGCCCTTGGAACAACATAAAGGCCCTTTCGCCAACTCCGCAAACTGAGGGAAAAACACAATCCCTCTCCCCCCTCAATATGTGCTTGAATGGGCAAAAGTCAAACGGATCATCAGAAACATTTGGGGGGATTCGCAGAGAAGCGTCAATAAGCCTTTGCCCACACCACCCGCTGGGCGCTCGGCGCCCCCGTGATGACGCACGCGCCCCGCTCGCCATCATGCTCAATCGGCACACAGCGAATCGTCACACCGAGCCGATCCTTGATCTCCGCTTCAACCTTTGCGTCGCCGCAGAAGTGCGAGAGCGCAAAGCCCGCATGAATGGGCGTGGGCTGACCCTCGGGCACCGCCGGCGCTTCGAAGAATGCCTCGAAGTCCGACTTCGAATCGATCCGCTTCGTGTGCTGCTCGCGCAGGGCACGCGCACGCGCGAACAGTCCGTCCTGGATCTCCTGCAGCAGCATCGGGATGTTGGCGATGAACTCCGCGCGCTTCATCGACATCTTCTCCTTGTGTCCACGGTCACGCCGAGCCACAAACACGCTGTCACCCGCGATGTCACGAGGACCAACCTCGGCACGGATCGGCACACCCTTCTTGATCCAGTTCCAAGCCTTGTCACCGCCCCGCATGTCGCGCTCATCAACATGGACCTGCACGGCACGCCCATCGAATGTGCGTCCACGCAGATCCGCGGCGAGCGCCTGCGTCCATGCCTTCACAGTGGCCGCATCCTCGGGTTTGTGAACAACGGGAGTGATCACCACATGCACGGGCGCGAGCCGCGGCGGAAGGACCAGCCCATCATCATCCGAGTGAGTCATGATGAGCCCACCCACAAGCCGCGTGCTGACGCCCCATGATGTCGTCCACGCGAACTGCCTCTCGCCGCTCGCGGCGAGGAATTGGATCTCGCTCGCCTTCGCGAAGTTCTGTCCGAGGAAGTGGCTCGTTCCGGCTTGCAGTGCCTTTCGATCTTGCATCATTGCTTCGATGCTGTAGGTATCGACCGCACCCGGGAATCGTTCGCCATCGGTCTTGCGACCGCAGATCACGGGCATCGCCATGAACTCTTCCGCGAAGGTCGAGTACACGCCGAGCATTCGCATCGTTTCCTCGACCGCTTCTTCGCGGGTGGCGTGCGCGGTGTGCCCCTCCTGCCAGAGGAACTCCGCGGTGCGCAGAAAGAGCCGCGTGCGCATTTCCCATCGGACGACATTCGCCCACTGATTGATCAGCAGCGGAAGATCGCGGTAACTCTGAACCCACTTCGCATAGGTCGCACCGATGATCGTTTCGGACGTGGGGCGAACCACCAGCGGTTCCTCGAGTTCACCTGTCGGGTGCAGTTTCCCATCGGGTCCCACTTCAAGCCGATGGTGCGTCACCACTGCGCACTCCTTGGCGAAGCCGTCCACGTGTGTCGCTTCCTTCTCGAGGAAGGAGACAGGAATGAACAGCGGAAAGTAGGCGTTCACATGCCCTGTGTCCTTGAACATCCCGTCGAGAACACGCTGCATGTTCTCCCAAATCGCATAGCCCCACGGCTTGATCACCATGCAGCCCCGCACCGGCGATGTCTCGGCGAGATCCGCCGCACGCACGACCTGTTGATACCACTCGGAGTAGTTCTCAGCGCGGGTTGGTGTGATCGCGGTCGTTGCAGCAGCCATGTCGGGAGCCTATCCCGAGTGCGGGTCACACGCGCGCCACGCGCTGGCGCATGCGCCGAGCGACCGATCCCGCACTCCGCCGCAGCGCTGCGCGAGAGAGGGCGCGTGCCTCGCGGACCGCGGCAGTCCGCAGTCGCAGCGCACGCGCGGCGATTGCACGGCCCTCGGGAGTCGTGCCCTCGATCGCATCAACCAAAATGGCCAAATCACGCGCGCGTCCGAGTGCCTGAGCCGCATCGCGCAGCCGACGCCGCGTGATCGCCGCGCGTTCCCCCGCCGCATCGCCAAGCACCACGAGATGATCCGAAAGGCGTTGGAACGCCCTCCGCGCATCGTGCAGATCACGCTCACCAAGACCCACCCAGGATCGCTCCGCAAAGCGGCGACCCCGCGCCCAAGACCGCTTGAATGTGCGCGTGATCTCATACCAGTCGAGCGTCGCCCCTGCGGGCAGGCGCATGGCTCGGCGCGCAATCGACGCGGCCTCACGCGCACCACGGAGCGGCGTGGCTGTTGGCGAGAGTGTCGAAGGCGTCGGCACCGCATCGATTCCCGCGGTGAGCGGGTGCCCCTTGAGCGCACAGAGTTCCTCGAGCAGCGCGCCAAGCGCATCGCGTTGACGAACCTCCGAGAGATGCGCCTTCGCCTTGCGAAGATTTGCCTTCGCACGCCTACGCCCGAAGTGCATGGCGCTTCGGAACAGATCGTTCAATGACTGGATCCGCTTCAGTGCTCTGCGAGCCTGATGAACGCCTCCAAGTCGATCGAGCATCGCGAGCCGCTCATCGGCGGCATTGCTCAGCCCCTCTTCGACAACCGCGTACTCCTGATCGAGCACGAGCCGAGCTGCGACCACAACAGGAAGATCGATTCGAAGCGCGCTGCCGCCTCGTGGCGCGGGAACCTTTCCCTCTTTCGAGAGCCGCTTGTCCCCTCGCGGCACGATCGCCTCGCGATCATCGGACTGCGTACGCCCGCCGCCTTTGCCACGCGAAACGGCTTCGAGCGCATCGCGGATCGTCAGCGTTGTTGTCAGCCGTTCTTTTTGAGTCTCCAGCGCCATCTTTCACCCAGCACTTTTACCCACCCTAGCCAGCACAAACTTACGGTTGCGGATTTGGATCAGCCAGGACTTCAGGCGGTGTGTTGCACACGGGTGCATCGGTTGGCACAAGCCAGAGTTGCAGCATCTTCGGATAGAACGGCTGCCCCGTCGCGCCCGTGAAGTGCACGGTTGCCAACTGATAGATGCCGTCGGCGGGATAGACCACATCGACCTCAGCGCGTCCACCCGACAGCCGCACCTGCCGCACATACAACACGCTCTTGTCGCCTTCGCGCATCACCCGTCCAGTGCCAAGTCGCTTGGCGACGATGCGCCAGACCTGCTTTGGAGTGTTGGGTGGCAGATCAAAGACCACTTCAGTTCCCGCACACATGCGACCGTGCACGAAGGTGATGGAATCAGCCATCAGGTTGGGCAACGGCTGCAGACTTGGATCCGCCTTCGGTGCGCCAGGAAACTCCGGGTAGGTCATGGCCGCTGAACAGCCGACCATCTGCAACGAAACGCCAACGAAAAGCAGAACGGCGAGCGCATCACGGACGGCACGTACGCCGAACATTCCAAGCGTGCAGATTGGGAGGAGTTGTGATCGCATCATTCAATTCCTTCCGTGGCGCATCAAAGCGCTCGAAGGGTACGGAACACCAGTCATGCGACGACGGCTGCGCAGCCGCCGCGCGCGGGCGTCACTTCTCGACCCGCTGAACGAACCAATACTCCATATCGATCGGCGCTTGGCGACCGAAGATCGTGACCAGCACACGAACTTGCCCCTTGTCGGGGAAGACTTCGTCGATGGTTCCTTCGTAGCCCTGGAACGCGCCTTCCTTGATCGTGACATTGTCTCCCTTGTGGAGATCCATGCGGAGTTGCGGCGCTTCCTCCGCGGGCTTCGAGTCGAACAGCATCTTCTCGACTTCACTCACCGACATCGGCGTTGGGCGACCTGCGGTGCCGACAAAGTCGCCGACGCCCGTGGTCTCCTTGATGAGGAAGAACACATCCTGCGGGATGCGTCCATCCGGCTCCAGCCGCATTTCAACGAAGACATAGCCGGGATACAGCTTCGACTCTGTGACCGTCTGCTTCCCCTGCTTGCCGAGCACCTTGATCTTCTCGGTCGGCACCATAATGCGCCCCACGAGATTTTCCATGCCTTCGATCTGCACCTTGCGCAGCAGCGTGCTGCGGACTGAGTCTTCTTTGTTGCTCGCCACGCGCAGCACGAACCAGTCCATGCCATCGCGGAACATCGGAAGTTCGCCTTCGGCGACCTCCTCCTGTGGACGCGCCTGCGTTGGCGTGCTCATCCGCGTCGTCTCGACGCCGAGGCTGCGTGCAGTTGCGCGAGGGTTCGCCTCGCCGGCACGAAGCGCGCGAAGATTGCGCGGCGCAGCAGGTTCTTCTGTCACCACTGTCGCCTTGGGCTTGCGGCGCGTCTTCGGCTTGACAGGCTTTGTCTCCGCTTCGCCACCGGACGCCGCACCGTGGGAGCCTGCCGATTCACCGCTGACATCCGATGCTCCTGAGTGCTCGTGTTCTGAATGTTGATCGAGGTTCATGTCCGTATTGCTCACATACCAGGCTCAAGAACTCGCAGCTGAACGAACAGCAGGAAGAACGCCTGATCGAAAACGAAACAGAAGAGTGCAATGATCGCGCTTGTGAAGATCACCACCATGGTGGAGCCGGTGATCTCGCGGCGCGTTGGCCACGACACCTTCTTCATCTCCGACTCGGTCGCACAGAGGAAGTCCACGCTGCCGACATGCTTGGCGGTGGCCAAGTAAATGAACGGGCAGCACACCGCAACGAAGATGCCTGCGATGCCCCACGAAACGTAGATCGGGTTGATGCCCCAATCGACACCCGCGAAGATCGACTGCAGCCACCAGCCACCGAGGACAGCAACGAGCCCACCGGCTGTTGCCGTGAGAACGCGCGTCCAGTAGCCCTGTCCTGACTTGTACATGGGGTCAAACCTTCTGAGACTCAGACCAAATCAACCGCACACTGCCTCATCAAATCCGTCAGCACGCGAGACCTCTCACGAACACAGTCCCGTGCTTGCACGCCGCGCAGGAACACGCCGAGAGGGGATCGAACCCACGACCTGCGGATTTGGAATCCGCTGCTCTACCAGCTGAGCTATCGGCGTCCAGACGGAAGAAACGCAACGGTCACTTCCGTTTGATCTTGTGGAGCGTGTGCCTTCGCAGCCGAGGGCTGAACTTCTGGAAGCCCTGCTTCACCTTCTCCGCGATGCCGCCTTTGACGCGGATCTCGGTACGGTAATTCATGTCACCTGTCTCGGTGCATTGAAGCCACACATACTCGCGGTCCAGACTCTTCTTCGCCATGGGATCATTCCAGGATTTTGCTGACGACGCCTGAACCGACGGTCTTGCCGCCTTCGCGCACAGCGAATCGGACGCCTTCTTCCATGGCAACGCCCTTGCCTTCGAGATCGACCTGCAACTTCACGTTGTCGCCGGGCATGCACATCTCTGCACCAACGAGCGTGAGCTTGCCGGTGATGTCCGTCGTGCGGAAGTAGAACTGCGGCTTATAGCCCGTGAAGAACGGCGAGTGACGACCGCCTTCTTCCTTCGTGAGCACGTACACCTGCCCCTCGAACTTGGTGTGGGGCTTGATCGATCCTGGCTTGCAGAGCACCTGGCCGCGCTCGATGTCGTTCTTCTCGACGCCACGCAGGAGGCAGCCGACATTGTCGCCCGCCATACCCGAATCGAGCGTCTTCTGGAACATCTCGACGCCAGTGACGGTGGTCTTGAGCGGCTGAGGGCGGAGTCCAACGACTTCGACTTCATCGCCGACCTTCACCTGACCGCGCTCGATACGACCTGTTGCCACCGTGCCACGACCCTTGATGGAGAACACGTCTTCGATTGACATCAGGAAGGGCTTGTCCGTCTCGCGCACAGGCTCGGGGATGTAGGAATCGATCGCGTCCATGAGGTCCGCGATGCACTTGTTCTTCGCCGCATCACCTGGGTTCTGCAGGGCTGGGAACGCCGCGCCTCGCACGACAGGAATCTCCTTCGCGGGGAAGTCGTACTTCTTCAGCAGGTCGCGCACCTCCTCCTCAACGAGGTCGATGAGTTCCGCGTCTTCCACGGCATCGCACTTGTTGAGGAAGACCACGATGCGCGGCACGCCGACCTGACGCGCGAGCAGCACGTGCTCGCGGGTCTGCGGCATCACACCGTCGTACGCGCTCACCACAAGAATGGCACCGTCCATCTGCGCCGCGCCAGTGATCATGTTCTTCACATAGTCGGCGTGACCGGGGCAGTCGACGTGCGCATAGTGACGCTTGCCCGTCTCGTACTCGACGTGCGACACTGCAATGGTGACGATCTTGGTCGGATCACGGCGACCTTCGCTTTCGGAGGCCTTCGCGACCTGGTCGTAGGAGATCGGCTTGCCGAATCCGCGTGCTGCCTGCACGGCAGTGATGGCTGCGGTCAGCGTGGTCTTTCCGTGATCAATGTGTCCGATGGTGCCCACATTGACATGTGGCTTGGTGCGATTGAAATTTTCCTTGGCCATGGCAGTTGCTCCGTGATGCAGCGATGACGAATCCGATGGCGGGAACCCAACACGAGTTCCCGCGGAAGCCACCGAAGGGGATTGAACCCTCGACCTCACCCTTACCAAGGGTGTGCTCTACCACTGAGCTACGGTGGCGTTCCCGAGATGAAAAACCGCCCTCTCGGGCGGCGGGAGGCAGAGTGTATCGGCGAACGGTGCGGCTCACAAGAGGCGGTTCGCGCAAATCATTGGAGGTCTGGTGCGCGCCACCAGCGGGTCACTATGGTGCCGGGTTATCGGTCTTGTCGAGATTCGTGACCTTCAGCCCGCGAGGCGTGGGATCGTTTGGGCTAGGTGCTGGCGGTGATGCTGGGCTCGTGAAGAACGGCCCCTGCAGTTCCTGCAGCGTGTTCCATTTCGCTTCGGTCTGGACATGGCCGTCCATGCAAAGCAAAAGCGTGGTCTCGCCTGGGTAACGGAAATCCACTTCGCACAGACCAGCATCTGACCCAGTCCACGGAATCTCGCTTGGATCGATGATTTCACCCGCACGGCTGTCCACCAAGTAGATCGCCTGCGATGGGGACTTGATTTGCGCGGCGGTGAGATACCGCCCGAGCACATTGGTCGCCTGCGTCCCTTCACTCGTCAGACCGAGCCACGGTGCTGCCGTGAAGAAGTTGTTCGCAGCGAAGTAGCCGGGCTGCCCCCTCTCGCGCGGACCTGCTCCGTTGCCCCAGGGATACGCCTCAGAGTCTTCATCGAGCGAGTATGGGTTCGCCATCTCAACCGTTGAACGCAGGATGTTCTGGCGATTGTCGGAAAACACCTGATAGACGAGGCGATCGGGCGAATCGAACTTGTAGTTGTAGCCGCCGATCTCCGTTCCTGAGTCTGGATCTTCGATGATCTCGCCGCCCGCCATCATCGGCATCACGAAACTGCCGAGATTTCCAGTAGTCCAGAGAATGTCCGCCCAGGTGCCAACGAGCGGCAGACCGAGCGGCGGGTTGTTCACCTGCGTGCCTGGTCCAGTCTGTGGGGATCGCATGCTGCCGCGGAACTGGATCGCAGGCAGTCGATGATCGAACTGGCTGGGCAGGCAACGATCACGGTTGTCGGAGGTGTAGCCATGCATCAGCGTGGCGATCTGCCGAAGATTGTTCTGACTTGCAGCCCACTCGCTGTTCGCCTTGGCGATGCGAAGCGCGGGCAGCAGCAGTGCGATCAGCAGCGCGATGACCGCGATCACGACGATGACTTCCACGAGCGTGAAAGCCCGCGTACGGCAGAACGCTCGCGAAACACTGCTGCCCAAACGTGCAATGCGGCGGTCGGTCATCGGCGTGGTGTCTCCTGAATGGCAGGCGCGATCATCAGTCCTTACGCAGCGGGAATCATCCCATACCCATCGTCATGAGGAATTCTGCGTTCGACTTCGTCTTGGAAACGCGGCTGCGGAGGAGTTCCATCGCCTCCACCACGTTCATGTCGGATACGACCTTCCGCAGACGGATAATGAGTTCCAGTTCCTTGGGGTCCAGAAGCAGTTCCTCGCGGCGGGTGCCCGAGGCGCCCACATTGATCGCGGGATAGATGCGTTTCTCCACAAGCTTGCGGTCCAGGTGAAGTTCCGCATTGCCGGTTCCCTTGAACTCTTCGAAGATCACCTCGTCGGCCCGGCTGCCGGTATCGACCAGCGCGGTCGCGATGATGGTGAGCGAACCGCCACCTTCGATGTTTCGTGCACTGCCGAAGAACTTCTTGGGCTTGATGAGCGCGGAGTTGTCCACGCCGCCTGAGCCAATCTTGCCCGAGTTGGGCATCGCATTGTTGTATCCGCGTGCGAGGCGCGTGATTGAGTCAAGGAGGATCACCACGTGCTCGCCGCACTCGACGAGTCGCCGTGCCTTCTCCATGACCATCTCGGCCACTTGGATATGGCGCGAGGCCTCTTCGTCGAATGTGCTCGCGACAACCTCGACACGGATGGGTGTGTTGCGCTTGAAGTCGGTCACTTCTTCGGGTCGCTCGTCGATGAGCAGAACGATGGTGTGCACGTCGGGGTGATTGACTGCAACGGCGTTCGCGATCTGCTGCAGGATCACGGTCTTGCCCGTACGCGGCGGCGCGACGATGAGCGCGCGCTGACCGAATCCCAGTGGGGTCACCATGTCGATGACTCGCGGCTCGATCCGCGTGGGCTGATCGAGCATCTCAAGATGGATCCGGTGATTCGGATGCAGCGGGGTGAGGCTCTCGAAAACCGGCAGCGAGTGCGCCGCTTCGGCAGCAACACCGTTGATGGTTTCGACCTTCAGCATCGCGAAGAACAGTTCGCCTTCCTTCGGGGCACGGATGTAACCGCGGACTGTCTGCCCACGGCGTAGCCCGAGCGTTCGGATCGTCTGCGCACTGATGAAGACATCGTCCTCGCACGCGAGGTACGAGTACTCGGCGCTGCGCAGGAATCCATGCCCGTCAGGCGTGATGTCCAGCGAACCTTCTGCCATCATCAGACCATCTTTCAGTGCACGCGCACGAAGGATCTCGAACACGAGCCTTTGGTTGGGCAGCCCGCCCATGTCCTCAAGCCCTTCCTTCTTTGCCTCCTGCAGCAGGTCGTCGGTACCCATGCGGTGCAGTGCCACGAAGTCTGGCTCTGCCGCACCCTTCTTTGCTGGCTTCTTCTGCTCAGCGAGTTGAGCGTCAAGGGCCGCGCGGTCTGCCGCAAGCACCTCGTCGCTCGGCAGCGTGCCGGGCGCGAAAACGACCTGCGGCTGATGGTGCTGACCGCCGCCGCCGCCACCACCGCCACCGCCGCGACGGCGTCGCCGACGCCCCTTCTGGTGGAAGTCCTTCCCCTGTTGATGGTGCGACTGTGGCTGTGCTTGTGTTTGAGTTTCACTCATGATGTGTACCGCGTGGGTTTTTGCCAACCATGTGCTGGGCGCTTTCGGGGAGATCGGGTCGACAACGAATCGATCTGTGCTTCCCCTTGATGTATGTGCCGCGTGCTGGACGAACGCCGCGAGTGCGGGCTGTCCAAACAGCCGAGCGGCGCGAACGCCGCATCACTTCTTCCTGACAAGCTCTTCGAGAATCAGGTCGAGGGTCCGGGCCACACAAGCCCGCAACGAGCCCAGCGGGCCATCGTTGACGACTACATGATCGGTCATAGAACGCTTCTGGTCAAGTGGCATTTGCGATTTTTCCCGCCGATCCAGCTCCTCGGCGGTCCAGCCCCGCGTGCGTTGCAAACGCTCCAAACGCACCGATCGCGGAGCATCGATGAACAGGATGCGGTCGCATTCGGACACGAGCCCCGCTTCGATCAGCAGCGGCGCGTCGATGATCAGTGCGCGCGTCCCCCGCGGCGCGCTTGCGAACAGGATGCGGCGGCGTTCATGGATGAACGGGTGCACGATCGATTCGAGCCACGCGCGTTCGACCTGCGCACCTGCCCCGGCGAAGATGCGGGCGGCGACTTTCGATCGGTCCACCGTTCCATCGCTCTGCAGAACGCCGCTGCCCCACCGCTGCGTGATCGCGTGATGGATGTGTGGATCGCTGAGCGCGGCGCGTGCATGCGCATCGGAATCGGAGACCACGCAGCCGAGCGCCGCAAGTTCCTGCGCGACGGTCGACTTGCCAGCGCCGATGGCGCCAACAAGTCCGATCACGGGAAGACGGTGTGGTGAACGCGCGCTCATGCGCGGGACCATGTTGCGCCTTGTGGACCGTCCTTGATCTGCACGCCGATCGCCGCGAGTTCATCGCGCACGCGATCACTCTCCTTCCAGTCCTTGCGAGCGCGCGCCGCCGCTCGCGCAGCAATCAGCGACTCGACCTTCGCGATGAACGCGGGATCCTCTGGCGCAGCGGCGCCCGCGACGATCGTGTTTCGACCGAACACGCCGAGCACGGAGTCGATCGAGAGCAGGCTCGCGAGTTCGCGCTGTGGGCAACTTGTGCCGCGCGTGTCCGCGGGCGCGGCGCATGCCTCGTTGAGTGCCGCGACTGCTCGCGCGACATTGAGGTCGTCGCACAGCGCCCCAGTGCATGCAGCAAGGGCGCGTTCAAAGGGGCCTTCCGCGCGAGATTCGTCCGCGGCGGTCGAACCTCCACGCGCCTGCGAGTCCGCTGCGGCAGCGGCGACCAAGGCACTGCGCGATCGACACCAGCGGTCGATCATGCGCTGGCAATCCTGCAGTCCTTGCAGCGTGAAGTTGGCGTTGCTTCTGTAGTGCGTGCGGACGAGTTCAAGGCGTAGTGCCGCGGGCGTCACGCCCTTGGCGAAGAGGTCGCGCGCGGTGAAGAAGTTGCCCTTCGACTTCGACATCTTCTCGCCCTCAACCTGAAGGTGGCGCGTGTGGAACCAGTTGCGGGCGAAGGAGGGACGACCCGTTGCGCAGCAACTCTGTGCTATCTCGCATTCATGGTGTGGGAAGATGTTGTCTTCACCGCCCGAGTGCAGGTCGATCTCGTCACCGAGCAACATGCGAGCCATCACACTGCACTCGATGTGCCAACCGGGGTAACCCTCGCCCCACGGTGATGGCCAGCGCATCAGATGCCGCGGGTCGGGTTTCCAAAGCAGGAAGTCGGCAGGATGGCGCTTCGCAGCCTGATTCGCGGCATCGATGCGCTCGCCCGCACCTTCGCGCAGTGCATCCAGTGTGTTGCCCGACAGACGACCGTACTCGGGGAACGAACGAACATCGAAGTACACGGCGCCGTCACGACCGACATACGCGTGGTTGCGCGCGATGAGTTCGGCGATCATCGCGACCATTTGTGGAATGCAGCGGGTTGGCCGCGGCATCCGTGCATCCGCGCTACCACCCGAGGCGACGATCGACTGCGTCTCAAGGGCGACCTTCAGGCCAAGCAGACACGCGTCCTCCATGAATCGGCCGGCATAGAAATCCGCGATGGCCAGCGGATCGGATGGGTCGATGTCCGCGCCTGCTGGGAGTTGGCCGGACTTCTTCGCTTCCGCGATGCGGCGCCCTGCGACGGCCATCTTGTCCTCGCCGCCGCCGTCAGCGATGCCGTCGTCGGTCATATGACCAACGTCCGTGATGTTCATGATGTGACGGACACGGTGACCGAGCAGTTCAAGCGTGCGGCGCAGGATGTCCGCGTTCAGGAACGAACGGAAGTTGCCGATGTGCGCATCGTCGTAGACGGTCGGACCGCACGTGTAGAACGTGATGCCACGCCGCGCGTCGATCGGCACCACCGCCTCGCCTCGGTGCGTGAGCGTGTTGTGGAGAATGAGAACGCTCAATCCCCCTAATCTAGTGACCCGCCTTGCACTGGTGGGGTCCGCTCTCCGGATGACCTCTGACACGCCTCGCGACTCTGCATTCGCAGTTCGATCAGTTTGAGTTCAATGTGCAACTCGTAACTACTGATGAAGAGCGCGAATCTCAGCCCTGTCAAGCCGTCCAGAAAGCCGCACTTGAGGAAATACATATAGGCAAATCGAAGGAGGAACTTGCAAGGCAACCTCGGGTAGATGTGTCGCTTGAACCACCTTCGGCGAGCTGGCCCATCTCCGAAGAGCCGCGCCTCCAACTTCACTCCGGGGGCATGCTCCTGCGCAAAGATCGCCTGAGCCTCGAGAGTCGAATAACGATTGTGCTTTGAAATGTGGTGCTCAAGGGGACGCCGATCGAAGTGGATCAGGTCCTCCGCGATATAGCCAACTGGTCCGTCGACCACCAGATGCTCATGGACGAGGCGATCTTCGTATCGAGCACGACCTCGCCGAAAAAAGCGGATGTTCCACGAGGGGTAGTACCCGCTGTGCCGAATGACGCCGCCAAGGAACACGAAGTGTCTGTTGATGTAGTACCCGATCGGGTCATTCGCTTCGGACGAGCGATTTGATCGGGACACCAAGGCGTCTCGAAGTGCTGGGGTCACCGCCTCATCAGCATCCACAATCAGCACCCAGTCTGCTGTCAGCGGCAAAGTGTCGAGAGCCCAATTCTTTT
>Ga0194121_10007062_pt1 | contig 14763 bp, 17 predicted proteins | sample TA2MahCa50mmetaG_FD_148609 | JGI IMG/M metagenome (GOLD analysis project Ga0194121, IMG submission 148609) | Freshwater microbial communities from Lake Tanganyika, Tanzania - TA2015020 Mahale Deep Cast 50m | ecosystem: Environmental > Aquatic > Freshwater > Lake | place: Tanzania: Lake... | reverse complement strand
GCAGCCGGTCCTGAATCCACGCCGCCATGGCCTCGACCTCGGCGGCCTCGACGTCCCAGGGACGGCGCTGCAGCTCGACGAGCCGCTGCGGCGACGGCATTGCGATCTGTAGGGCGTGCTCCAAGCGTGTGATCATGTCGGGGATCCTTGGGTCGCTCATGCCTTCCTCCGGTGACTCTCCCAGTCGAACGTGATAACGCGGCTGCCGTCCTCGCGCAAGCGATCCATGATGCGCTCGCCAAGGAAGCGAGCGACGTCATCCTTCGCCAAGTTGGACAGCAGCAGCGTCGGCTTCATCTTCTCGTAGCGCTCGTTGAGCAGGTCGAACGTCAGGTTCTTTTCGGTGTCCGATCCGAACTGCACGCCGATCTCGTCGAGGATCAGCAGGTCGGGCTGGCTCATCGCGCGGATGGCGTCGCCTTCGCGCTCGTCGGTCGCCTTGTGCCAGGTGTCCTTGATGCGGCGCATCGCGCGCTGGACCGTCGAGTAGTAGACGCTCGCGCCCTTGCGAAGCAGGTGGTTGCCGATGGCGCATCCGAGATGCGTCTTGCCGGTGCCTGGTCGGCCCAGGAACAGCATCGAGCGGCCGGTCGCCAGCACCTCGTCGAAGCCGACGGCGTACTCGGTCGCCCACTTCAGCGCCGACTTCTGTGCGTCGGTCGTGGCGATGTAGCCCTCAAGCATGCGGTCGCGGAACCGCTCAGGGATGCCGGCGCGCGTCTGGCGTTCGGTCCAGGCCGCGACGGCGAGGTCGTTCTGCCGCTGCTGGCGCTTCTCGTCCTCCTGCTGCAAGCGTTCGCGCTCGCACTGCTGGCAACCGCTCCAGACCGGTCGGTTGACGCCGATGCAGCCGATGTATCGGCTGGTGTAGGGACCGTGCGACTCGCACACGACGGGGGCTGTCTTCTCCATGGTCACAGATCCTGGACCTGCTCGGTCCCGTAGTCGATGTCGGCGATGCTGACCGGTCCGCGGCCTTTGACCCAGTCGGCCTTGAAGCCTTGCCATCCGCGCTCGATGCAGGTGCGCAGCGCCTGGTCGATGGTCATGCCGGCGGCCTTGGCCTCGCGGCGGATGCCGGCGACGACGGTCTCGGTCAGCGTGGCGCGGCGCAGCTTCCGCAGCGCGGCGAACTCGTCCCAGACGGCAGCCGTGACGTCTTCCGGTCGAGCAGCAAGCGCCCGAGCGGAGCGAGGTGCGCGTATATTCTGCTCGTCTGGGGTTGGGGTTGGGGTTGGGGTTGGGGTTGGTGGCATTGCTTGCGTCATGCTTGCGTCATGCTTGGGCAATGCTTGAGGAGTGCTTGAGCTATGCTTGTTGGATGCTTGAAGCATCCCCGAAGCATTCCGCGACCAGCGACGCTCTGCGGCGGTCTTCGCCCGCGCCTTGAACGTCTCGCCCCTCACCAGTTCCTCGTCGCATCGCCGGTTGTGCCACCCATCCTCGCCGGCCTGGAAGAACTCCTTCAGGACCGACTCGACTACGTCCGGCGTCACCGCCATGCGGACAAGGCGAGCAACGCGACCTACATCCAACGGCAGCGGACCGCCTTGTGCGTAGTAGAGATCCAGCATCCTGCGGTAGGCCAGATCCTCGGCGTCGCTCAGGTGCGACGTCCTGCTGGCGTAGTCGCCAACGTGGAAGGCGTACCACTTCACGGCTTGGCCTTGCCGTTCACGGCCTCGCGCAGACGCGCATACTGCTCGCGCGAGCGGCGCAGGTTGCAGTTGAAGCAGGTGCTGCCGAGGACGTAGCGGATGCGGTTGCCGCAGTTAACGCACGGGCGCCCCAGGTAGTGCCGGTGCCCGAGCCGGATGGCTTCTTGACGTGGTCGCAGTTGGTCCATGGCTCGCCCTTACCGTGGGCCAAACCAGAACTCAAGGCCAAACTAAAGATAAGCCTGGAGGCGCGCGACCAACTCCATCCTCATGCGCTGCCCGTGCGGGTGGCCCTTGTAGTTAGCCAACTCCTCGGACAAGTAGGCCACGCACTGCTGCGCGACCCACTGCGTGCTCTGGTAGCTCTCGGCCGCGACAGTCTCGACGCTGGCCTGATCGCCGCGGATGCGGCCCAGCCAGGCGCGGGCCTGCGTGCGCCAGCATTTTGCGCGCTCCGTCGCCAGCTCGGCGCGGGTTCGGGCAGCGATGTCGGAGAATCCCGTTCCTTGGGTCGTGTCGCTCATGGTTGTGGCTCCTGCGGCTTCGCGTCCTTGCGCCTATACGGCCCTCTGCGCCCCGATCTGCTCTTGGTCGGTAGTGGTCGCCCCAGGCCGACGAAAGCGCCTACAACGGCCTCGTGGATGCGTTTTGCGCCCACGCGCTGGGCCCATACCCGCAGCTGGGCCTCGATGGCCTGCCACTCGCGGATGCGTTTTGCGCCCACGCGCTGGGCCCATACCCGCAGCTGGGCCTCGATGGCCTGCCACTCGCGGTCGCGCCGACGCTGGTCGGCCTCGCGCTGCAACCGCCGGCGGCAGACGACGCAGTTGTAGTTCCGCGTCCACCGCGTCGTGCAGCCGCACGTCGGGCACGGCACCCACTCGTAGGTGATCGCGCCGGCAGCCACCGCAGCGTCGCGCGGAGCACACCGTGGACGGCCAGGCTTTCGCCGCGGGCCGAGCGGCTTGGTGCGCGGGCGGCCGCGCGGTCGAGGATCCATGCTGTCGCAATATCCAGCCGAGCCGCCGGCGTCAACCTAAAAGGTCCACGGACGGCCGAAGCTACTCGACACTCGAGCCGCAAGGAGCCTCGACTGCAGTCGCCGGGAACTACCGACCGGCGCTCTCCTCTGCTCGTGCCGCGGCTCACGCCGCGCGTCCGTGGTGGTGTGTTAGATCGCCGCGCAGGCCGCAATGGCACACGCAGCCACGGCAGCCAAGACGCACCACGTCAGAGCTACCGCGCTGTCGCTTTCACGCCGGTGGTGCCGACGCTGCTGCGACCAAGATGAAAAGCCCTCGCTGGTCTCGAGCTGCCGGTCAGAACACTCGGGACAGCCGCTGTGGGCGTCGCTTTTGGGTTCCTGGGAGGGAAGCGGCTCCAGCGAGGGCATGGTGTGTCTATAGGGTTTTGCGGCGGCGATGCAACTACGCCGGCACGTCGGCGGTCCAACCGATGTTGACCGTGCGGCCGCTCCAGCCGTCGCCAAAGTCGCTGGCGCCCACCAGCGACGCCGAGGTCACACGCATGATCGGCAAGCCGTCGCGCCAAGTCCGCATCGCCGCGACCAGCGCGTTGCACTCAGCCAGCACCGCAGCGTCGCCATTCTCGCGCGGCGCGTAGACCGAGACCAAGACGGTGCCGCTCCAGCGGTATCGGTCGGGGTCCGTCACCACGACGGCGCTGTCGACCGTAGTCGTGACGCGCGCCCACACCGACGCAAAGTCGGGCACCGGCGAGTTGTCGATCACCACCGGCACGTCGTCGAGAACGTCGAGAACAGCCTGGCGCACCGTCTGCAGCACGTCGGTCGTCGTCGTCACAGCGCAGCCACCAGCACGCCCTTGAAAATGCGCGCGACGGTGCGAATCCACGCCTGCTCGATGAGCTCCTGCACGCGGACGCGCTGCGTCAGCAGGCGGTTCTGCGCCTCGGCGTTCAGCGCCTTCAGCAACGGCGTGACGTCCTCGCCGCGCGCGATGCGTACCGGCATCAGCGCCGCATCTTCCGCCAAGCTCGCCAGCGCCATGCGCGTCTCGAGGTCGTAGGTTCCCTCGAGACCGGCAAGCAGCGCGTGCAGCTCGTCTTTGAGGACGCTCTCGATCTGGTTCGGGACGGCCATGCCATCACCTCAGGCCGCGCGCCTTGGCGTCGGCAAGCACACGCTGACCCCAAGCCTCCAGCGCACGCAAATGGATTCGCTTCGCGCCATCATCAAGCTTGGGGTCCGCGTTCACATAAGCCGTCATCATCGGCGCAAACCACTCGTAGGTGGCAAGGTCGGCGCTGGCGCGCTGGGCATCGGGACAGGCGCAGCCGGCAAACGCCAGCGACATAACGAACAGCCATCGTCGAATCTTGCTCATTGTGTTTTGGTTTTTAAGTTGTCTATGATTTTTTGAATCAACTGAATGTCGGCCTGGTTGCTAGACCTACTGTTCTCGATGATCTGGCGAGTTGATTCTGCAAATGTCTTGTTGGACGCCTCGACTGAATCACAAAAGTCGGCGCTGATTTTCATCACAGTGTCGCTGTGTTCTTTCCGCATCTCGCTGATGCTTCGCAGAAATAGTACGATGACGAAAAGCATCGCGCCCACCGTGCCGCTGCCCAGCAAGTCTTTCCAGTTCAGATCCGTGGGCGTCACAGCTTGTGCGCCAAGCGCCGATACTACGCCGACAGCAAGGCAGGACGTCAATAGTTCTCCAGTCGTCATCATGGGTTGAAGTTAATCGTGATGGTCTTGTTTACGGCGTCGGTCGTCAGGGTCACGTTGCTGCCGGCAATCAGAGTGAATCCGTCTGCGCCGCCTGCGTAGACAGTGTCCTGGCCGTCGACCAAAATCGCGCGAAATGCGTCTTGCTGCGTTGCCGTTAGCGTCGACCCGCTAAGAGACAGCAAGTCGCCAACGGTAATCTCCTGCGCTGGGCCTGCACCTGCTGCAGTGCCACGACCCAACAGCCGCGACGCAGCGTAGTTTGGCACGTCGTTCGTGCGGCCTGCGCCGTAGACCAGGATCTCGCCGGTGTTCGCGTGGACGCGCACGACGCGCGCGATGTTCTGCACCAGCTGCGTCGTCGCCGTCGGCCTCGTACTAGTCAGGCCGCCACCGTTGGCGACGTAGAGCGTCTGATTGATGGAGTATGCTGAGGTGTTAATCTGGCGCGCGACGCCCAGCACCATCAGTCGGCCTTGATCGTTTGCAGCTAGCGTCGTTTCGACGATGCCAACCGCAGGCATCTTCGCCGCGTTGCCGGCGTCGGCGGCAGCGACCTCGACGACGCTCGTCGCGCCGACCGTGCCCGTGACGTAGACCGGCGTGCCGGCGGCAATGCTAACGCCGCTGGTGTTCTTGCAGGTCAGATGCACCTCTGGGTCAGACCAAAGCCGCACGCCGCCGTCGACATCGCGCGTGACCTCAACCTCCAGCGCACCAGGCGATTGCGTGCCGTGAGTGCCGACGTAGCCCAGGAAGTCTTTTTGCAAGACCACCTTCTCGAAGTTCGCCGTCTCGACCGGGCCGACGCCCTGCGCGCCCTGCGGCACAAGCTGAACGCGGTGCTGCCGGCGCGCGTAAAACGACGACACGTCGCGCTGGTGCTGCCGCCGCCGGATGACCGACTGCGCTGGCGTATCGCCTAGTGCGTTCGGCTTCAGGACCGGCGGCAGCGCCATCTATCAAATCTCCTCGAACGTGACCGAGGCGTGCCAGTTGGTCGTGCCCGTCGGCGCAGTCGGCACGCGCACCACGAAGGCTTCAGAGCTTGCCGGCGCGAACACAATCTCCTCGCCAGGTGCCGGAACCCAGACGAAGCCCGTAAGGTTGTTGAAGGCGTCGTCGACCACAGGCGTGAAATCACCGGCCCCCTCGCTGGTGCTCGCTGTCCCTGCGGTGCCAGCAGCCGCACTGGTGCCGCCTGTAATCGACGACGCAGGATCGTTTTCGTTGTGCTGTGCCAGCAACGGTTGCGTGCCGCCGCCGACGTTGACCGACGTCAGGCCGGTGGCGAACGCCGAGGCCTTGCGGCCAAGCTGCACGCGCACCTGCTCGCTCGTCGCGGTGCCGCGCTGTGACAGCGTGCAGCGGATGACCTTGATCGGCGTCGTGGTGTTGGGGCGGATGCAGACAAGCGTCGTCGCGGCAGCAATCGAGACCGCGCCCGTGCTGATGGTGTAAGTGTGTGTCATGGTTAGAACTTTTTGAACCAATGCGGCCCAGCCCCGAACTCGCCGAGCTGCTCCACCGACACGGTGAACAGCGTCGAAGGCCCAGGCGTGTAGCCGTCAGCAGACTGCTCTGCCGAGGTGTATTCAATCCAGCGGTCGCGGATAGTGTTGCTGCCGGTCGCGCTGGCCGTGATCAACTTGATGCGCCGGACCTGCGTGCCCGTCACGTCGTAGATCGTGAAGCGGTAGCTCTCGACTGGCTCGTCCATCGGATGCGGCGGCTGCGTGCCGAGAGCCAGCACCGCACGGCTCCACTGGTGCGTGACCGTGAACCGCGCCGTGAACGTCGTCGCGTCGATGGTCTTGGTGATCGTCCTCGGCGGCAGCGGCAGCGCGTTGCGCCGCGTTTGAACAAAACCGATAGGATCAACGTCGTCCAGACCCAACCCACTAGGGACTATCTTGTACGAGAGCGCCTGCGGCGTGATTTCCCCGTCGAACTCGCGGTAGTAGGTGTCGCCGTTAAGCAGCACAATGCGCGTATCAGCAGGACAGGCCGAAACCGTGTTGCCTGCGACATCGCTGGTGCCGCGCAGGCCACGAAGCCAACCAGACAGCGTGAACAATCCGTTGCCTAGCGCGACCGCCGAGGTGAACGCCGCGATCTCGGTCGTGCCGTCCGGCTTGACCAACGCCACCCAGTTCAGGCCGCCGACGACCTCCTTAGTCGTGCGGCTGGTTATGTAGACCTCGCTGTACGGGGTCCACTGCACATCGACCGACTGCGCCGTTGTAGTAAGCGTCGACACACCTATTTGTTCCGCAGGCGTCGCCGATGTTAGCGTCGACACCAACTCGCCGGTCAAAGCACGCCGTCCGACGATGTCGACGAGGTCGTAGGTCGTGCCGTCGACGCTCTCGTAGATCGCAGCTCCAGCCCATGGGCCGCCCTTGTGGCCGATAGCCAAGTGGATACCCGGCTTGCGGTTCTGGCCTTCGCGCGTCGCTGGCGCGTCTACGATGATTACATCTAGGCTTGCAGGCCCAGCAATGTCAAGCGTTGCCCTGTGGGTGACCGATTGCGGTGGGCTGCCGACGTAGCTAGCCAGATCGAGGTCTTCGGCGATGCAGACAATGCCGACGCGGAAGTCGCTGCCGATGTCCCGCTGGATGATCCGCCCAACGTGCGGCGTGCCGTCGTCGTCCGTCCATGTTAACAGGTCGCTCTCCAACAGGTGGATGTACGACGCCGGCAACGTGAACCGGTAGCGCCTGCGGTTGACCCAGGCGCGGCGCAACAGCACTGCGGCGAGGGTCACCGCATCCAGCCGAGTCAAAACCATCTGCGATAGGTCGACTTCTTGTTCGTTAGTGTGATTTAGTCCCTCTGGGTGTCGTAAGCCAAAGAACTGGTAGCCGTCTGCGAATTGGTTGTCTGGGTCTTGGTGCCGGATGCCGATCTTCGTCGGCAAGTCCTCGGTCGCCATGTCCTCGACGGTCCACTTGTTATCGGCTGGCGTCTCGCCGTCAAGGCGCGTGCCAAAGTCGCTAAACGTCTCGCCGTTCTCAATAGTCTGCTCGTCGGCGTTGGCAAACTCGGTAAACACCAGAACGCCATCGCGGTCCTGCACCATTAGCTGGCCGGCAATTAAGATCGGCTGAATGGCTGTTATCGCTGGGACCGGGCCGCGCAGGTACGCGCCGAGGAAAGGGCGCTGCGTGATGCCGGTGACGTCAACCGTCGAAGCCGTGAGGTTGCACCGCTCAACCATGATCGTCTGAATGGCTCGCCCCCAATCCATCGACTGGTCGACGTCGATGATCGCCTCCATCGAGTACGGCAGGGAGTCGCCGAACTGCGTGGCGAAGAAGTCGTCGAAGCCTTGGTAGGCGACGCCGCGGTAGCCTGGGACGTTGCCGTTGCCTTCATCTGCGATCACCAGCGAACTGGGAGACTGAGTGTCGCTGCCGTTGTAAAAATAGGCTGACGGCTCAAAAGGGACCGGGGAGCTTGGAAAAATGCCGGTCGTGTATCCGCGGTCTTGCAAGAACTCGATTCGCGCCGGGTTGGTTGCGCTTGCGCCGTAGGTACCGTCTGGAATGGTTGAACTGGGAGCGTGCAATGGCTTAAATCTGCCGGTGAACCCGGTTGCCGCTGATTGAAGCTCGACTGGAGCAGGTCCCAGCCCTACGGCGTTGGCAATGATCAACTTGTCTCCCATGCCAAACAACCCAGCGATGCGCCAGTTGGTCGAACTTGTCGCGGTTAAAGTGGTTCGTGGATTTGTTTGGACTGTTGACGTATACGCCGTAATGCCGGCTTCGGCGAATAAGACATTGTCGACTCGGCGGATCGTAGCAGGCGCGAAGGCGTTGCCCGCCGTAGCCACGATGCCTGAAATTGTCTGCCCGCTGTACGGACCCAATTCAATGTAGCTCGGTAGTGTCGTGTGATGCACCACGGCGAGCACCTTGAAGTAGCCTGTGTTGATGCTGGCGCCAGCGGTTTGCACCCAGTCGCGCAGTTCGACAGCATCGTTCACTTCAAAAATGCTGACAAAATCTGGGTCGAGAGTTGTTTGCGCCGTCAGTCGAATGCGTGGTCCTGCGACTATTGATAAAGCCATGCGGCTGCTGGTGACGCCATACACATTCCTCGAATGATATATGATCAACTTGCCGTTGCCGTGTAGTTGCTGCAAGGCAACGCACGGCCGATCATTCAAAGCGATTAGTGCGTCAAACCACACCCGCCGAATTTGAGCATTGGTGCCAGTCTTGTTCGTGGCCGGCTGTGCTTCTCGCACTTTTTCTGATTGCCACAAAACGTGCGTTGGTACACGCACACGACCGCCAATTGCCCATATGCGAGGAGCGCCAGGGACGTTGCTGCCGACTGGCAGATCAAGGAGACGCGGGCCTGCGGCATCGACTCGGCCTTTGCCCCTCAGCGCTGGCATGATCACGAAAGTGTCGATCAGGGCAGCACCAATACCCAGCGCCCAGCCCACCGGACCTGCGAACATCCCGCCCGCCCGCATGGCACCAACCATCAAGGACGCCATCAGTACACTCCTCGGATGCGCCAAAACGCAGCCACAGGATCATCCAGCACCGCTTGCTGCACGATTCGGTTTTTGCCCCAGGCGTGGACGACGAGCTGCTGGCCCGTGCTGTCCTCGCTGACAGGGACGACTATGTGCCGAGCCTGCCGCCCAGCATAGACCTGGAAAATGTGCGCTTGTTCTGGCGTCCACACGCGGTCGCAGTAGGCCAACAGGCCGGTCGTCAGCTGGTCGCCGGTCGGCAGGATGCCGTAGGCGCTGCTGTCCGGCAGCTCCAGGCCACAAGCCTTGCACGCCGCCCATGGCACGCCGACGCAGTCCAGCGCACCGCCGATGGTCCGACCTCGGTGCCCGACTGGCGTGCCAATGCAGCTTCGCACGGCTTCGACAAACTGCGCGCGTGTTATCACGCTTCCCTCGGCGGTGTAACCAACTGTTGCGCCGATGGCGAAAACGGGTCGCCGCCAAAGTTTAGGATGTTATCAAACTTGTCGCGGCAGGTGCCAATCAGCCCATCGCACCCAACTTGAACGATCACAAAGTCGCCGGCCTGAATGTCGAACGGCGTTGGCGTCAGCAACACGATGCGCTTGTCGCTGGCGCGGTAGTCGGTGATTGGAACGACGCGACCGATGTTGTTGCCGCTGGTAAAGATGACAGCTCCGTCGCGGTAGAACTGGTCCGTGCCGGTGCCAGTACCCGTCATGCCCGCCACCTTGATCTCGTAGCGCGAGCGCGTGACCGTCGTCACGGGCCAGCCTCGGCCAACGCGGTATCCGATAGTCGACGCCGGCTGCGTATCAAACGGCGAGTCAAGGTAGATCGTGTTTGAGGTGTTCGACAAAACTTTGCGAAACTGTCCGCTTCCGGTCGTCACAGCGCCGTTCGGAACCGTCGTCATGTACCAGTGCTGCGAGCTTGTCGATTGATAGACGTTCGGCGTCCATGTCTGCGTTGTGTCCGTAATGGTGTCGATTGTGGTGCTGGTGCAGTTGCTGGTCGCCGAGCTGTCGATCTGCAACCATTGACTGACATCTTTTTTGCAGAACGGCCCGCCCAGCCGGTACTGGCACTTCACCGTGAAAAAGCCACCAAAACGACCCGCTTGCGGTCGCTGTAGCTGCTGCGCGCGACCTTCAAGCGTCGCCGTGAACGACTGCCCGGTGCGCGTGATCTGGCGAATCCAGCGCCGATGCCGAGCCAAAACAATGTATGGCTTCGTCCAGTCGACAATGGCTTGGCACACCTCTGCCCCAACGTAGTTTTGCGCGTCGAGGTCGCTGGTGGTGATGTAGATTTCGTCGATAACGCCGCGCGCGTCCTGGTCGCCAGAGCGCAATCCGCCTTCGCGTCGGTCGGCAGACAGCTCGCCAAAGATGATTGGCCTGTACGTCTGACCCTCAAACGTGATCGCGCGGTCGTGATCGGTCACGGCCAAGGTTTCCCTGTCTGCTCGCGTAATCAGCAGCAGATGGCACAAATGTTTGCCGCGCGTGTAGCGCAGGCTGTCCATAGCTAGGTTGCCGGGTCGCGTTGTCATCAGAACGTCATCTCCGCGCCAGTGATGGTGCCCGCAACAATCTTGTTGAGGGTGTAGCCGTTGCTGGCGTTGACCGTGATGGCGACGCCGGCAGCGCCAGGAGCCGACCCAAACAAAATGTTGCTGCCAAAGGCACCGGGAGCGCCGCCAGTGCCGCCAACATTGCTACCCGCGCCACCCGTACCTCCTGCGCCCCCTGCGGTAAAAGATCCAGCTTGCCCAATAGTTGACGTCATGCTGTTGACGATTCCTCCTCCTGCGCCTGGGTTCGCGCCAGCGCCGCCGCCGCCAGAGCCGCCGGGAAGCCAGACACTAGCCACTAACTTTCTCGAACCCGCAGCTCCGCCGCCGCCACCGCCCTGAATGGTGCCGTGGTTAATCAGCAAAGTGTTGACCCTGACGTCCATGGCTAGGCCGCCGTTGCCACCAGTCGTCATACCGTTGCCTGCCGCGTCCATACCTCGTCCACCAGCACCGCCAGCGCCGGCAATAAATGCGCCGTCTTCCAGCGTTATCGCCATTGTCGATCCTGCCGGCCACGAACCCGTGCTGAACGATGCACTGGTCGGCGTACCACCACCAAGCACGACGTTGGTTTTGATTCTGACATTAACTGCCACCGGCCCGTCTGCGCTGACGTAGCCATACTGGCGCGCAATATCATTACGCACGCGCGTCACCGTCGACGAACTGGATGTATAGACAATATCAAACGGCTTGCGGAAAGCGTTCAATGCGTTATTGGAGCCGACCACAAATGGTCCGCTCAAATACCATAAGTCGACGCCAACAACGCCGAGGTAGCACTCAACGGCAAAGCCAGCAGCCAGCGATGTGATGAACGTGCCGCCGCGCGTCGTCATGCTGATTGGCTGCGTGCCTTTGTTGACGACGACACAAACTGGATCGGCACCGACGTTGCAGTGGTCGGGGTGCGGCATTCGGAACGATGAGCCGACAACCATGGGCCGCACAACGTACAACCGCACGCCGCCTGGACCGTGAGGCAGCCGCGCCATATAGACGGTCGAAACGTACAAAGTCACATCAACCGAGCCACCGCGCTGTTCGTCGATTGCTGTGTTGCCCATGTCACATCCAGGCGTACCAGATCACAGAATTGTCACTCCCTCGCGCTAGACCGACGCGCAACGTAGCGAACGGCGGAACAGGCGACACCGGCATGCCCGTGTCATCCCGCAAGGTAATGGTGTTAGTGCCTCCAATGTTGATGATCGTGAACATTGACGGCCCGCTGCCGGCGTATGTCGGAACCGGAAGAAACATCGACAAATTGGGTGCTTGAGCTTGAACAACGTGTAGCGCGCCATCGTTAAATGCCATGCGAACATCAGACTCGATGACTCCCCAGTATCGGCTGCCTCCGTGCTGCCAACGCTCAGGATACTCCACCTCGTTCAGCACTTCCTGAACATCGAGACTAGGCAGCGACCAGACGTTGTAGGCGTCGGCCTGTAGTCGCATCCAGCGGTCGACATCAAGGGTAAATCGCACCGGCACATCAAACTCGCATCCAGCGGAGATCACCGTGCCGTTGGCTGGTGGAAATGCGAACACAATTTGCCCGGTGCCGCTAACCGTAAACGACGTAGTCACCATGCCGTCGACGGCCGCGACTACCGTGTTCGACACCGGCAACGTGATCGTTCTGATGTAGAAGTTGTCTCCCCCCTCAGTGTAATTCTTGACAAGCTGAAAGGTGGTCGTGGTTCCGTCGCCCGACCCGATGATTTGATCTACAGCCGTAGCAGCGCTTTCGCCATCGAGGGCGGTGGTATAGTCCGACCAATCCTTGATCTTGAAGCTGTGCAGGCTGCCGCGACGAGCCAGCGCGAAGCCCTTGAGGATTTTGGCAGACTGCGCGGTACGCAACTCGGTGCGTAGGGTGAGGCGATGCACGGCCTGCGCCTGCCGCGCAACGCGAGTCTCATGCCCGCTGGCTGTTTGCTGAACGATGGTCGAGAAGCCAGCGCCAGATTGGCTGCCGTACTGGAACTCGTTAGGAAGGGTGACGTTGTGAAATGCCATGACTCATGGATCCCCAGGCAGACGACAGAAACCAACCGCTTCACTTGACATTTTCATATTTTTTCGCTGTTGCGTTGCTGTCAAGCGATGTAGTTGCCGGGATTCGGTGCTGGCACGCCAGTATTGATGCCAACGTTTGCTCTTTGTTGATTTGGCGTCAAACCTTCGACCGCTCCACGGAAGATCGCCGCGCCGATGTCTGACAAGCCCTGCCGCGCGAAGCTGGCGACGATGCTAGCGAAGGCTTGGCGCAGCGTTGTGGTTTTCATCAGCACATCGGCGAAGGCCGAACCGAGGCTGCCGCCGATGTTGCCGGCGTAGTCGGCTGCGCGCGCGAAGTTCTCTTTGACGCGCTCGGACGCTGCCAGCTTTGCCTTCTCGGCTTCGTCCTCCGCGGCCCGTTGCTGTCGCTGCTCCTCAAAGAACGCGCGCCGACGCTCCGCTCCTGGCAACTGCGACACCATGCGGGTGCGATCTGCTACCGGGTCAATGTAGGTCGCGGCTGCGGCGCGGAAGCCAGATGGATCTGCAAGCCCTGCGACGGTCGCGTTGGCTTTACGGACAAAGTTCTGCAAGGCATCCGCCGCGGAGCCGAGGGCTTCACCGAAACGAATCTCCAAGGCGCGGGCGCTGTAGTCCGGCTGCGACAGATACCCGCGAACGCCCTGCTTCACTTCCTCAGCAGTCGGCAGCCTTTGCTCCGGCCTTGGCGTGTGTGGTCGCGCCATCAGCACGTCGGGATCGACACCGATCGGCGGGTTGTTCTGGAGGTCTTGCAAGAACTGCTGCCGAATGCGCGCGGTCTCCTGCGCCGCCGCGGCGCTGGCCTTGTCAGCCTCCAACTGCTTCTGGTTGGTCTGGTACAGCTCCTTCAGTAGCTCTTCGGTCTGCTGTCTGGTCAGTATGATGTCGCCTGGAAGCCCTGGGAAGAACTCCTCTCGCGCAAATTCCTTTCCCGGTCCCATGCGAGTCGTCCCGCCAGTCTCCAAGAACTGGCGCGCTGCCACCTGCTGTCTGATGCGCCGGCCAGAATCCAAGTCGCCGTACACACCCTGATTGACAAGGAACTGCGCCATCTCGCGCTCATAGCCTGGCAACTGCCCAGTCGTTAAGACGCCGCCGGCCGCGGTGTACTCTGCGGCTTGCCGCAGCGCACGAGTTCGGCCAGCCTCACCGCTGACGGCAATTCCGAGCATTTTTGCGGCCTCGTCGCTGATGCGCGTCTTGGCTAGCTCCTCGGTGAAGCCGCTGTAGGCAGTCGTCGCCTTCTTGGTCTCTGAAGCGAACAGCCCAATGGCCGAAGCGATGGTGCCGATGGCCGTCGCCGCCGCCAACAGCGGGTTGGCCTTCACGATGGCCGTCAGCGTGCTGAACGCGCCGCTGACTCCGGTCACACCGGCCGACAGCTCGCGGAAATCCTGCGCGGTCTTTCCAATTTCAAGCAGTAGCCTGCTGCTGTTGAACAAGCCGGCCTGCACGTTCAGTTCGCCGAAGGCCTTGGCCGTCTGCGCCAAGCCGCCGGCGATCTGGATGCTCCCGCCGGTCGCTTGGAACGCCGCCGACATCTTCGAGCCGGCGTCTTGAACAGCCTTGCCGGTGCCCTCAGCCGCCGTCTGGACGCGCTTCATGGCCTGCTCGGCCACCTGCGCGCCCTGCTGGGCCTTCGTCGCGTCGATTGCCAGTTCTAGCGTTGCCATCCGTCCTCTCGTTGATGTGCGCGACGTAGGCGCGGTCCATAGCCTTTAGCAGCCGGCACCAGCGCCGGCGAGCCTCTCCATCGACGCCGTGGTCCTCGCAGTACCGCGACAGCTCGGACCAACTCAGCGCCTCGCCGTTGCCGACCTGCCGACCGTCCATCAGCTGCGTCCATGCCGTGAACACCGGCAGCAGGTCGGCGTCCAGCTCCGGCTCCCGCTCCTCGAGCTGCTCGGGGACAGGCCGGCCCTTCTTCCGCAGCCATGCGGTCAGCGCGTCGTCGCGCTGCTTGGTCTGACTGCGGCCGAGCGTCCATCGAAGGGCCGCTACGAGTTTCCCGCGGCCTTGGCTTCCTCGTCGGCAAGGACCGCTGCACGGTCACGCGAGACGGCCAGGATGAAGTCGCAGAGGTTCCACCAAGCCGGCTCGGCCAGCATCCGCTGCCCGCGCTCCTTGTTGTAGGTCAGCGGCTCGCCGCCGACCGTCAGATTCTGCGCGCCGACCCATAGAGCCTCGGCGACGGCCTCGGCCAGGATCTTCCGCTCGGTCTCCGGCGGCAGGCGCCGGTCGCGGATCTCGACGAGGTACG
>Ga0194121_10007056_pt1 | contig 14770 bp, 17 predicted proteins | sample TA2MahCa50mmetaG_FD_148609 | JGI IMG/M metagenome (GOLD analysis project Ga0194121, IMG submission 148609) | Freshwater microbial communities from Lake Tanganyika, Tanzania - TA2015020 Mahale Deep Cast 50m | ecosystem: Environmental > Aquatic > Freshwater > Lake | place: Tanzania: Lake... | reverse complement strand
GCCGTCCTACCCATCCGATGAGTCCTGCTGCTGCATCCAAAGCCACCACAAGCAAAGCCACCGCTGCCAAGGCAGCCGCTCCAAAGGCGGCCAAGCCCGAAATCCTGATGGTTGCCAACGCCTCGGGCGAAACCATCAAGGTGGCCAAGCCGAAGGCCAGCCGCAGTAAGGCCAAAGCTGCTGAGGGCGATGCAGCTGCTGAAGCCGCTAACAAGGTGAGCCCAACCAAGGCCAAGGCTGCGCCCAAGGCCAAAGCGGCAGCAAAAGACAAGCCTGCTGCCAAGGCCGCCAGCAAGACCACAACCAAAGCCAGCAGCAAGGCGTCAGCGAAAAAAGCCGAAGCACCGGCCAACCTCGATGCAGCAGCCGACGAGCTGCTGGCTGCTGCAGGGGCCAAGGCTGCAGACGCGAAAGCATCTGAGAAGGATGCCAAGGGCGCCAAGGCCCTGGCCAGCATCAAGGTGGGACCGAAAGGCGTCTACACCGAAGACTCGATTCGCGTTTACCTCCAGGAGATCGGGCGCATTCGTTTGCTGCGTCCGGATGAGGAGATCGAGCTGGCCCGCAAGATCGCGGACCTGCTCCAGCTGGAGGAGCTGGCGGCTCAGTTTGAAACAGATCACGGCCACTACCCCGACACCAAGGAGTGGGCGCTCCTGGTGGACATGCCCCTTATCAAGTTCCGCCGCCGCCTGATGCTTGGTCGCCGCGCCAAGGAAAAGATGGTGCAGTCGAACCTGCGCCTGGTGGTGTCGATCGCCAAGAAATACATGAACCGGGGCCTGAGCTTCCAGGACCTGATTCAGGAAGGATCCCTCGGCCTGATCCGCGCCGCTGAGAAGTTCGACCACGAGAAGGGCTACAAGTTCTCCACCTACGCCACCTGGTGGATCCGTCAGGCGATCACCCGCGCTATCGCTGATCAGTCGCGCACCATTCGCCTACCGGTGCACCTCTACGAGACCATCTCGCGCATCAAGAAGACCACCAAAACCCTTTCCCAGGAGTTCGGCCGCAAGCCCACCGAGGAGGAAATTGCCGAGTCGATGGAGATGACCATCGAGAAGCTGCGCTTCATTGCCAAGAGCGCGCAGCTGCCCATCTCCCTGGAAACACCGATTGGCAAGGAGGAAGACTCCCGCCTCGGCGACTTCATCGAAGCCGATATCGAGAACCCCGAGCAGGACGTTGCCAAGAACCTGCTGCGTGAAGATCTCGAAGGCGTGCTCGCCACCCTCAGCCCCCGTGAGCGCGATGTGCTGCGCCTGCGCTACGGCCTGGATGACGGCCGCATGAAGACCCTCGAGGAGATCGGTCAGATCTTTGATGTGACCCGCGAGCGCATCCGTCAGATCGAGGCCAAGGCCCTGCGCAAACTGCGCCACCCCAACCGCAACGGGGTGCTCAAGGAATACATCAAGTAAAACTCATTATCTATACTTAGCCAAGCTTATTGGCTTCAGACCTTATCACAGGGTGTGAAGCCTCTTTTATTAAGATTAAGTTGCTCAGGGTCTTTGATGAGTACAAACACTTCTGTGTGTATCGACTGCATTGGCTCCCAGCAGGACAACTTGGGATAATCTTTCTGAAGTTCTTTGGACTCACGCTTGTTGGTTCCAATTGCAACTATCAGTTCTGGATTCCGGCCTTTGGCTTCTGAAATTGGCCTGAGTCGGCTGATATCAAAGTAAACCTTATATTTGTCATTTGTATTAGTTGCGTAACATCCAGCGTCGCACGCTTCTTCTTCGTTGACTGCAGAAGCGACTGCTTTGTAGTTTGTTAGTGGGTGGGTGAACCGCAGGTTTTCGTCGATTGACTTGCTAAGAAGAGATGACAATATGAAGGTCATAACTATCGCAGTAATGTATCTTGTCGGCCGATGACTGCTTGATAGTAGAATATCTATAATGTCACCAAACAAAAAGGCCACCGCTGGCAGCGTAACTATATAATTCCGAGCTGTTGATAGGGGCTGTCGGGCATCAATAAATGTAATAAGTATAACAAATGCGAAGAGGGTGCTGGCGAGGAGTCGGCATTCATCTATTGAGTCGTATTTGTTAGAGCTAATTTGTGAGTAATTGTATGCTATTGCGGTCCGCCAACGCCTATTGAGAAGAGATATAGTTGCAAGAATGGTCAGCAGTATGGCGCCGTAAATGCCAACAATTGGAAAGACACCTGCTAGAAATTCTTGAAATGTTCCTATTACCGGCTGGACGTCTATCCATTTAACTTTAGATAGGTTGTCCTCGGCCTTGCTTGCAATTGCTAGGTGGTATAAAGGCCATATTGACATAATCAAGATTGTTAGACAGGCCCATTTAACTGATTGCCTGTCCTTCCTGAAGGCTGCGTGAATGACTGTTGCAGTTACTGAGAAGAGCAGGCCGAAATAATGCGATAGAGATAGAAGTATTGCGGCGGCTGATTGGCTAGCGGCGAGCAATGAATCTGAGTTTCTATCTTGTCTTGAAGCTGAGTTCTTGCTGTAGAAAGCTATTAAACAGGTTGAGAAAAAGAGAGCCAGCGAATAGTTTCTTGCTTCCTGGGCATGTCCTATGAGTGTTGGACTAAGGCCTAAAAACAGGAGGGTGCTAACGGCTTTAATTCTTGTTTCACCTAATCTTGCCCAGGCTGTTGCCAACAGGCTGAGTAATGTTAGGGTTAAACTTAAAGCTCGTAGGGTTTTTCATTATTGCCCCAGGCGCCTGCCCATGCTTTCAGTAAAGTTGCGTATAGAGGCGGAGCGGTGTCAGGGATAATCCAGTCGCGATACAATGAGAGCCAGTCTGCCTTGATGGCCGCAGCGCTCACAATCTCATCCTTCCAGAAGGAGTAGTCCAGGTGTGATCCCCGGCTCGCGACAAGCATGCATGCGGCTACGGCCGTGATGCTCCACCCCCAATGATCGCTGCGCCAAGGCCCAGACTTGGTTGCTCCCACTGCGAGTGCTCTCTAAGGGTCTTTAATTTTTGAATCCTAGCATCGGAGATGTAGCTTCTAGTCTCTGATCCAAATATCCTTAAGGCTTTCCGTCAATCTCTCTGTCAGAAGAATTTCCGCTCCATTAACAACTCGAATGACGAAATTAGTCACGCGTCTTTCCATCGTTCTTCCCACTTACAACGAGCGGGGCAACATCGAGCCGTTGCTCCAGCAGCTGTTGCCCCTCCAGGAGCATTACAACCTGGAAATCCTGGTGGTGGATGACGATTCTGCCGACGGCACCGCTGAGTTAGTACGCCAACTGGCCCACGCTGACCCCCGGCTGCGCTTAATCCGGCGTGTGGGTCGCTCCGGTCTGGCCAGTGCAATCAAAGAAGGTCTGCTGGATGCCACCGGTGATGTGGCACTGGTGATGGACAGTGATGGCCAGCACGAACCCACGGCTGTGCGTCATGCCATCGACAGCCTGCTGGCCGGCCCTTTGGATCTGGTGATTGGTAGCCGCTTTCACCCCGAGGCGCAGATCCATGGCCTCAGCGGCCGCCGTGAAACGGGCTCTACCTGGGCCAATGCCTGCGCTCGTTTCAGCCTGCCGCGCAGCTACGGCCAGCTCACGGATTACATGAGCGGTTTCTTTGCGCTGCGGCTCGAGGTGCTGTTGCCTCTCATCCGGGCCGTGGATGTGAACGGGTTCAAGTTTCTCTATGAGCTGCTGGCGGTGAGCAAAGGCCGCCTGCGCACTGGCGAGGTGCCGCTCAGTTTTCAGCCCCGCAGCTATGGCAGCTCCAAACTGGATCTGGCCATTTTTTGGGACTTTCTGATCTCGATCCTGCACAGCCTCAGCTTGCGGCTGCTGCCCCGCCGCGCCATCAGCTTTGGCCTGGTGGGCCTCAGCGGGGTGGCGGTGCAATTGCTGGTGACGCAGCTGTTGATGCTCGGATCGCTTGGCTTTGAACAGGCCCTGCCGTTTGCCGTTGTGGCCGCGGCCAGTTCCAATTACCTGATCAACAATGCGCTCACCTTCCGGTTCCAGCGCCTCAAAGGCCTGGGGCTGCTGCGCGGCTTATTGAAGTTTCTGCTGGTGGCCTCACTTCCGGTGCTGGCCAATGTGGGCCTCGCCTCGGCCTTCTACAGCTTCGTTGCGCGCGACACAGTCTCGGCCCAGCTGGCCGGAATCCTGGTGGTGTTCGTGTGGAACTACGCCGCCAGCAGCCGTTTCGTGTGGAACACGCCCTAATTTTCCGGCATGCAACGCCTCCAATCCTGGCTTGACCAGGACGCTCGCCGCAGCCTGCTCCTGGCTCTGCTCGCTCTGACCGGCCTTTGCGTCTTGGCTTTTGGTCAACAGCTCGGCGGCCTCGGTTTGATGGATAAAACCGAGGGGCTCTTCGTGGAGATCCCTCGCCAGATGCTCACCAGAGGCGACTGGATCACCCCTCGCTGGAATGGTGAGATCTTTTTTGATTACCCCGTGTGGGGCTACTGGATGGTGGCCCTCAGCTTTCGGCTGTTTGGGGTGAGTGAGTGGGCAGCGCGGCTGCCGGTGGCCTTGGCAGCCAGCGCCACGGTGTTTGCCGTGTTTGGCGTGTTGCTCTTGGTGGCTCGAACCGCAGAACCGCACCACCAGCGCCTCGGCCGCGCCACCCTCGGTGCCACCGTGCTGGCCCTGAGCCCGGGCTGGCTCGGCTGGGGACGCTCCTCGGTGACCGACATGTTTCTGGCCAGCGCCATCACCTTGGCGTTGCTGGGTTTTGTGGTGGCCCACACCGCTGAAACGCACCGGGTGTGGCAACGGCGGCTTGGCTTCATCGCCTTGGCTGTGTTCTGCGGGATTGCCGTGCTGGCTAAAGGCCCAGTGGGCCTGCTGATGCCCGGGCTGGTGATGCTCGTGTTCTGGGCCTTGAAGGGCACCTTCTTCAGGGAGCTGCGCCGCACGCCTTGGATCCCGTTGGTGCTGCTGTTTCTTGGTGTTGCTTCCCCTTGGTACGGCCTGGCCACCGCTGCCAATGGCAGTGAATTTTTGGGCCGTTTTCTGGGTTTCAGCAACCTCGAGCGCTTCACCTCGGTGATCTACGACCACCCGGGTCCCCCTTGGTTCTATCTGCCCTGGGTGCTGCTGTTGCTGTTGCCCTGGTCGTTGTTCCTGCCGGTGGCCTGCGCTCGCCTGCGCTTCTGGCGCCTGCAGGTGTGGCGCCAAGCCGCCCCTGGAGAGGATCTGCCGCTGCTGGCTCTGGTTTGGTTGGTGGTGATGGTGGCCTTTTTCTCGGCCGCTGCCACCAAGCTGCCCGGCTACATCCTGCCGGCGCTGCCCGGTGGGGCTCTGCTGGTGGCCCTGCTGTTCGCGCCTCTGTCGTCCTCACCAGCTCTGGGTGCTGGGATGCGCCTCACCGGCTGGATCAATGCCGTGCTGCTGGTGCTGATGGCGTTCGCCGCGGTGCTGGCTCCCCGCTGGATCGAGCAAGACCCCTCCTATCCGGCCTTTGCCGATGCGATCAGGGCTTCGGGGCTGCCGCTGTTGCTCTTCCTCCCCCTTCTGGCTGGGGGGGTGGCTTTGTTGGTTGTGCTGCTGCGCCGCTCCGATCTCCTCCAGTGGCTGTGGATCCCGAATGCAGCGGCGTTGACCTCGGTTCTGGCGCTCGTGTTGCCGGTGCTGATTCCCCTTGTGGATCGGGAGCGGCAGCTGCCGATTCGCACCTTGGCCCGCTTGGCCGGTGAGCAGGGCCTGCCAGAAGAACCGTTGCTGGTGGTGGGCTACAAGCGCTACAGCGTTGTGTACTACAGCGGTCGACCGGTGTTGTTCGTCAGCTCCCCGCGCAAGGCCAGTCGTGCGGTGGCGCAGGCTGATCGCTTGCCGCAGAGCGTGTTGCTGCTGGGAAGTGATGCGGAGCTGCTGGAGTTCGGGATCGGCCCTGGCGATGGCACCCCACTGGGCCGCCGCGATGCCCACCGCCTGTTGCGCTTGCCCATTCAGCGGCTGGGCACACTGGGGAACAGCTGATGCGCGCCCAACTTCGCCTGGCTGGCGACTGGCTGAAAGCTCTCGGTCCCTGGCGGCTGGCCTTCGCGGTTGGCACTGCCGTCGTGCTGGCCTGGGCTGGCCCGCAGTTGGCAGCGACCCGACGTCCCGCCTTTGATCTGGAGGTGCTGCGGCTGGTGCATCAGTGGACCCCGGAGTGGTTGGGCCAGCTGCTGCCTTCGGTGTACGAGGCCAGTGGCAAGCACCTCACTGCGGTGCTGGTGCTGGCGGTGCTGATCTTCCTGGCGTTGAAGCGCTTCTGGGCAGAGTTGGTCTGCCTGGTGGTGGGTGCCGGTGGGATTTTGCTGATCGTGGATCGCTGGCTCAAACCACTCTTTGATCGCCGCAGGCCCAGTGGACGGCTGCTGGAGGACATCAGTGGCCGCAGCTTTCCCAGTGGCCATGCCGCTGGTTCGGTGGTGTTCTATTTCCTCACCTGCTGCCTGCTCTCCGCCCACTACCCACGGCTGCGTAAACCTCTGTTTGCGCTCTCGAGTTGCTGGGTGGCGCTGGTGTGGATCAGCACGCTCTATTGCCGTGCCCACTGGCTCACCGACATCGCTGCCGGAGCTGCCGTGGGGTATGTGTGGCTGAGCTTCTGCCTGGCCGGCTTCACGGTCTGGGACCAGCACGCCCATCGTTTCGCGCCTTCTCAACCCCATGGCTGATGCTTCGGTTTCGCTCGCTGACCTGCGTGGACTGCGCACCGCCCCTGAGCTGAATGCCGCAGCTTGTGAGGTGCTCCGCAACGAGTTGCTGCTCAAGCTCAACCCCTGCGAGTGGTTCACGATCGGCGTGATGGCTCCCTCGGCTGCCGCTGCTGTGGCCGCGTTGCGCTCGGTGGAAACAGCTCTCGGCTGGGAATCGCTTGAGCTCGATCCAGCTGGTGAGGCTCTCGCCAGCATCGAGGGCCCGGTGTTCCTCAAGGGCAATCAGAACAGCGGTCGTTTTCTCGTGCGGCGCGAAAGCGGTCTGGGCGAGGGGATGCTGATCACAGGCCACAGCCCGGTGGATCCCGATGCCGAAGACACCTGGGGGCCATTGCCGCTTCAGCTCTTTTCTGCTTGATACCGGCTGGCTGATCACGACGACTGATCACGACTTGGCAGCTGCCATTCAGCCTGGACGCACCAATCCCTACGCTGGGCGGCTGTGATTCGGCGGCCTGGGCTGCCTCCCGACCCCTCCGATGGCCGCTTCTCAACTGCGCATTGCTTCTCGCCGCAGCCAGCTGGCCATGGTGCAAACCCACTGGGTGCGCGATGAGCTGGCCAAAGCCCATGCCGGCCTTGAGATCAGCATCGAGGCGATGGCCACCCAGGGCGACAAGATCCTTGATGTGGCCCTGGCCAAGATCGGCGACAAGGGCTTGTTCACCAAGGAGCTCGAGGCTCAGATGCTGGTGGATCGCGCTGATATCGCCGTTCACAGCCTCAAGGATCTGCCCACAAACCTCCCCGAGGGCTTGATGCTCGGCTGCATCACCGAGCGGGAAGATCCGGCTGATGCCCTGGTGGTGCACGAAAAGCACAAGGACAAAACCCTCGCCACCCTGCCTGCCGGTTCTGTGGTGGGAACCAGCTCCCTGCGGCGCTTGGCACAGCTGCGCCACCACTATCCGCAACTCACCTTCAAGGATGTGCGCGGCAATGTGATCACCCGGCTCGAGAAGCTTGATTCCGGCGAGTTCGATTGCCTGATCCTCGCGGCCGCTGGCCTGGGCCGTCTGGGCCTTGGTGATCGCATCCATGAGCTGATCGATCCCTCGATCTCTCTGCATGCCGTGGGCCAGGGCGCTCTCGGTATCGAATGCCGTGAGGGAGACACCACAGTGCTTGAGCAGATCAAGGTGCTGGAGCACCTGCCCACCGCTCGCCGTTGCCTGGCAGAGCGCGCTTTCCTGCGGGAGCTTGAGGGTGGCTGTCAGGTGCCGATTGGTGTGAATACCCGCTTCGAAGGCGACGAGCTTGTGCTCACGGGCATGGTGGCCAGTCTTGATGGCCAACGCCTGATCCGCGACGAAGCCCGCGGCGACCAAAGCGATCCCGAGGCCATCGGCATCGCCCTCGCTCACTCACTGCGCGCCCAGGGCGCCGGGGAGATCCTGGAGGAGATCTTTGCCACGGTACGGCCAGAGGCCTGATCAAGGAGCGGCTGAACCGGCGGTAGAGGCCCGCGCCCTGCCGTTCCAGTGGAGCTTGCTGGCCTGGGCCGCCCTGGTGGGTGTGCTCACCGGCTTGGCCGTGGTGGGCTTTCACTACCTGTTGGGTTTAATCAACAATTTTCTCTACGGCCCTGTGGTGGAAGGGCTGGTGGGATTGCTTCGCGCTGCCCCCCCGGAGCCTCCGCCGCTGCCGCCGCCGCCGGAGCCCAGCAGCGGCACTCCCCTCGGAGCGTTGCTTCAGATCGGTCTTGGTGGATTGGCGTTCCTGCCACCACCGCCGCCGCCGCCGGAGCCGATTCCCTTGCCGGGTGATCCGCTGCCGCTGTGGTTGTCGTCATGGCCGGTGGTGCTGGTGCCCCTGCTGGGTGGCCTCTCCGTTGGCCTGTTGCGCCAGATCGGTCGTGATCTCGGGCCCAGCCTGCCCAGCCTGATCGCCATGGCCGATGGCAGCGTGCAGGCTGCCCCCAAGCTGCCGATCCTGCGCCTGATTGCTGCATCGCTCAGCCTCGGCAGCGGCGCTTCCCTCGGACCGGAGGGCCCGAGTGTCGAAAGTGGCGGCAACATCGGTTTGTGGGTGGCGGGCAAAGGCGGCCTACCGCCTGATTCGCAGAAAGCCCTTGTGGCAGCTGGTGTAGCTGCTGGTCTCGCGGCAGGTTTTAAGGCGCCGATTGCCGGTTTGTTTTTCGCCTTTGAGGGCAGTTACAGCACGATTCCGGGCCGTCCCAGCGTGCGGGCCGTGCTGGTGGCGGCCGTGGCGTCATCGCTGGTCACCCAGCTCTCTCTCGGAGATCAGCCGATCTTCCGCCTGCCGGCCTACGAGGTGCGCTCACCGCTCGAGCTGCCGCTTTATCTCGGTCTGGGTTTGGTGGCCAGTGGCATGTCGCTGGCGCTGCTCACGATGTTGTCCACCGGCCGCAGCGAGGTGGTGCAACGCCGCCTGCAGCTGCTGCCGCGCTGGTTGCTCACTGCCCTTGGCGGCCTTGGCCTGGGCGTGATGGCGCTGTCGTTCCCGCAGGTGCTCGGCGTTGGTTACGACACCATCGGTGCGCTGTTGGGCCGTGAGGGTGGGATCGCCCTGGTGAGCCTGTTGGGCCTGCTGCTGGTGAAGCTGTTGGCCACTGGTTTGAGCAGCGCCACTGGCTTTGTGGGCGGTGGCTTTGCTCCGTCGCTTTTTTTAGGGGCGGTCTTGGGGAATGTGTATGGCCAGCTGTTGGGTGATGGCGGCCTGCACTTACCCGTGGCCGAACCACCCGCCTACGCCATGGTGGGCATGGCCGCAGTGCTGGCCGGCAGTGCCCGGGCGCCGCTCACCGCCCTGCTGCTGCTGTTTGAGCTCACCCACGACATTCGGATCGTGTTGCCGCTGATGGCCGCAGCCGGCCTCAGTGCCGCCCTGGTGGAGCGCTGGCAGGGTATGGCCGATCCAGGCCTGCTTGGCCCCGACTTGCTTGAAGAGCAACGGCGCAACCGCCTGGCTGCGATCGGTGTGGAAGAAGCGCTGGAGCCTGAATCGCCGCTGGTGCTCAATGCCGAAACCCCGGCAGCTGAGGCGCTGCAGCAGTTGCTGCAAGTCCATGGCCACTGCCTGGTGGTAGCCGATGAAACCTGGGTGCTGGGGCTTGTCACTCTGGAGGATCTGCAGCGGCCGATCTCCGCCGGCAACCCTGAGCTGCCTCTGCTGCAATGCCGTCGCTCTGACCTGCTCTGGTTGAGCGGTGATGCCAACTTGGCCCAGCTCGAGGATCAGCTCCAGCCCAACGGCCTGCGCCAGGTACCGGTGTTCGAGTTGGAGGATGCGGCCCTGCCGAAGTTGCCGAGTGGGATCCCTGCATCCGGCTTGCCGGTGGTGGCCCTGCAGGGGCTGGCCAGCCGCGATGGAATGGCTCGAGCCCTGGCCCGTGCGGCGGCCTCAGACCAACAAAAAAGCCCCCAATGATGGGGGCTGGGATCGCTTGTTTCTAGAGCCTCAGTTCACCAACTTGGGGTTGATGGTGTCGAGATAGCGCTGCTCGCAATCCTTGATGATCTTCACCGCTTCGGCGGTGTCGAAGAAGCCGTTGACGCGGCAGGTGCCGGGCTTCTTGAGGTCCTTGTAGTGCTCCCAGTAGTACTGGGTTTCCTTGAGCCAATGGTCACCCAGCTGGGTGTAGCTGGTGATGTGATCCATGCGCTTGTCGTCGGCGAGCACGGCGATCACCTTGTCGTCAACTTCACCACCGTCGTCGAACTTCATGATCCCGATGATTCGGGCTTCCACCAGGGAGCCGGGCACGAGGGGCTCGGTGACGCCCACGATCTCGATGTCGAGCGGGTCGCCATCTTCATCCCAGGTGCGGGGGATGCAGCCGTAGGCGAAGGGGTAGGCGAGGGAGGAATAGCCCACGCGATCGAGCTTGAGGTGACCGGTTTCGGTGATCAGCTCGTACTTGTTGATCGTGTTGCTGTTGAGCTCCACGATCGTGTTCAGGCGCAGCTCGGCTTCATCGGCAAAGGCCGGCAGCACGTGCAGCAGGTTGAGCATCGTGCGGCTTGGGGCGTGGTCGATGTTCGCCATCAGGGCAGCGGCAAGGGATGTGGGCGGCATCCTACGGATGGCTCTCAGCTGGCCAGGCGCTCGAGCTTGCGCTGTAGGTAGCGGCCGAAGGGTTCATGGCTGAGGGCCCGGCCGCTCACCTGCTCCACCAGCTCGGCGGCATTCACGCTGCGGCCCAGGGGGTAGACCCGCTGCTGCAGCCAGGCACCCAGCTGAGCATCGCCATCGGCCTCGAGCAGGGTTTCGATCGGCCCGAGCTCGGCTTCTAGGGTTTCGCTGAGCTGGGCGCTGATCAGATGGCCCAGGGCATAGGAGGGGAAATAGCCAAACAGGCCTTCGCTCCAGTGCACGTCTTGCAGGCAGCCCTCGGCGTCGTTGGTTGGTGTGATGCCCAGAAGCTCCTGCATGCCTCGGTTCCAGGCCGCAGGCAGCTCCGCCACCGGCAGTTCGCCTTCCACGAGCGCCAGCTCCAGCTCGTAGCGCAGCAGCACATGCAGCCCGTAGCTCACCTCATCGGCCTCCACCCGGGTGAGGCCGGCGCGGATCGGGTTGAGATCCCGCCAGAAGGCCTGGGCATTGCCCCACACATCGCGGCCCAGTGCTTTGCAGAAGCGGGGGTGCCAGCGCTCCGCCATCGCTTGGCTGCGGCCGAGGCGGTTTTCATAAAAGAGGCTCTGGCTCTCATGCACCGCCATTGAGGTGGCTTCCCCCAGGGGCCAGGGGAACCAGTGCTCCCCCGTGCGCGGTAGGCCCTGTTCGTAGAGGCTGTGGCCCCATTCGTGGGCGGTGGCCAGAAAGGCTGAAAAGGGTTGGCCCGCCACCACCCGGGTGGTGATCCGGAAGTCGTTGGGGCCGAGGGTGCAGGAAAAGGGATGGGGTGAGCGGGCCCGCAGGCAGCGCTCTGGGTTGAAGCCCCAGCCGTTGAGCAGTTCGCTGCAGAGCTGTTCCTGTTGGGGTTCGCTCAGATCCCAGGGCTCGGCGCTGCCTGGCGGGAGGCTCCGCGCCTGCTCCAGCAACGGCGGTAGGAGCTCCCTCAGGGGCAGCAGCCATTGCGCGAGCTGCTGCTTGCTGATGTCGGGCTCAAACGGTTGGGCCAGGATTTCCCAGGGGCTGCGCGGGCTGCCATCGGCCTGGGCCTCCACGGGCGCCAGCTGCTGGGCTTGCTCCAGCCGCAGCTCGATCAGCCGTTGCAGGGCTGGGGCGAACAGCGAAAAGTCACTGCGCTGCTTGGCCTCCTGCCAGCGGCTATAGCCCTCCGCCTGGGCCTGGGCGAGTGCTCCCACCAAGGAGGGATCCAGCCGGCTCTGGCGCGCCAGCTCCCGTTTGAGCAGCCGCAAGTTGTGGCGTTGCTCAGCGGGCGCACCCGGAGCTAGCTCCTGCTCAGCGCCGGCCAGCAGTTCCTGGTAGGCCGCGCTGGTTTGCCGCTCATGCAGTTGCTGTGCCAGCAGAGCCAGCTGCTCACCGCGCCAGCCCGCCGCCGCCGCCGGCATCGCAGTGTTTTGGTCGAAATAGAGGGTGCTGTGGATGCCGCCCAGCAGCTGGGTGGTGTGCAGGTGCTGCCGCAGCCGGCTCCAGGCGGAGGAGGTGGTGTCCATCAGCTCCAGTGCAACTCCATGTTGATCGCTCCCTCCAGGCTGAGTTTCACCGGGCACTGCTCAGCGGCCCGCTGCAGCAGTGCCCGCTGCTGCGTATCCAGGTGCGCCGGCAGGCTCACCCAGACCGTGAGCTGGGCAATGCGCCGCGGAGCCTCGCGGGTCATTGTTTTTTCCACCCGCGCCTCGCAGCCCTTGAGATCCCAGCCATGACGCTCGGCCACGATCCCCATGATCGTGAGCATGCAGGTGCTCAGGGATGTGGCCACCAGGTCGGTGGGGGAAAAGCGCTCGCCCTTGCCTTGGTTATCGGTGGGGGCATCGGTTTCCAGCTCCGTGCCCGAAGGCCCATGGCTCGCCTTGCAGCGCAGCTCTCCTTGGTAAACGCTGTCGATAACGGTCATGGCCCCGCCCGCACTGCCGGCAGCTTGGCAGTTCTGGCAAGGCTCGCTTGAGTGAAGGCTCGGCGTTGGCCCATCCCCATGACCCTGTTGGCTCTGATTGCCGACTCCCAGGCGGGGGCTCCGGTTATGGGGCTGGCGAAGGCGATTCAGCTGTCGGTGGCACCGGTATTCCTGCTCACGGCGATTGCCGGGGTGCTGGGGGTGATCAGCAACCGTCTGGCGCGGGTACTGGATCGGGCCCGAGAGATCCAGGGGCCGGCGATGGACAGCCAAGACATGCAGCTGTTGCGCCGGCGGATGGGGCTGCTGTCGCGGGCGATCGAGAGCGTCACGATCACGGGGGTACTGGTGTCGGCGGTGGTCGCGGTGACCTTCATCAGCGCCATCACCGTGGTCGACCTGGCCCCGATTGTGGTGCCGCTGTTTGTGGTGGCGATGCTGGCCTTGATCGCGGGGCTGCTGCTGTTGTTGCTGGATACGCGCTTGGCGTCACGGATGATGCGTCGTCGCTTCTGAGCGGCAGTTGCAGAGCTGATCGAGATCGGGGCGTCGCGTCAGCGGCAAGCGCCACCGGGCCCAGAGGCCGTAAGCCACGTTGGCGAGTTGGCGCAGCCCGGGCCAGGCGCTGGGGGCATAGAGCCAGCCCAGGCCGATCAGCCGGTAGGCAGCCCTGAACACCTCCACATCTCGCAGCACCGTGCCATCGGCCTGGATGGCGTGGATGCGGCCCATCGCCTCGCGGTAGCTGATGCCGTTGTGCTGATTGGGGTTGTAGTCAGCGGCATCGATGTCCACAAACGCCAGCCGCGCCGCATCAGGGTGCAGCCGTTGATCCCGCTTGCGCAGAAAGGTCACCTCCCGCAGGCAGAGCGGGCAGCCTCCGTCGTAGAGGAGGGTGAACTGGGGGCTGGGTGCGCTGCTCATGGGCTTCAGCCACAGGCTTCAACGTACCCACCGCGCCCTGGTCAGCGGGGAGCATGCCCCGTACGGTTCACCGGTATGGACCCCCTTGCGTGATGCGCCAGCACCTCACCAGGCTCGCCGTTCAGACCAGCGGTGAGGGCTTCACCGATCTCACAGCCGCCCTCAATCGCGAGATTGCTGCAAGCGGCCTCCAGCAGGGCATCGCTCAACTGGTGGCTTTGCACACCAGTTGTTCACTCACCGTGAATGAGAACGCCGATCCGCGCGTGCTGCGGGATCTCACCACCTACCTCCGTGCCCTCGTGCCCCAAGAAGGGGTGCGTTCCCTTAGCGGCCATGGCGATCTGCAGCGCTATGCCCACGACGATGAAGGCCCCGACGACATGCCGGCCCACATCCGCACGGCCCTCACCAGCACAAGCCTGGGTTTGTCGTTTGATCGAGGTCGGCTGGTGCTGGGCACCTGGCAGGCGGTGTATCTCTGGGAGCACCGGGCTTGCGCCCACCAGCGCCAGCTCAGTCTCCACCTCATCGGCGAGTGACCTCAGCCATGAACAGCCCGATCACCGTGACCCACAACCCTGGTTCCGCACAGCTGGAGCAACTGGGGGTCCAGGGTTGGCCGATCTGGAGCTGCGGTGTGAGCCGCTTTCCCTGGACCTACGACGAGCAGGAGACCTGCCTGCTGCTGGAGGGTGATGTGACGGTGACGCCTGATGGCGGACAACCCGTGCGATTCGGCGCTGGGGATCTGGTGGTGTTTGAAGCAGGCCTGAGTTGCACCTGGGATGTGCATGCTCCGGTGCGTAAGCACTACCGCTTCGGTTGAGCCAGGCTGGTGGATCTCCTCCATCGAGTCGATGGCTGCCAGTCCCCTCACCCCCGATCAGATCCAGGCCCTGCCCCAACAGCTACCGGCTTGGAGCCTTTTGAACGGAAAGCTGCGCCGTGAGCTTCGCTTCGCCGACTTTGTGGAGGCTTTCGGGTTCATGAGCCGCGTGGCCCTGATAGCAGAGGCCATGGGCCATCACCCGGAGTGGAGCAACGTTTGGAATCGGGTGGTGATCGAGCTCACCACCCATGACACCGGAGGTCTCTCCAACCTTGACGTGCAGCTGGCTCAACGCATCGACGACCTGGTCAGCTGAGCCCAGTTGCACGCCTCAGGCTCACACCAGCACC
>Ga0194121_10007054_pt1 | contig 14774 bp, 14 predicted proteins | sample TA2MahCa50mmetaG_FD_148609 | JGI IMG/M metagenome (GOLD analysis project Ga0194121, IMG submission 148609) | Freshwater microbial communities from Lake Tanganyika, Tanzania - TA2015020 Mahale Deep Cast 50m | ecosystem: Environmental > Aquatic > Freshwater > Lake | place: Tanzania: Lake... | reverse complement strand
GGCGGGGCCGGTTCGCTCGGCGGGGCCGGTGCAGCGGGCGGAGGGGCCGCGGCCGGCGGTGCGGGTCGAGGGGCAATGGCCACCCGCACGGCGGCGACGTCGCTGCTGGTGTCCTCCTCGCGATAGGTGAGTTGCAGCGCGACGCCGCCGATGACGAGTAGTCCCGTCAGTCCATAGGCGGCCAGCGCAACCGGCGAAAGCCAACGAGAACGCCCCCGTGGAGCTTCCTCGGGCGGAGGTTCGTCCAACTCCGCATCGAGGTCGTCCGGAATATCCTCTTCGAAGGCCGATGTTCCGTCGTCGCCATCATCATCGGCCGGTGACCGGGGCCGAAGCGATGGCTCGTCGTCGACGTCATCATCATCGGCAGGGGAACGACGTTGCCGTGGTGGCTCGTCATCGTCATCCGCCGGCGACCGCCTGGCTTCGAGTTCCTTGGCGTCGGCAGCATCGTCCGCCGCGTCCGGGAGGAGATCGTCGTCGTCCTCGGGCGGTGGCGCTTTTTTTGCGGACTCTTCGGGTGCGGCTGGTTTGCGCGCCACGCGCTCCGCTCCCCGCCGCTAGTTCGCCGAGTTCTTCTTGGCGATCAGCTTGAGGCCGCGCAGCAGATCGAGGGCCCGTGCCAACTGCGGATCCTCTGGCGGGGCGCCCTCCGCCTTCGGCTGCGCTCCTTCCGCCGGGGTGGTGGGCGCAGGCTGGGACGCCGGCGGCCGGTTCGCTTGATCATCCGCGGGCTGCGCCGGCGACAGTCGGCGCTGACCATCCGGGCCCACTTCGATGTGGTTGCGCAAAGTGGCCTCGCTGCGCTGTGGCCCGGCCTGGACCCCAGCCACCGGACGTGGCTCGACGACGATGTCGGGACTGATGCCTTTGGCCTGAATCGAACGGCCCGAGGGGGTGTAGTAGAGCGAGGTCGTGAGCCGCAGGGCGCCCTGGCCGGTGATCGGAATAATCGTCTGCACTGAGCCCTTGCCGAAGGACTGCGTGCCCATGATCACGGCGCGGCCGTGGTCCTGCAGCGCGCCAGCCACGATTTCGGAGGCCGAAGCAGAGCCGCCGTTGATCAGCACGACCATCGGCAGACCCTTGGCGACATCACCGTCGCGTGCGTTGAAGCGCTGGGAGTCGCCGTTGCGCCGCCCACGGGTGGACACGATCTCCCCTTGATCGAGGAAGGCGTCCGAGACCCGTACGGCTTGATCGAGCAAACCACCGGGATTGCCCCGGAGGTCGAGCACCACACCGGCGATCTCCTTACCGATCTGGTTCTTGAGCTTCTCGATCTCGGACGCTAACCCGCTGGACGTTTGCTCGCTGAACGAGTTGATCCTCACGTAGGCCACATCGCCCTCGGCGCGCGCACGCACCGACGCGATGCGAATGACCTCGCGCGTCAGTGTGACGTCGAAGGGCCGCTCCACGCCCGGACGGGCGATCGTCAACTTGATATCGGTGTTGACCGGCCCGCGCATGCGTTCGACCGCTTGATTGAGCGTCAAGCCCTGGGTCGACTCGCCCGAGATGTGGGTGATGAAGTCGCCGGTGAGGATTCCCGCGCGGTAGGCCGGGGTGCCTTCGATCGGCGAGATCACCTTGACGAAGCCGTTTTCGGTCGTGACTTCGATACCGAGGCCCCCGAATTCACCGCGAGTCTGGACCTGCATCTCCTGGAAGCTCTTGGCGTTGAGATATCCGGAGTGCGGATCGAGTGCCGACAACATGCCGTTGATCGCGGCTTCGATCAGTTTCGAGTCCTCGACCTGTTCGACGTAGTCTTGCCGAACCCGCTCGAACACGTCGCCGAACAGGTTCAACTGTCGATAGGTTTCGGAACTGTTTTGCGCCTGGGTCGGCAGCGTCGTGCCGATGATCAGGAAGGAAAGTCCAAAGACGGCAAATGCGTTACGCATCATCCACTGACCCTTGCGTCTGTCGCGGTGATCCACTGTTGCGGATTGATCGGCTCGCCATTACGGCGGATTTCTACATAGAGCTCAGGCGGTTGTCCGTCCGCCTGACCCATCCGACCGACGGGTTCGCCGGCGAGTACCCACTGGCCGACGGTCACATCGATGCTGCCCAATCCGGCAAGCAAAGAATGATATCCCTCGCCGTGAGCGATGATCAAGAGTAGGCCGTAGCGGCGATAGGGTCCGGCAAAGGCCACCCGGCCGTCGAACGGCGCAATCACTTGGGCCGTCGCCCGGGTTTCGATCACAATTCCTTTAACGGATACGCCCGATTCGCCCTCGTCGCCAAAATGCTGGGCAATCCGCCCCCGCGCGGGCAGGGGTAGGGTGCCCCGGGCGCGCGAAAACGCTCCGGCCGGCCCGGCGGCGCGAGGTGGTGGCGGTAGTGCGGCGACGCTGCGACGGCGGTCGCGATCCTCCAGGCGGTCGATCAGATTCCGCAGGTCAACGGCGGTCGTCGAGAGCGCAGCGATCTGGCGACGTTCTTCCTCACCCTCCGCCAGGACTCGGTTGCGCAGCGCTGCCTTCCGGTCGATCAGTTGTTGCATTGCCTGTTGTTCGCGTTCTAGGCGTTGCTGCGCGTTGGCAAGGCCCGTGCGTCGCGTTCCGATTTCGCTCCGGATCCGGCGCAGGGCCGACAATTCCGCTTTCAGCGCATCGCTTTGCGCCACGAGTTCGGGAATGACCGCCGACAACAGAAGAGACGCCCGAACCGACTCGACCGCCGAGTCGGGCGATACCATGGTCGCCTCCGGGGGGAGACGGCTCGCACGTTGCAAGGCGGCGAGGATCGTATCGATGGTCTGGCGGCGGCGGTTCAGCGTCTCGAGCTTCTGGCGCTCTTCGACCCGAAACGCGTTGAGCCTGGTTTCGCTGTCGGTGACGACGTCTTCCTGCATTTGGGCGCGTGCGGCGCTCTCGACGCTGGCGCGTTGCAGTTGCTCGAGTTCGCGGTTGATCTGCTCGGCTTCACGATCGAGGCGCTCGGTGCGGCTGCGGCCTTCGTCGATCGCGCGCTCGACGTCGCGGAGTCGCGTTTGCGGGTCGCTTTGGGCGAGAAGCGGGGCCCAGCCGGCGGCCAGGGCGCCGGCCAGCAACACCGTTACGAGGAACCGCTTAGGACCCGGCACGGGCAGCGATGCTCTCTCGGCGACGCACGTTCGCGCCACGAATCAGATTTCGGCCGGTCATGACCGCGGGTTGCGGCAGCCCCATGATCGCAAGAATGGTCGGAGCGACGTCCGCCAAGCGACCGTGATCGACAGCGGTCCCCGGCGCTCCATTGACGATGATGAACGGGACATCGTCGAGCGTGTGCTGCGTGTGCGGCTCGCCGTTCTCATCGATCATTCGTTCGGCGTTGCCGTGGTCGGCGGTGATCAGCAGCACACCGCCGTTGGCGACCACGGCACGTTCGATCCGGCCGAGGCAGGCATCGACCGCCTCCACCGCCTTGATCGCCGCATCGAGTTTGCCGGTGTGGCCGACCATGTCGGTGTTGGCGAAGTTGCAGACGATGAGGTCGAACTGGCGCGCGTCGATGGCGGCCACCAGCTTGTCAGTGACCTCGGCCGCGGCCATTTCGGGTTGCAGGTCATAGGTGGCGACCTTGGGCGACGGGATCAAAATGCGCTGTTCGCCCTCGAACACGCGCTCCTCGCCGCCATTGAAGAAGAACGTGACGTGGGCGTACTTCTCGGTTTCGGCGATGCGGAGCTGCGTCAGGCCCGACTTCGCCACGATCTCGCCCAACGTCGAGCCGAGCGCGACCGGCGGGAACAGCACCTCCAGGAGCTTGTCGTGGGCCGCCGAATACGATGTCAGGCCGAGGGCGGTTGTTCCGGCGACGACCTTGGTGCGAGCAAAGCCGTTGAACGCCGGATCGAGCAGGGCCGACAGCAGTTGACGTGCCCGGTCGGCGCGGAAGTTCGCCATGACGAGGCCGTCGTTCGGTCGGAGTCCGTCATATCCGGCAACGACGGTTGGCAGGACGAACTCATCGGTCGTGCCGGAGGCATAGGCCGCCGCGATGGCCTGGTCGGCGGATGCGGCCATCGGCCCGGCGCCGCTGACGATCGCGTCATAGGCTTTTGCGACCCGTTCCCAGCGCCTGTCGCGATCCATCGCGTAGTAGCGCCCACTGACCGTGGCGATCGTCGCCATGCCCGCGGTATCGCGAACGAGGCGGGCGACGAACTCGCCGGCGCTCGATGGCGGCGTGTCGCGACCATCGAGAAAGGCGTGAATCACGACGGGAACTCCGGCGGATGCGAGGATCCTGGCCAAGCCCGCGATGTGATCCTGATGGGAGTGGACGCCGCCCGGCGAGACCAAACCCATCACGTGGCAGCGGCCGCCGCGGGCCCGCAGCCGTTCGGCGAACGCCCGGAGGCTGGGGTTGGTCGCGAGGCTGCCGTCGGCGATCGCTTGGTCGATCCTCGGTAGGTCCTGCATCACGACGCGGCCGGCGCCGAGGTTGGTGTGCCCGACTTCCGAGTTGCCCATCTGCCCCTCAGGCAGCCCGACCTCGAGCGCCGAGGTCTTGAGCAGGCCGTGCGGACACGTGGTCCACAGGCGGTCGAACACCGGGGTACGAGCCAGCGCGACGGCGTTTTGGTCGCGTTCGTCGCGATGACCCCAGCCATCGAGGATGCAGAGCACCACGGGTCGGGGACGGGACATGTTGCGGTCTCTATATCATGGTTTGGCGTCGCGGGGCGGACCGGGCTCGCCTCGAAAAGCGCCGCGGAGCCAGATGGTTAACCTCGCTGCCCGCGGTGGTAGGGATGGCCGGCCATCTGGCTTGCGGCGCGGAACAGCTGTTCGGCCAGCATCGCGCGCACCATGAGGTGCGGCCAGGTCATGGCGCCAAAGGCGAGCACCAGGTCGGCCTCGCGCACGAGGGCGCGATCGAGCCCTTCGGCGCCGCCGATGACGAAGCTCACGGTCGGAACGCCGCTGTCCTGCCACTGCCGCAACTGCACGGCGAAGCGCTCGCTGTCGAGCGACTGGCCCGTCGAATCGAGCACAACCACGCGGCCCTTGCCCGGCAACGCTGCGCGCAGGGCGTCGCTCTCGCGCCGGATCAATTCGTCGGCGCGCCGGGCGGCGGCTGGTTCGATCTCCTTGATGCGGAGCGTCCAAGGGAGGCGTTTGGCGTATTCGGCCACGAGCTCGGCGAGCGCGCCGCGCTTCAGGCGGCCAACCGCGACGATGAGGATCTCCATGGTCCGTCAGCGGACGGCGCGCGCACGCGTCGGCTTGGTGTCCTCGAAGTCCGCCGCCCACATTTTCTCCAAGTTGTAAAAGGTGCGCGTGTCGGGCTTGAACAGATGGACGACGACATCTCCGGCGTCGACCAGCACCCACTCGCCTTTTCCCTGTCCTTCCACCTTGGTGCGCCACCCCGCTTTGCCGAGGCGCTCCACCAGGTGGTCGGCCATCGATTTGACATGGCGTTCCGAACGCCCAGTGGCGACGACCATGGCATCGGCGATGGAAGATTTTGCAGCGAGGTCGATGACGACCGGTTCGATGGCCTGGTCGTCGTCCAGGGAGGTATTGATCAGGTCCAGCAAGGGTGGACGCTTGGGTTTTCGCCCGGCGCGTCCCTTGGTTCTACGGGTTGGGATGAGCCACCCTCCGTTGCTACTACGTCTTGATCCTAGCGGGCGTGCTGGCGCGCACGCAAGGCGGTGGCGGAGGTCGGATCGTTGACCCCATGAAGCAGCGTCCAGGCCGGAAGCCGGCGGCTGGCCAACGACCCGCTCCGAGCGGCGGCGACCCGGCGGTGACGGAATCGTCGCGCCGGCAGCGAGGCGAGCGCCCGCCAGGTCTCTCCAGGTCGGTCGAACACCGCGACGGACGCGAGCGCGAAGATCCGGGTCCAGCGGTACCAGTGCCGCAGCTGCACCAAGTTGTCTGCGCCCATCAACCACACGAACCGCTGGTCGCGGCACCGTCGGCGCAGGGCGGAGAGCGTATCGACGGTGTAGCGCGTGCCGAGGCGGCGTTCGAGATCGGTCACCCGAATGCGCGGATGCGTTGCCAGCTTTCGCGCCGCCCGCAGGCGCTCGGCCAGTGGCGCCATGCCGAACGACGACTTCAACGGGTTCTGCGGCGACACCAGCCACCAGACCTGATCGAGCCGCAGCCGTTTCAGGGCGAGTACGGACAGCTTGCGATGGCCCTGATGCGCAGGATTGAACGATCCGCCCAACAGTCCAATCCGCCGCCGTGGTTGTGGGGCGTTGATCGGCGCCGCGGAACGCTCGGGGATTTTCACGAAACGGCGGTTCAGGGGCGAACCTGGCCGGAGCCGTAGACGACGTACTTGTAAGTGGTCAGCTCACGCGCCCCGACGGGGCCTCGGGCGTGCAGGCGATCGGTCGAGATACCGATTTCCGCTCCCATGCCGAACTCGGCGCCGTCGGCAAATTGTGTCGAGGCGTTGTGCAAGACGATGGCGCTGTCGACCTCACGCAGGAATCTGGTAGCGGCGCCGGTGTCGGTGGCGATGATGCTGTCGGTGTGGTGCGAGCCATAGTGCTCGATATGGGCAATGGCCGCGTCGAGGTCCTCGACGATCCGCACGGAAATGATGGCGTCCAGGTATTCGGTCGACCAATCCGCCTCACTCGCCGGCTTGACGCGCGAGTCGAGCCCCTGTGCGGCCGCATCGCCGCGCACCTCGCAACCCGCCTTGATCAGATCGTCGATGATCGGCGTGAGGTGGCTCGCGGCGACGGCGCGATCGACAACGAGCGACTCGGCCGCGCCACAGATAGAGACACGGCGCATCTTGGCGTTGAGCACGACCTTGCGCGCGACGGCGAGATCGGCGCTGCGGTGGACGTAGACGTGGCAGTTGCCGTCGAGGTGCGCGATCACCGGGATTCGACTCTCGTTCTGCACGCGTTCGATCAGCGACCGCCCGCCGCGCGGAACGATAATCGAGATGAACTCCTTGAGCCGGAGCATCGCGCCGACGGCAGCGCGATCGCGGGTCGGCACCAGCTGAATGGCATCGCTCGGAAGGTTGGCCGCGGTCAGCCCGCGGTGCAGGCAGGCGACGATCGCGGCAGACGAGTGCAGGCTTTCGGAGCCGCCGCGGAGGATCGCGGCGTTCCCGGATTTCATGCACAGCGCGCCGGCATCGGCCGTCACGTTGGGGCGCGACTCATAGATGATCCCGAGTACGCCGATCGGCACGCGCACGCGGGTGATCCGTAGGCCGTTCGGCCGCGTCCAGTCGCCGATTACCTCGCCCACGGGATCGGGCTGGTCGGCGACGGCTTCGAGACCGGCCGCCATGCCTGCGATGCGCTTCTCGTCGAGCGCGAGACGATCGCGGAGGGCCGGCGAAAACCTGGTCGCGTCGGCCTCGGCCAGGTCTTGCGCGTTGGCGGCGGCAATGGTCGCGCGCTCGGCGCGGATCGCGGCGGCGGCGGTGCGGAGCGCCCGATTCCGCGTTTCGCCGCTGGCCATGGCGAGGGCGCGCGCCGTTGCCTTGGCGCGTCGCCCCATGTCGTGGACGAGGGCTTCGACGTCGTTCGGGTCTTTGCGCAGGAGCGTGGTCGTCATCGCGTTTCGCCGTCGCTCAGGGCCAGATCGTCGCGGTGGACGATTTCGTCGCGACCACGGTATCCGAGCAGTTGCTCGATTTCATCACTCTTGTGGCCGGCGATGAGCCGTGCGTCCTCGCTCGAATAGGCGATCAGGCCGCGGCCGATTTCGCCGCCGTCCGGACCACGCACGACGACCGCGTCACCGCGTTGAAACGCGCCTTCGACGGCCGTGACGCCGGCGGGCAACAGGCTCTTGCCGCCACGCAGGGCACGCGCCGCGCCGGCATCGACGGTGATCGCGCCGCTGGGCTTGAGCGAGCCCGCGATCCATTGCTTGCGCGCGGTCAGCGGCGTTCCTTCGGGCAGGAACCAGGTCGTCCGCGCCCCGGCTGCGATGGCAGCCAGCGGCCGGTCGACTGCGCCGCGGGCGATCACCATGCGACAACCGGCGGCCATGGCGATCTTGGCAGCGAGCAGCTTGGTTACCATGCCGCCCGAGCCGACCCCGGTGCGGGCCCCGCCCCCCATCGCTTCGATCTCGGGCGTGATGCGGGTCACCTCCGGAATGAACCGGGCATTGGGGTCGATCGTCGGGTCCGCGGAATACAGCCCGTCGACATCGGACAAGAGCACCAGGCAGTCGGCGCTGATCATCTGCGCGACCCGCGCCGACAGGCGATCGTTGTCGCCGAAGCGGATTTCGGCCGTGGCCACCGTGTCGTTCTCGTTGATCACCGGCACGACGCCCAACCGCAAGAGCGTGTTGATGGTGTTGCGCGCGTTCAAGTACAGCCGGCGCTGCTCGGTGTCTTCCAGGGTGAGCAGCACTTGGGCAACGCCGATATCGAAGCCGGCGAGCACCTCTTGATAGGCATGGGCGAGGCGGATCTGACCCGCAGCGGCGGCGGCCTGGCTTTCTTCGAGCTTCAGGACGCCGGCGCGTAACCCCAAGTGACGCCGACCGAGCGCGATCGCACCCGAGGAGACGATCGTCACCTCCTGGCCGCGGCCACGGGCGACCGCGACGTCCTCGGCCAGGCTCCTGAGCCAGGACTGGTGCAGGAATCCGGTCTTGGGGTCGACCAGCAACGCCGAGCCCACTTTGATCACGAGCCGCTTGGCCGTGGCGATCGAGGCGGTCATGCGTCGACCCGGGGCTCGTCGTCCGCCCGCCATTCGGCGACGCGTCGTTGCAAGGCATCGAGGACGGCCTCGCGCCCTTCACCGCTTGCGGCCGAAAGGCCGAACACCCGTTGGCCCGATTCGCGCGCAAGCGCCTTCTTGCGTTCCTGAAGTTCCTCGGGCGTCAACGCATCGATCTTGTTGAGCGCCACGATCTCGGGCTTGCCTTCGAGGGCGGCGCCGTACGCGACGAGTTCGTGGCGGACCGTGCGATAGGCGCCCGCAACGTCCTCCTGGGTGCCGTCGACCAGATGCAGCAGCACGCCGCAGCGTTCGATATGACCGAGGAAACGATCGCCCAGGCCCTGGCCCTCGTGGGCGCCTTCGATCAGGCCGGGAATATCGGCCAGCACGAACTCCTCTTCGCGCCAGCGGACGACCCCGAGGTGCGGCACGAGCGTCGTGAACGGATAATCGGCGATCTTGGGTCGCGCCTTGCTCACCGCCGCCAGGAACGTCGATTTTCCCGCGTTGGGTAAGCCGACGATGCCGGCGTCGGCGATCAGTTTGAGGCGCAGCCACAGCCAACGCTCGAACCCGGGAAAACCCGGATCGGCGCGGCGCGGGGCGCGATTGGTCGAGGATTTGAAGCGCGTGTTGCCGCGCCCGCCGTCGCCGCCGGCCGCGAGCAGCACGCGTTGACCGGCGTGGGTCAGGTCGGCGATCAGGGTCTCGCCGTCCTCGTCATAGATCTGCGTTCCCACAGGCACGCGCAGGATCGCGTCGGTTCCAGCCGCACCGCTCCGGTCCTTGCCCATGCCGTGGCCGCCGGGCTTGGCCTTGAAATGCTGCTGGTAACGATAGTCGATCAGCGTGTTGAGACCCTCGACCGCCTCGGCGTAGACGCTGCCGCCGCGTCCGCCGTCACCGCCGTCGGGGCCGCCGAACTCGATGAACTTCTCGCGGCGAAAGCTCACCGAGCCGGCGCCACCGTCACCGCTCCGGATGTAGACCTTGGCCTGATCGAGGAACTTCATCGTCGCGCCGGGGCTCGTGTCGACTCAAACAAAAAAGGGGAATGGCCCGCCATTCCCCTTGTCCGTGGAGTGGCGGACGCGCGTCAGTTGTTCGGCTCCACCGAGACGAAGACACGACCGCGGCTCTTTTCGGCGAAGGCGACGCGGCCCTCGATGAGCGCGAAGATCGTGTGGTCCTTGCCCATGCCGACGTTGCGGCCCGGGTACCACTGCGTGCCGCGCTGGCGCACGATGATGTTGCCGGGGACGACCGCCTGGCCGCCCGACTTCTTCAGTCCGAGGCGCCGGCCGTCCGAATCGCGACCGTTGCGTGAGCTGCCGCCTGCTTTCTTGTGAGCCATGGCGCTTACTCCTTGGATTCGGCCGCAGCCTCGGCGGCGGCTTTCTTCGATTTCTTCTTGGCGGCCTTCGGCTTGGCCGCTTTGGCCTCGGCCGCCGTCATCTTGCGGCCGTCGGGCGCGGTGATCTCGGTGATGCGCAGCACGGTCAGCGGCTGGCGATGGCCGCGCGTCCGACGGTGATGCTTGCGCCGCCGGCGCTTGAAGATGAGGACCTTGTCGTCCTTGCGCTGATCGACGACCTCGGCCTTGACCGACGCGCCGGCCACCATCGGCTTGCCGACGGTTGCTCCCTTGTCGTCGCCCAACGCCAGAATCTCGGTGAGGTCGATGACCTCGCCGGCCTTGGCGGGCAACTTCTCGACCTTGATGAGGTCGTTGGCGGACACCCGGTACTGCTTGCCGCCGGTGCGAATCACTGCGTACATGGCGAAACCTGGGCCTGATCGGCCGAAACGGGCGCTCGGGGGCGCCGGAAAGCGCCGCACTATAGCCGCGGCCGACCTCATGTCAATGGCGGAATCCTGCGGAAAAGCGGGCGTATGGTGACGAGGGTGGCCGACGTTCCGGTGGCGATCGTGGGTGGCGGTCCGGCCGGGCTCATGGCGGCCGAGGCGCTGGTGGCGCGCGGCCTCCGACCCCAAGTGTTCGATGCCATGCCCTCGCTCGGACGCAAGTTCTTGATGGCGGGAAAGGGCGGCCTCAACCTCACCCACCGCGAGCCGCTGGAGGTCTTCCTGGCCCGGTACGGCGCGGCCCAGTCGCACCTGGAGCCGGTCGTCCGCGCTTTCCCGCCCCACGCGATCCGCCATTGGGCCGGGGAACTCGGGGTCGACACCTTCGAGGGAACCTCGGGCCGGGTCTTTCCGACCGAATCCAAAGCGGGGCCGCTGCTCCGCGCCTGGCTGCACCGACTCCGCGCCGCCGGGGTGCTCACCCACGCCCACCACCGGTGGCTCGGGTGGAACGCGGCGGGCCATTTGCGGTTTGCCACGCCTGAAGGCGAGATCGTCGTCGCCCCGCAGGCGACCGTGTTGGCGCTGGGCGGTGCGAGCTGGCCCGACCTCGGGTCGGATGCCGCCTGGGTGCCCTGGCTCGCCGAGCGTGGGGTCCGGGTTTCGCCGTTTGTTCCGGCCAATTGCGGCTTCGAAGTCGCGTGGTCCGAACATTTGAAAACGCGCGCCCAGGGCCTCCCGGTGAAGTCGGTGGTGTTGTCTTTTGGCGAGCAGCGGCTCAAGGGCGAGTTCGTGCTCACCACCTACGGCATCGAAGGCGGCGTGGTGTACACGCTGTCGGCCGCCCTGCGCGATGCGATCACCGCCCACGGATCGGCGCGGTTGCATGTCGATCTGCTGCCCGGCCTGTCGCGCGACGAGATCGCGCGTCGTCTCGCCAAGCCGCGGGGCAAGCAGTCGCTCGCCAACCATTGGCGCAAGGCGCTGCACTTGGGCGGCGCCAAGGCGCTGTTGCTGCGCGAATGCGCTCGCCCCGAGGATCTCGCGGACCATCGACGATTGGCGACGCTGATCAAGGCGCTTCCGATCGTGCTTCTGGCGCCGCGCCCGATCGCCGAAGCGATCTCGAGTGCGGGCGGCGTGGCGTGGGACGCGCTCGATGAACGCTTCATGCTGAAGGCGATCCCGGGGATCTTCTGCACCGGCGAGATGCTCGACTGGGAGGCGCCGACCGGCGGGTATCTGCTCACGGCGTGTCTCGCCCTGGGACGTGCCTGTGGCCACGGCGTGGCGGATTGGCTGGCGACCCGAGAACCGATGGGTGCCTGACAGTGCGGGCGCTGGTCATCGGCGGCACCGGAACGTTGGGCACGCTGACGGTCGGCGAACTCGAGCGCCGCGGCGTTCCGGTTGGCGTGCTCAGTCGCAAGCGCTCGCCGCTCATCGTGGCCGATTGGCGGGCCGGCGATCTCGTTACGGGCGAAGGCCTTGCTGACGCCTTCCATGGCGTCGACGTCGTGATTCACGCGGCCAATGTGCCGCCCGGCGAGTCGGCGCGGGCGATGGCCAACCTGCTGGCCGCCGCTCGCGAAACGCGCGTGCCGCACTTGGTCTACGTCAGCATCGCCGGCATCGATTTGGTGGCGTGGTTTCCCTACTACCGGGCCAAACTCGACGATGAGAGGGCGGTGCAACAGTCCCGTGTGCCGCACACCATCGTGCGAGCGGCGCAGTTCTTCGAACTGATCGAGCAGGTCTTGCACCGCTGCCGGAGGAAAGGGCGCATCGTCGTGCCCGCCGTGACGCTCCAGCCCGTGGCTGCGGCGGCGGTGGCGCGTCGGTTGGCGGGGTTGGTCACGAGTCCGCCGGTGGACCGGGGGGCCGACGTGATCGGTCCGGAGCGACGCACGCTCGCGAGCTTGGCCCGGGAATGGAATCCGCTTGCGGCGGTGACCACGGAACCGCCGGACGGCGAACTGTTCCGGGCGTTTGCCGCGCTCACGTTGCCCGCGCGCACCGGCGAAGGGCCGACGTGGGGCGAATGGTTACGGGAGCGGGCGGTGTAGGCCAAGCCGTCGCTGCGTCGCGCATCGCGCTTCTCCGTGATCGGTCGCCGCCCGTCGTTCATGAAATCCGGCGACACGACGGGGCCAGCGAAGAATGCATCCCACGACGCGTTCAAGGGCGCAATCAGGCGCAATCGGCCATTGCTGACGATCTCGACCCGCTTCACCGACGGTGGTAGGGCGACCGCTTCGGGCGGGGACACGACCTGACCATTGCGATTGTTGGGCACCGTGGATCGGGCGGCGCCATCGCGCCTCGCTTCCTTTGGCTCCCTGACAAATATGCAGGTATGGATCGACGGCGATCGCAGGAAGAGCCCGCGACGCTTGCAGTCCGGGGGCAGGAACATTAGGTTTCGCGCCGACCGCGGAGGGGTGCCGGAGTGGTCGATCGGGACGGTCTCGAAAACCGTTGTACCCGCAAGGGTACCGTGAGTTCGAATCTCACCCCCTCCGCCAGCACTTTCTTTTGATAACAGTGTCTTGAAAGAAGAACGGTCGAAGTGAACGCATGCAGAACCGTTGGCTAGAACGGCAGCTTGCAAACATTTTGCAAACATCGGTTCGACCTTAGGCGTCAGCTATAGCCGATTCGACCAACGGATTGCGTCGCCAATGTCGGCGCAATCTTTGCCGAGTGACCTCTTCTGAACTCTGACGGCGCAACGAAGGTGCCAGCCCAAAGACCTCGCTTCGCCTCGCGTGCCTCGTTCTCAGCTTCCACGAACTCCTCGCTGAGTTGCCGGTAGGCGATTGCCCAAGCCAAGCCTCCAAAAGGAGGCTGAAGTTTTCAGAGCCTGTTTCTTGCCCGAACCGTCGACGACGAATCGAAAATTCGGACATATTCTAGACATATTCACGTCCGACCATTGAGCCTCGGACTGACCTTCTAACAACCACAGGGGAACCCATACCCTTGCTATGGTCCCGGCGCGTCGCTCTCCCCTGCTTGATCATCCTAACGCTGATCACGGTTCTGGTCGCGACGACCCTAGAAGATCGTCTATATGGCAATAGCACCTCCATCGCGGACGGCATCGATCCTTACTGCCTCGGTCGATGGCTCGATAGCTTGAGAGACCAATCGGGCGATGATCCGGTGGAAGGTTCTGTTGAGCTTGATCAGCCATCCTTATCGGGTGCTACCCGTGCTGGCGACGGAATGACGCCGATTGCAAATCTAAGACGGTGTCCAGTTGAAGAAGGATATCACGTCGGAGCGATTGAGACTGAGAGTGCCCCCGATGGAGCGGCAAAAGTAGAAGTCACGCTTTTCTCGAACGACTCAGGCCGATACGAAGCAGTCGGGTACGAAGCCTATTCAGCCCGAACACTCGGACCAAGCTCTGCTCCAACTTTGGTTCTTGAGCGCTTCTGGAACGGTGGTGGTTCCGGGCACTTCTCGGAGATTCATGTCGTTCGCCGCGAAGGGGCAGCCCTAAAGTGGCTAGGGTCGGTAGGTGGGGGCGACCGCTGCAATGGCGGCCTTGAGGTCACAGGTGCCGATTCGAAGGGGTTTGAATACTCCGTCAACCTTACGCCCTTCACATTTGTCGAGATCGACGACAACCGTGATCACCGCGTCATCCGTTTGCTTCACTCACTTGCCGGTCACGACGATCCCTACAAGCGGCTCGCGCCCTATGACGACCTTAATAACAGCGCTGCATCATGCGTTGGCCGGGAGGTCGTCCGTTTCGAAGTCGATACAGGGGAAGAACGAACCCTCAGGGTTGAAGTCGACAGGAAGTCGCTTCTACCGATCGATGTTGGCAATGCGTACGGACGCTACCAAAGTTGCTTCAACCGGTTTTTCTATGAGCAATTTTCTGGTGAGGCGAACACCATCTTGATGCTCTCGCCCGAACGTCATCGGGTATTTGTGAGCCGCTTCTACGAAGTGTGTGTGCCAGCACCCAAATAGCGATCTGGAAAAAGGGCATGAGCCCGAAAATTCACAAGATTTTTTGGGGATGGCTACCTGACTAAGGGACTACGGTCAACGTCACGCGGCTCGCAGCGAACGTCCTTGCCTTGGACCATCTCTCGAAGGGCTTTCGCGGCAGCCTGACCGCAGAGGTAGACGACGTTCGATCTATCCCAGCAGGTCTGTTTGGCTTCCGGCGCGTCGATCCCGAAAAGGCGGACGCGTTTGCCAACGACATCGATAGTGTCGCCATCGACAATCTTTGCCGGGCCGGTCAGTTCGGAGGCTTGGG
>Ga0194121_10007046_pt1 | contig 14783 bp, 17 predicted proteins | sample TA2MahCa50mmetaG_FD_148609 | JGI IMG/M metagenome (GOLD analysis project Ga0194121, IMG submission 148609) | Freshwater microbial communities from Lake Tanganyika, Tanzania - TA2015020 Mahale Deep Cast 50m | ecosystem: Environmental > Aquatic > Freshwater > Lake | place: Tanzania: Lake... | reverse complement strand
CTTGTCGAGCGTCGCGTCACGGTCCCGGCGCGTGCGCGGCGCCACGTACACCTCGCAACCGATGATGGGTCGCACGCCCGCCTGCCTGGCCGCGAGGTAGAAGTCGGCGGCGCCAAACATGACGCCGTGGTCGGTAAGCGCCACGGCGTCCATCCCGAGTTCGCGCGTGCGAGCCAGCAGGTCATCGATGCGGCAGAAGCCGTCGAGCAGGCTGTACTCGCTGTGCACGTGCAGGTGAACGAATCCCGACACGGCCCGCCTCCTCCCAGCGACGAATGGATTCTATGCACCGAACAGATTGCGTACAAGCCATCGGCCATGGGACAGCGGCCCGACGGCCGTCCCCGCGCTCGGCGCCCACGGGGCGGCGGGCGTCGGCGCGCATTTCGGCGAGCTCCACGGGGCTCCGCACTATACTCAGCCGGCCGGTGTGCGGCCGGCTGCCGCTCAGCTTGGGGGCGAGGGTGCCTTTCGAGGTCTGGCTGATCCTGCTCTTCATCATCGCTGCGGCCGTCATCATCCTGCCGCGCGTGCTGCCGCCCACCGGCCCCAAGTGCAACCGCTGCGACGGTACTGGTCAGGTGCACGAGCGCTGGCCCGACCCTGCCAAGCCCGGCGGCTGGCACACGCTCGAAGGCACGTGCCCCAAATGCAAGGGCAAGGGGCGGCTGCGGAACGTCTAGATCGGCGCCATCCGCCGGATCGTCCCGAGTGCGCCGACCGCTGCGCGTGTCCACCTGCCCGGCCGTCGGGCTGGAACCTGCCAGATGGCAGGTTCCAGGGGTGACGGCTCGCCATCGCAGGGCAGGCACGACCGTGGTGGCGCCGCGCGCCACCACGGCGCGTACGACGGGCGCCGGCCCGCACGCCAAGGTGGGCGCGCAGCGACGAGGTGGCCGCACGAATGGCTCAGAACGACCGTCACGCGCTCGAACGCTATCCCCGCGACGCCGCGTACTTGGACCGCGTCCACGGACGGGTGGGTCCCATGCTCGCGGAGGTGGAGGCCGCCGCCGCGCGTGAAGGGCAGCCCATCACCGAGCGGGCTACCGCGCGCCTGCTTGCGTTCGCGGTGCGCGCCAGCGGCGCCCGCCGCGCGCTCGAGATCGGCACCAACATCGGCTACTCGGCGCTCTGGATCGCAGACGCGCTGCCTGAGGACGGCCATCTCACCTGTTTCGACGTCAGCCGCGACCTGCTCCGCCGCGCCGAGTCGCATCTCGCCCGCGCGGGCCTAGGCCACAAAGTCAGCACCGTGCTCGGGCCCGCGCTGACCACGCTTGACACCGTACCCGGGCTGTTCGACTTCGCCTACATCGACGCTGACGAGATGGAATACGCCCAGTACTTGGCGAAGGTCGTCGAGCGCCTGCGGCCGGGCGGCGTGGTGGCCGTGGACAACCTCCTGTGGCACGGGCAGACCGCGCACGAGCCGGAGGACCGGGCCTTTGCCCGCCAGACCACGCCGGCTATCCGGTTCTTCAACGACCTGCTGCTCAGCCACCCCGGCTTGCACGCGACCATCGTCCAGGTGGGCGCCGGCGTGGGCCTTGGCGTGAAGTGCTGAGCTGGCCGCCGCAGCCATCGCGCGTGGCCGCCTGACGGGCGCACGGCTTGTGGACAGAACCCACGCCCAGGGCGATTCCAGCACAGCCGGCGGCGTTCGCGGCTCCGTGCCTCCGGCGCCCGCGCACGTTGCCGCGCCCTGATCGCCAGGCTCCACGCTGGGCGGCAGCGGAGGATGCCGGTTTGACGAATTCGCTGCGGCTGCGTACGGTCGTCACTCGCGGTGGTGACGGTGTTCCGAGTGAGGAGTCCCCATGAAGCTTGTCAATCCCGCCAAACAGTTGCTCAAGAAGGGGCAGGTGGCGCTGGGCGCCGGCTGCGGCATGGGAACGCCCGTCACCGCAGAGATCATCGCCATCTCCGGCTACGACTGGGTGCTCATCGACAACCAGCACGGCACCTGGGATCGCGCCACGACCTCGTTGGCCTGCATGGGCGTGCGCGCGGGCGGTGGCGTGCCCGTGGCGCGCGTGCCCGAGAATGACTACTACGCCATCGGCCGCCTGCTCGACGAAGGCGTCTTGGGCATCATCGTGCCGATGGTGGAGACGCGCGCGGACGCCGAGAAGGTGGCATTCGCCAGCCGCTTCCCGCCCGTCGGGGGACGCTCGATCGGATTCGCCGGGGCAGCCTCCTACGGCCCCGACTACATGGAGAAGATCAACGACGAGCTTATCGTGGCCATTCAACTCGAATCGAAACTGGCCATTGCCAACGCCGAGGCCATCATGTCGGTGGACGGCATTGACGCCTGCTGGCTCGGCCCCGCCGACCTGGCCGCCTCGATCGGCTACGCGCGCAATACGCCGGAGCACGACGCGGCCGTAAAGGCGATGATCGCGGCTTGCAAGAAGTACGGGAAGGCAGCGGGCATCGCGGCCGGCTCGATCGAGCAGACCAAGAAGTGGATCGCGGCGGGCTGCACGTTCATCAGCATGGGCGGCGACCGCGGCTGGGTGGCGGCCGGCGCCACAGCCGACCTCGCGGCGGTGCGCGGCTAAGACGGACTCCGGCGGACCTTCTGCCTGGGGGCGCGCACCGTGCGCCCCCAGGCAGGCCCCGCGTCAGTACCTCCCGTCCCGCACCTCAAAGTGCGTCGGCTTGTTCAACGTACGCCCGCCCGCCTGCACCCATGCGGCCACCCAGCGCACCACGTCTTCAATGGGGGTGGTGGGCGTACCGATCAGGTCGGCGGCACGCCGGGCGTTCGTCAGCAGCGCAGTGGGCGCCTCGACCCCGTGCAGGTTAGGCGCGTGTCCCAGCAGGTTGCCGAACCGCTCGGCCAGCTGGCGGACCGACAGCGTGTCCAGGCCCGTAAGGTTCAGCACAAGGGGCGGCGCGCTTGCGTGCGGCAGGAGTCGAAGCGTCAACTCGCACGCATCGCCCTGCCAGATGGCGTTGGTGTGTCCCATGGCCAGATCGATGGGCTCGCCCTCCCACACCTTGCGCGCGAGGTCGAGGAGTACGCCGTAGCGCAGTTCGACCGCGTAGGCCAGCCGCACGATCGCGAGGCACGTCCCGTGCACGTGCGCGAAATGTTCGAAGACGCGCTCCCGTGCGAGGCACGACTGGGCGTACTCGCCGATCGGCGCGGCGGGCAGGTCCTCGGTGGCGCCGCCGCCGACGGGCGAGGTGAACGGGTACACGTTGGCCGTGGAGAACACCACCAGCCGGGCGCCCTTGAACCGCTCGGCGACCAGGCCGGGCATGAACGCGTTCATGGCCCAGGTCAAATGCTCCGCGCCCGTCGAGCCGAACTTCCGTCCGGCCATGAACACCACCTCCGGCGCATCCGGCAAGCGCGCCAGATCGGATCGGTTCAGCAAGTCTGCCGCGATGGTGCGGACGCCTTGGGCTTCCAGGTGCGCGCGCAGCCCAGGCTCGTTGAATCGCGACGCCGCCACCACGGCGCCCGTCCGTCCTGCCGCCGTGAACGCACGCCGCGCCAGGCGGGCCAGCGTGGGGCCCATCTTGCCGCCGGCACCCAGGATCAGAAGGTCGCCACGTGACCGGCGCAGCGACTCGACCAGCGCCGCGCCCGGCCGCGTTAGCAACTCGTCGAGTTCCGCCTCCGAGCCAATCGTCTTCGGACTCGCCGTCCCACCTGCGTGCATCGCCGCCGATGAGCGCGCGCTAGATGACCGCCGCCATCTTGCCCCAGGCCTTCTCTGGCCAGGCGGGCAAGGTTTCGGTGGTCACGCCGAACTCCCGCCACGCCAGCATCGCCTGCGCGCACTTGAGGTCGCTCGGGAACTCCACGATCGCGGCCCCGTCATAGGCGCCGAGCGTGAGGCACGCCTCCAACAGCTTGCCACCGTGTTTCTCGATCAACTTGCGGCTCTCAGGAGCCCCATCCTTGATCGCGTCCTTGACGCTATCCTGCTCGCTGCGCATGGCCGCGCCCGCCATCTTTGTCAGGACGATGTACGTCCCCATGTGCGCCTCCTCGGCTGACATCCCAACTGCCCAACGTTATCGTACGCCGGCCTGCGGGCAGGCAGCCACGGCCGCTGCCATGAGGCTGCGCTGTTCGCCTGCGCGCGGTCGAGTCTCCCACCTGCGCGGCTACGACCTTACGGATGCGGTGGTTGCGGACGCGTCGTCCGCTGGCGCGTAGACTGGCCCGATCCCACGCGGATGCGAACGCTTGGACCGGCCGCATTTCCTCGTCATCACCACCCACGACACGGGGCGATTCATCGGGCCCTACGGCGTCGCCACCGTGCGCACGCCCCATCTCGACGAACTGGCGACCACCGGCGTGCGCTTCAACGCGTACACCACGGCGCCCCTATGCTCGCCCAGCCGCGCGAGCCTCACCACGGGTCGCTACCCCCACGCGCACGGGGTCATGGGGCTCACGCAGGCCCATTTCGCATTGGACCTGCGCCACGACGAGCTCCCCCTGCCCACGCTGCCCCGGCCGGCGGGCTACCGCAGCGGCCACTTTGGCATCGACCATGCGACGCGCGACGGGAGCCGGTTGCACAACGACGTGTTCGATCTCACGCCTGATCCCGCCACCATCCTGCGCAACGCGGCCGCCTTCCTCGACGCCAGCCATGATCGGCCGTTCCACGTACAGATCGGGTTGCGTGAAACCCATCGCGTCGCCGGCGGTGGCTTTGGACACCCAGCCTTCGGTCGATTTGGCGTGACCGTACCGCCCTTTCTGCCGGACACTCCCGATACGCGCGCTGATCTGGCGGATTTCCAGGGGGCTGTGAATCGTGCGGACGAGCTGATCGGCGACGTCCTGGCCTTGCTGCGCGTCCGCAAGCTCGAGGAACGCACGCTCGTGGCCTATGTCAGCGATCACGGCATCCCCTTCCCGCGCGCCAAGTGCACCCTCTACGACCATGGCCTCGAGAGCGCGCTCCTGGTGCGCTTGCCCGGCACCGAATTGTCAGGTGGCAGAGCGCCGCGAGGCCAGGTGAGCATCATGGATTTGGCGCCCACGCTGCTGGAGCTGGCGGGGGCCCCGCCGGCTTCCGCCATGCACGGCCGGTCGCTCCTGCCCGTGGCGGAGGGCGCCGATTCGGGCTGGTACGCGCTCTTCGCCAAGAAGACCTTTCACACGGCCTACGATCCGATGCGCGGGATCCGCACGCGGCGCTGGAAGTACATCCGCAATTTCGAGGCGGCGGCCGGCGTGGAGATTCCCATCGACGTATCCGGTAGCCCGTCCTATCGCGTCATGGCGGGCCGCCTGGAGCCGCGGCACCATCCGCCCGCCGAGCTCTATGATCTCGAGATCGATCCCGATGAGACGGTCAACCTGGCTGGGCTGGCGATCTTGGCGGACGTCGAGGCCGACCTGCATGCCCGTGTGGTCACCTGGATGCGCGAGACTAGCGACCCCTTGCTGGCCGGTCCGGTGCCGTCGCCGTTCTATCGGGACGCCATCGCGGGGACGAACTAGCTCGCTACCCCCTCGCCCCAACTCTCTTGGGCAAAGGGCGGGGGTGACGGTCATACGCCCCTTCGTTGACACCTGCGGGGTTCCGCTGGGTCGGCCCTCTACGCGAGACTCCTGATGTACGCGATCAACTGGTCCAGTTGCTCGGCGTTGAATTGCTGTCCGAAGACCGTCGGCATCACGCCGGCCGCGTAGCCCTTCACGACTTTGGCCGTCGGATTCACGATCGACTCGCGCAAATAGGCTTCATCCGCCCGCACCTTCGTTCCGCTCTCGAGTTCGACATCGTGGTTGAACACCGCTTTCCAACTCGGCCCCACGCCCGCCGTGCCGTCGGCGGAATGACAGGCGGTGCAGCCGGACGACGCCGCCAATTGCCTGCCAGCCTCCACCGCATCGCCCGCGGCGACCGCCGCAGTGGTGGGTGCCGCCGTCGCCACGCTGGCCGCGGTGGACGTCGCTTTGCTTGCACCCGCTTCGCCGCAGGCCGCCACTCCCAGCGCCAGCAGGGCGGCGCATCCACCGAGCAGAAGACGTGTTCTCACGGCACGACCTTTCCAGCAGATCCGTCCACAAGCCGGGGCGCACCCTGCCCGCCGGCCCGGCGCAGATCGATCCCCCATCATGCTACGCCAGCACGCCGGCCGTCATGCCCAGCGATCGGTCTTCGCCGGCTGTCGCGAACCCATGCTGCGCAGCGCCGTGCTCGGCTACCGCTCGTCCGGCTGCGCCACTACGGCCGCGACGGGTGACCCTGACCGCGAGGCCGGATTGCAGGGGGCGCGGGCGCACGTCCTCCTGGGCCCGCGGCGGCCCTCGGCGGCCCTCGGGCGTTCCGGCGCTCTCCCTGTCCCCACGGCTGGGCAACCACGCGGCCTCGCCCCTACGGAGCCTGTCCGCATGGCCGGGTGGCGTGCGCTCCGCGCCCGCGGGGCGTTGGGCCAGGCGCTCCCCCTCACGCGGCGACCGCCAGCTACGATCGTGGGGAGATGTCTGGCAAATCTTGGCCGCTTCCGTGCTCCCGCCGTGTGTTGCTCGCCACCCTGGCGAGTTCCGTCGGCACCGCTGCCTTGGCCGGTTGCGGTGCCGACCTCCCAGCGAGCCTCTCCGGGTCCACGCCGGCGACCGTCGATCGCCGCACGGACCATCCGCCCACCCCCACCGCCACCCCGCCGGCATCGCCGGTTCCGGAGCGTGTCGTGGAGCGGGTTGTCGAGGTCGAGAAGATCGTATCCAAGGTCGTCACCGAGCGCGTCGTCGTATCCGTGGCCCCGCCGCCCTCGCTGTCGCTGACGGCGATTCGCTTCGCCACGCTCGACACCACGGGCGCCCGCCGGCTGGTAACCGCGCAGGCGGTGCAGACCTACGAATCCACCCAGCCAAGCGTGCTGGTGAAGGTCTAATTCGCGGGACCCGAGGCGCTTACGCGCCTGGCGGCGGATGTTCGCGCGCGCGCGGCCGCGCACGTCGTGGCGATCGAACACGACCAGCTCCTTGCCGCGCTCGCCCTCGAGACGCTGTCTGACGTCAGCGATGTCGTCGCCCAGTTCACCGATCGTCTGCGCCGTGTGCAGATCGTGCCAGGACTGTCTCACCGGACGGGCTGCGCTGGTACGGGCTGCCGTATCAGCTCGTGCAGGGCGTCTGGCTTGCCAACCTCGATCTGTTCGTGCGCGCCCGGCGCGAGCCGCCCGCGAAGCCCTACCCGCGCGCGCAGGCCGAGGCGCTGGCCAAAGCGATTCGGAGCCTGTTAGAGATCGACTGGGGCGTGAGCATTGGCGCCGACCCCTTCTGGCAGTGGGGCCCGCTGGCCTTGAGCGGCGCAGGCGAGCCCGCCTTCTTCCGGCCGGACGGGCGCCGGCCTTCGACGCACCCGGCGTGGTCGAGCAGCTCGCATGGGTCGTGCGACTCGGCCTGGAGCTCGGCGTTGCGCCGACGGCGCAGGCGCTCGCACGGCTGGGCCAGCGCTTTTCGACGGCGAACTATCCCTTCTCGGGCGGTCGGGTCGGCTTCGTCCCTGCCACCACCGACGATCTGCCGCGCCTCGCTGCGATCGCGGGCAGCCGGTTCGCATTCGACGTCATCCCTGCGCCGCTGGGATTCGGCGGCCAGCCCACGCTCGTGCCGCTGGGCGCACGCTCCCATGCCGTCACTCGCACCGCGGCCGACGAGGTGCGCGTCACAACCGCGGTCGACTTCATCGCGTATCTTGCCGATGCCGCCACGCAGACGCTCGCCGGCCAGCGCGGCGCCTGGCTGCCGGTGCACGCCGACGCGCGTACGCGGGACGTCTACGGCATGGCGGACGGTCTGAGCCAGCGTAACCTCGGCCGCGTGCTCGACGCTCACCAGTTCGCCACGCCCGTGGGCTACCGTGCGGGCTGGTCTGCGTTCGCGACCACGCTGCGCGCCGAACTCGCGCCGGTCTTCGACGGCGCATTGTCGCCCGCGGACGGCCTGGCTCGCGGACTTCCGGCCGCCGAAGCCGCGTTGCGGTCAGACGCACGCCCAGGGCCTCCAGCGGCGCCCCCTCCAGCCGTTCCCAGCGCCGGTCCGACGTCGGCTGCCGCTGCCCTGTGACGCGCCCGTCCCCGCGGAAGCTGGGACCGCTGGAGCTGACGTGCGTCCGTTCGCCCCCAAGGTGGCGGACAAAAAGGGTCCCTTCGATCGTGCGGCGGCTCGACCGGTGACGCCTGGCATCGTCCGAGGCGCTTGGGGCGCTGTGGCACGCTGGAAGGTGTCTCGGGCCTACAGGGAGCGGTAGGTCGATGCCGAAAGCTCGACATCACGACAATCGTCCATCACTCGGCTTTGTCGGCACTGGCCGGTTGGGCGCCTCGCTGGCGCTCGCCGCGCACGCCGCGGGCTACCGCGTCGTGGCCGTCGCGTCGCGCGGTCGGGCATCGGCCAAACGCCTCGCCCTCGATCTGCCCGGCGCGCGCGCGAGTCACCCGTCGGAGGTAGGTGAGCGGGCGGACGCGGTCTTCCTCACGGTGCCCGACCGGGCAATTCGCGCCGTGTGCGAGCAGCTGCCGTGGCGCCGCGACCAGATCGCCATCCATTGTGCGGCGTTGGACGGTCCTGAAGTCCTCGCGGCGGCTTCCGCGGCAGGCGCGCATGTGGGCGTCTTCCACCCCCTCCAGGCCTTTGGTGAGCCGCACCAGGCGGCGGTGTTGTTGCGGGGAGCGATGGTCACCGTGGCGGGCGACGCGACCGTTCTCGGATTCTTGGAGGCGCTGGCGGCTGCCCTAGGCTGCCGGACGCTGCGCTACGCGGCGGGCGACCGCGCCCTGTACCACGCCGCCGCGGTGACGGCATCGAATTCAGTCGTGGCCCTGCTGGAGGTGGCCGCCGCTCTGTGGCAATCGGCCGGCCTCGAACGGGCCGAAGCCCTTGCGGCGCTGTTGCCGTTGACCCGCAGTGCGCTCGCGGCGGTCGAGACGCTGGGCACGGCGCAGGGACTCACCGGTCCGGTGGTGCGCGGCGACGCGACCACGGTCGCCCGGCACCTTGACGCGTTGCGGACCCTGTCGTCCGAGGCCATTCAGCTCTACGCAGACTTGGCACAGGCGACCCTGACCCTGGCGGTCCGTTCGGGCCGGCTTGAGGCGGGACCCGCCGAAACCCTGCGGGCTCTGCTCAACAGCGTCCGGACGGGTTCAGCGGACGCCTGACCGCTTGACGGAGTCGCCCGGCCTGCGCCCGTCGCCTGGCGCGTCCAGTCGCGGCGCTACGCGCATGCCCGCCCGCAGCCCAGCGCGCTGGGCTGCGCCCGTCGGGAGCTCGAGGAACGCGCGCGCCACGCCCTGGCAAAACTTCCTGCTGCGCTGGATTCCCGTCGGCAGTCTGCCCGCGGTGTGGCAGGATCTCCGCGCCCTCGGCCTGGGCGAACCGGGCGCCCAGGAGATCACCGACGTTGTGAGCTGCCCCGGTACCGATAGTTGCGGCCTGGCCATCACGGCCTCCATGGGTCTCAACCGGGCCATCCAGCGCCGGGCAGAAGCGCTGGCCGCGGCCGACCCGCTGACGCGCCAGATCGCGATCAACATCAGCGGCTGCCCGCACTCGTGCGGTCAGCACTATCTCGGCGCCATCGGATTCCACGGGGCGGCCATCAAGGTCGGCGAGCGCCCGGCGCCGGCGTACCACGTGTTTGTGGGGGGCAATCGACGGCCCGGGGTCCCGGTCCGCATCGGGCTACCGCTCAAGGCCCGGGTCCCAGCCAAGCGCGTGCCGGCACTGGTGGAAGCCATCGCCCGCCTATACCAGGCCAAGCGACATGCGGATGAACCCTTCCTGGCGTTCGTCGATCGCGTCGGGACCGGGCCCTTCGAGACCCTGGCCGGTGAGCTGGCCGCCATCGCACCGGAAACGGATGGCGCCGACGGCCTTTGCCTGGACTGGGAGCGCGACCGGGCCTTCGTCGTCGAACGCGGCGAAGGCGAGTGCGCGGTCTGACGCGCAGCAGCGGATCGGATCGGCCTGGGGCCGTCGCGCCTTCGCGGTGATGCCCACCACCAAGCCCCCGCGTAGGGGCGAACGGCGTTCGCCCGGAGCGATATGGGCGCGTGCCGAGCGCCTCGCGCCTTCGTGGTGAGCGCACCGCCAAGACACCGAGACTCCACGGGGACGTGGCGCCCACTTGGTGTCCTGCGGGCATCGTGGTATCAAGCCTCGATGGGCGGCGCATTGCACGCTCGCTTCCGACCGAGAGGATCCCCGATGAACGTCGCCTACACCCGTGATCGCATCTACAAAGACGTCGGTACGCGCTGCCAGCTCTTCGTGGATGACGATGTGATCGCCCACGTCAAGAACGTCACCCGCCGCCAGCACACCCCCCGCAAGCACCCGTCGAACCAGCTGATCCGGCGCGACCGCCCCTGGGAAGTCACCACCTACTTCCGCACGAGCACCTTCAACGTCGTCCGCGATCCCCTCGATGGCCTCTTCAAGTGTTGGTATGAGGATTACTACGACTACTTCGGCAGCAACAAGTTCGGTCTCTTCCAGGGGAACCGCCGGTTCTACGCCCAGTCGACGGATGGGCTGGTATGGGAGAAGCCACCCCCCTGGGTAGGCAGATCATCGATGGCCACGACACCAATGCGGTTTTCCCGGACGACCCCGACCGCATGCTCAGTTGCGCCTCGGTCCTCTTGGATGTGCAGGAGCCGGACCCCGCCCGCCGCTACAAAATGGTGTACTACCTGCGGGCGCGGGACAGCAATATCCCCAAGCGCACGCCCGCCGGCCGGCATGGCGCGGGGCTGCAACTGGCCTTTTCGCCGAATGGCATCGACTGGACGCCCTACGCCGGCAACCCCATCTTCCCCGTGTGTATGGGGGACGTAGAGATCCTCACGCGCGATCCCGTCTCGCGGCAGTACGTCATCTGCGGCCGTTACGGAGGCGCGGCGGGAGGCAGCACCCATCCGGCCTTCGACAGTTGGTTCGCCCCGGTGTGGCCGGGCAAGCCCGCAGGGGTGTGGGGCACGCGCCGCCGCATCTACCGGCTCGAAAGCCGCGATTGCCTCACCTGGTCCGAGCCGATCTTGGTGTTCGATCCGGGCCGCGACGACAACCTCGACGACGCCCACTACGGCTTCGTCCCGTGACGGGTTGACGAGCTGCATCTCGGGCTGCTCAACGTTCTGCACCAGGTGGACAACACCCTCGATATGTACCTCCACCACAGTCGCGACGGGCTGCACTGGCAGCGCTTCACGGAGCACCGGCCGTTCGTTCCGCGCGGCGCGCCGGGCGCCTATGATTCGGTCGACCTCGAAACACCCAACCAGCCGTTCGAGGTCGGCGACGAACTCTGGTTCTACTACGGCGGCATGCGCGTGCATCACGACTGGTGGATTTACGGCCAGCAGCAGGGCCTCGACGTTCCCGAGGCCAGCGACCCCGGCCTGGCGCAGAACGGCCACCACCTCTGCCTCGCTACGCTGCGCCGTGACGGCTACGTTTCGCTGGACGCCACCGTCCGCGAGGGGTACGTCGAAACCAAACCGCTGTTCTCCACCGCGCCGCACCTGTTCCTCAACGCCCGCTGCGGGCGCGGCGGCTATGTCCGCGTTGAGGCGATGGACATCTGGAACAATGTCTGGTCCGGCTTCGGTGGCGCCGACGCTGTGACCTTCACCGGCGACAGCGTCCGTCATCGTGGGGCCTGGACGGGCGGCGATCGCGTGAGCCAGATCCCGGGCAGCGTCAAGCTGCGCTTCATCCTCCGCAACGCCGAGCTGTACGGATTCCAATTCGGGGAGGCCTGAGCGAGGGCGGGCGCCGTGCCGCCAGCCGGGGGCGTCGCGTCGGCGGCCGGGGGCTGGGCCGGCGCGAAGTCGGGCGGCCCGCCCAGGTACAGGCGCTCGCACGTCCGCCCGCGGGCGCGCTGGTTCGTTCGGGTCGGCGGAGGTGGGGTGAACGCACCTGCGGGGCGTGAGCTGCGTGGGCACGGCCGGCCATGCCCTCAATGCGGTAGCCTGCTGCCTCTACGGAGGAGATGATGCCGTCAGGCGCTCGGATTCTGGCCACCGTCCTGGTGGACCCGCTCGTGGAGCGGGAACTGGGCCACCTGCTGCCGGTGGTCACCGCCCCCGACGACGGGCGGGCGACCTTGCTGGCGTTAGTGCCAGAGGCCGTCTGCCTGATCAGCCGGGGCAACGCGCGCATCGACGGGCCGCTTATGGACGCCGCGCCGAAGCTGCGCGTCGTCGCCCGCAACGGCCACGGCTACGAGAACGTGGACGTAGCGGCGGCCACCTTGCGGGGCATCCCCTTGGTCTATGCCCCGCTGCTCGATCGCGCCGTGGCGGAGGCCACCTTCGCCATGATCCTGGCGCTGACCAAGAACCTGTTCTACTGGCACCAATGCCTCGTGACCGGCCAGTGGGATCGCCGTATCACCGAGCGCACCACGGATCTGCACGAAGCCACGCTCGGCATCATCGGTGTGGGCCGTATCGGCCGGCGGGTCGCGCAGCTTGGCGCAGCCTTCGGCATGCGGCTCGTGGGGCACGATCCCTACCTGCCGCCCGCGGTCGGGCGCGACCTCGGCCTGGCGCTCGTGTCCATTCCCGAGCTGCTGGCGACAGCGGACGTCATCAGCCTCAACGCGGTCGCCACGCCGGAAACGCGCGCCATCATCAATCGCGCCAACCTGCGGCACGTGAAACGCGGCGCCTACCTGGTCAACTTTGCCCGCGGCGCGCTGATCGAGAACTTAGACATCCTGCACGAGGCCTTGGAGGATGGCCGTCTGGCCGGGGTTGGCCTGGATGTCTTCCCCGAGGAGCCGCCGCGCGACCTGCGTCACCCGCTCTTTGCGCATCCGCATTTCTTGGGGGCGCCGCACGTCCTCGCCTCCACCAAGCTGGGCGAGGCGCGCTGTTACCGCTCCATGTGTCAGGACATCCTGGCGGTCCTGGAAGGCCGCCGGCCGGAGTGGTGCGTGAATCCCGAAGTGTTCGAGTCGCGCGCGCTGAGAAAGGCGTAGCGGCGACATGTGGGACAAGCGTCAGACCGAGACTCCGGCCGCGCAGGTCGCCGTAGTGTCCTGCTGCTTTGGTTTGCGGCAGATTCGGGCGAGCGCCCATGACCTGTCATCCCGAGAGCCGGCGAGGGATATCGTCCGGACTCCAGGTGTGGGCGCCCTCGTCGAGCTCCCCCCGCAGAGCTCGGGACAGGCTCTTCGCGGCGCCGCCTCGCCGCTAGAGTGCGCTGATGGCCGGCAGTTCACCGAGGCTCCCGGGCACGCGGTGAACGGCGCGGTGACAGCCGGCGGCCAGCGTACGCAGCCGCCGCCAAGGCTCGCGTCGGACGGCGTCGCTGACCTACACCGCGGCCGCTTCCGACGGGTGGCGTATCGTTTGGTGGAAAGGAGATTCCAGTGGACGCGCAACGGATCAACCCTCCGACCCTTTCAACCCCCATGGCGGCCTATAGCCAGGTGGTACGGAAGGGCAACCTCGTGACCACCGCGGGCATGGTCGCGCTCGACGCGCAAGGCAAAGTCGTGGGCGAGGGCGACATCGCGGCGCAAACCCGCCAAACACTGGAGAACGTGCGACATGCCCTCGAGGCCGCGGGGGCCTCGCTGCGGGACGTGGTCAAGACGACCATCTTCATCACGGACTTCGCCAACTGGCCCGCCATGAACCGCGTCTACTCCGAGTATTTCAATGCTGCGCCGCCGGCGCGCTCGACCGTGCGCGCCGATTTGGTCATGCCGGCGCTGCTGGTCGAGATCGAGGCGATCGCAGTGGTCGACGGGAGGTAGCAGGAGCGGGTGCGGTCCAGCGCGGCCCTGCACCCGCTCCCCCTGGGGAGAGCTGGCACATGCCATGGGGCATGTGCCGGGGGTGAGGGCGCATCCAGCCCCCTCACGCCTCGCTGATGAGCGACGCCGTACGCTGATGGCCTGCCACACCGAACGGTTCTATGCCCCGAGCATCTGGCTCGAGCAACGCCTCGGCGCGGATGAGCCTACGCTGCTGCACTGCTATTGCGCGTGGCGTTTCTTCCGGCGCGAAACCGTGTACTGGATGGGGCACCGGCGGAGCTGGACCGACAACCTGCTGGGGCATCACGGCGGCTGTCGCCCGGATTCTTCCCTGCGCACGTGATTGTCGCCGTAGGGGCGGTTCTCAGACCCGCCTGCACTCCAGCCCGTTCCCATCCCACCCTGGGGCGCTGGGCCAGGCGGCGGTTCGAAGGGACCGGGCCGGAGCAAACCCGCCCGTACCCACCCCCGCGGTGGCGGGGTTACCCTTTGATGCCGGTGAGCGCGATTCCGCGGATGAACTGCTTCTGCGTGAAGAAGAACGCGATCACCAGCGGCGCGACAGCGATGAGTGCGATCGCCATTTGCAGATGCAGCCGCTGGGCCTCGTACTGGCCCGCCTGCAACCAGCGCATCCCAACCGCCAGGGTGAGGTTCTCCGCCGAGTTGAGGAAGACGAACGGATGGAAGAAGTCATTCCAATGCCCAATGAACGCGAACACGGCCACGGTCGCCAGTGCCGGCTTCGAAAGCGGCACTATCACCATCCAAAGCACGCGCAGCCGGGAAGCGCCGTCGATCGCCGCCGCATCGTCCAGCTCCCGCGGGAGCGTCATGAAGAACTGCCGCAACAGGAAGATGTAAAAGGGTGACCCGCCCAGCAAGGGAATCGTGAGGCTCAGGAGCGTGTCGAGCCAGCCCAATTCACGGAGCAAGATTACCTGGGGGACGATGGTGACGTGCGCGGGCAACATCATGGTCGAGATCACGAGCACGAACAGATACTTA
>Ga0194121_10007039_pt1 | contig 14800 bp, 12 predicted proteins | sample TA2MahCa50mmetaG_FD_148609 | JGI IMG/M metagenome (GOLD analysis project Ga0194121, IMG submission 148609) | Freshwater microbial communities from Lake Tanganyika, Tanzania - TA2015020 Mahale Deep Cast 50m | ecosystem: Environmental > Aquatic > Freshwater > Lake | place: Tanzania: Lake... | reverse complement strand
GTACATCCCCCACCGAGATGCCTCAGAAACGCGCGTTCTGACGCCACGGCACTGGCGGTGACAGGATCGTGTAATGGTTGCACTAGCGCGTCGATCCAGTCGCCAATCCGCGTTTCAATGCCCAGCGCTCCCTGGCCTGCGGCAGGGAGCATGACCTCCACGGGCAACACCTCTGTAATGTCCGTTTGCAACCCTAGACGTACCATCCCGGCCGCTGAAACCACCACGCCATCAACTTCACCTGCATGCATCTTGCGCAGGCGGGTATCGACGTTGCCACGGATATCTTGTACCTGGAGGTCACGGTACTGCACGAGCAATTGCGCCCGGCGACGCAAACTGCTGGTGCCAATACGCCAGACGCCGCGCGCCTCGCTAAGCCGCTGTCCATGGCGTCCCACAAAGGCGTCGCGGACATCGTCCCGAGGCGGCACGGCGCTGAGATGCAGACCAGGCGGGAGGGTCGTGGGCACGTCTTTCATGCTGTGCACCGCCAGATCAATGTCCTGGCGTAGAAGGGCCTCTTCAATTTCTTTTACAAAGAGCCCTTTGCCGCCGATCTGGGGTAAGGGATCCTGACGATTACGGTCCCCACTCGTACGAATGACCACGAGTTCAGTGCTCAAGTCAGGATGGTGTGTGCGCAGCGCCTGCGCTACCCAGTTCGCCTGCCAGAGAGCCATCGGGCTGCCACGCGTGCCAATACGGGCGTGGCGAGGAGTGTGCGCCATACTCATCCATCCAAATGAAAAAGGTGGCGTACCATCTGCACGGCGTCCCGCACCTGCCCCTCCTGGGAGGAGCGTTTGAGATACACCGTCGGAGCGTGCAGGAGTTTATTCACAATACCAGAGGTCAAGGCTTCGAGCGCCCGACGCTGATGCTCAGCCAGGGGGCCGAGCTTGGCAAGCGTTTTTTCGAGCTCTTGTTGACGAATAGCTTCGGCATGTTGCCGTAGTGCAACGATCGTTGGCACTGCATCGCGCACTTCCAACCACTGCTGAAAGTGCCGCACTTCCCGCCACACGAGTTCTTCGGCAGCGAGTGCTTCGCGCTGGCGCTCACGGAGATTTTCTTGCACGACGTTGTGCAAATCGTCAACGTCATAGAGAAAGACGTTTTCGAGCGTATTGACCGCGGGCGCAATATCACGCGGCACGGCAATGTCGATAAAAAACATCGGCCGCCCACGCCGTACGCGCATGGCCTCACGGACCATTGGTAGGTCAATAATGGTGTGTGGCGCACTCGTAGAGCTCAAAACAATGTCGGTATACACCAGGTGTTCTGGAAATGCTTCCCAGGGGAGAGCCTTGGCCTGCAGGGCTTGGGCTAGACGTTCCGCCCGCTCAGCCGTACGATTGGTAATGTAGACTTGTGCAACCCCCTGATTGACCAGATGGCGTGCCGCCAGCTCTGCCGTCTCTCCGGCCCCCAGGACCATGACGGTGCGCTGCTGCAAGCTTTCAAAGATTTTTTTGGCGAGTTCCACCGCTGCATAGCTCACGGACACTGCGTGATCGCTAATCCCCGTTTCCGTGCGTACGGTTTTCGCAACGCCGAGGGCTCGCTCAAAGAGCTGCGTCAAGAGACTCCCGGTGCGTCTGGCCGTTTGCGCGGCCTGATAGGCAGCTTTTACCTGGCCAAGAATCTGTGGCTCGCCAACAATGAGTGAATCCAGACTGGCAGCCACGCGGAACAGATGCCGCACGGCGTCTAGGTCATGCCGCTGATAGAGATGTGGCGTAAAGTCAGCGGGGGGTAAGGCGTGGCAGGTCGCGAGAAACGCCACGCAGCTTGCCAGGCTCGCGTCAACGTCGCTGGCGTGCATATAGAGTTCCACGCGGTTACACGTCGAGAGCATAACCAGCTCCTGCACTTCCGGAGCACGGAACTGCTGCAACGCCTGCGCTAAGGTGGCATCGGAAAAGGCCAGACGCTCCCGTACTGCAACGGGTGCGGTGGTATGATTCAGCCCGACTACCACAATAGCCATGCGTCTCAGCTCCACTGTCGGCAGGGATATCCCTGGCCTACAAGGTATGTACGAAGTACGATGCCAGCACGACGACAAAGCCCGCCACGGTCGCCCGCGCGGCCTTCGTGCCCTGCCATCCTAAGGTCCGTCGCCCTCCTAGCAATAACGCATAAATGAACCAGGCAAGCAGGAGCGGCAGCGAGGTTAAACTCCAATTCAGATACGATCCGTGTGTGTACTTGGCCCACACCGAGCCAGTAATAATGCCTTGGGTCAAGAACGGAAAACCCAGTACTAAGGCTCGTGTATTGAGTTCATCCAGCAGAGTGAGCGATGGCAAATAACGGTACCAAGCGCCTGGGCGCTTGGATTTCAACTGTCGCTCCTGGATGAGATACATGATCCCACTACAAAACATCAGGGTGAGCGCAGCATAGCCTAGGAGTGCCAGGGTGATATGCAAACCTAGCCAGACATGTTGCACGGCCAAAGGCAGACGCACTGTACTCGCGACTGGCAGGCCAGCCGCGGCCGCGGCCAAAAACGCTAAGGGGACAATAAAAGACCCTAGCGCTGTAATCCTATAATACCATACTGCCGCCAGATAGGCCGCAATGATAGCCCAGGATAGCAGGGCCAGGGGTGCTCCCCCTTCTTCCCACCAGTGCAGCGGCTGCGCATAGAAGCGCACCCCCAACACTATAGTCTGGAGGAGAAATCCGCCTCCGACCAAACCACTGGCGAGCAACAGGCTCCAGCGTTGCTGCAGGCCCAGCGACAGCCAAAACAGAAGAGAAGCCATCAGGTAGGCGAGCAGGATGGCGTGAAAGAGCACATTATACATGCCGTAGCTTCTACCAGAGCCCTCAGCAATATACTGAGGGTGTTCTGCGGCGGTCTTTGTAAAAACACCGTACCACCGATTCTTGATGTTTCCCCCTGCCACTCGGGCATATTGATGCTACAATCATCATCATAATCCCTAGGCTTTGTCAAGCACTGTCGTTTTGTGCAGCGTTCCATGCGGGCCGGGGAAAGCTCCCTAGGCTTCATATCAGATACGGATGGTACGTGGTGTGGTGGGCAGGAGCGACGATGATGAGGTATACTCTGCTCACGGGACTACACGTTTGTGTGTATGCAAAACTCCAAGAAATTCAGCGCATTAGGGGGCCTGTTGGGCCTTGACACCCCCTGGTAAGTGTGCTACGGTTAGCGGTATGCGCAACATAAAGATATGGAGTTTGCTCACCACCATTAAGGAGAAGGTTTCTTGACTATGGAGAACTTCCCGCAGGAAGAGAGGAAGGGGTTTGTTCGCGATACGATGCGCAAACTCTCCATCCATATGCCACGCTCAGAAGCCTCATTCCAGAGCAAACTTGCCCAATATGAGATAGAAATCAAAGATTTGCAGGAGAGGATCAGGTTGGTCGAACACGACTCTGAGAGCCTGGTGCGCCATCTTGAGAAAACGATTAGCCACTACGAGGCGTTGAAACGGAAATACCATCAGTCGCTGGAGCAGCTTACCCAGGGCAAAAAACAGAATGAGAAGCTCGTAGGCGCCTTGCAGGAGGCGAAAGAACAGATTAACGCCTTGAAAAAAGAAGTAGAAAAGCTGTGCATGCCCCCCAATAGCTATGGGGTCTTTCGACGGCGCAATGCGGATGGCACGTTAGATATTGACATCGATGGACGGCATCTCAAGGTCAATATGCATCCTCGCCTGGAGCAGGCGGCCTTTGAAGAGGGCCAGTTGCTCGTATTGAACGAGTCCTTAAATGTGATTGACCTCAGTACCTATGAGACGCGAGGTGAGGTTGTACGCCTCAAAGACCGTCTCGATGATCGGCGGGTATTGGTCATGGGGCGGGCGGATGAGGAGCGCGTGGTTACTCTGTCTGATTATGCGCGGCAACAGGATCTCGATATTGGAGATAATCTGTTGTTAGAAGTGCGCTCCAATTATGTACTAGAGAAGCTGCCGAAGTCGACAGTTGAAGAAGTGGTGCTCGAAGAAGTGCCCAATGTGCGCTATGAGGACATTGGCGGCCTCGATACCCAGATTCAGGATCTGCGTGATGGCATTGAGTTGCCCTATCTCTACCCTGAAGAGTTTCGTGAACATCGGCTGCGTCCTCCGAAGGGTGTGCTGTTGTATGGTCCGCCAGGATGTGGGAAAACCTTGATTGCCAAGGCTGTCGCCAACAGTCTGGCGCAGAGTCTCGCTGAGCGCAAAGGGGTGGAGGCCCACAGCTATTTTCTCAATATCAAAGGGCCGGAATTACTGAACAAATACGTTGGCGAGACGGAATCGAAGATCCGTGAAGTCTTTAAGAAGGCGCGGGAAAAGGCGAATGAAACTACGCCGGTGATCGTCTTCTTTGACGAAATGGACTCGCTGTTCCGGGTGCGTGGCTCGGGAATTTCTTCCGACGTTGAAATTACCGTGGTGGCGCAGTTTCTCTCGGAGTTAGATGGGCTCGAGTCGTTAGAAAACGTTATTGTTATTGGTGCCAGTAACCGGCAGGATTTAATCGATCCGGCTGTCCTGCGGCCTGGTCGCCTGGATTTGAAGATTAAAGTCGAGCGGCCCGATAAGCCAGCTGCGAAAGAAATTTTTTCCAAATATCTCGTCGCTGATTTGCCTCTGCATGCCGAAGAGCTGCGACGGCATGGCCAGGATCGTCAGGCGACAGTGCACTGGCTCATTGAGCAAACCTGCGAGCACATGTACAGCACGCAGGACGAGAATAAATTCCTGGAAGTGACCTATGCCAAGGGTGACCGCGAGACGTTTTATTTTAAGGATTTCTCCAGTGGGGCGATGATCGAAAACATTGTCGCCCGCGCGAAGAAATCCGCCTTAAAACGTTTCCTTGCGTCACAAGAAAAGGGTATTCAGCTCGAAGATTTGATCAACGCTGTGCAAGAAGAGTTTAAGGAAAACGAAGACCTCCCCAATACTACGAATCCCGATGACTGGGCGCGCATCTCGGGTACGAAAGGGGAAAGAATCATCAACATTCGTACCCTGGTGGGCTCGAGGTCTCCAAAGATGCGACCCATTGAAGATGTGGCTCCTGGGCAATATCTGTAAGCGACGTGTCCTGAAGAATACGGGCATACGGTCCGCGACTTGCCGTGGCCTGTGCTGTGGCGCAGGTCATGCATGGTCCTGAGTCTGGAGGTGTCATGGCGCTCCCGAAAATCATTGGTTCGGAAACGGAATATGGGCTGGTGGTCCAGAACGACCCTGATTTCGATTCCATTGCCACCTCCCTCCTGCTGGTCAACAGTTATAACGCTGATCAGGGGCTGAGACTCCTGTGGGACTACGATCAAGAGGATCCTTTGGTCGATGCCAGAGGATTCGAGCTGGACGACGAGTATGATGTCCCTGACCACCAGGACAATATGGCCATTAATAAAATTTTGCCGAATGGGGCGCGCTTCTACGTGGATCATGCGCACCCCGAATTTTCTACGCCTGAGTGCTCGAATGTGCTTGATCTGCTGCGCTATGAGAAGGCTGGAGATCGCATCTTAAATCTCAGCCGGCTCGGAGCCAATCAGCTTATCCCCCCTGGCCGTAGCATTGTCATTTACAAAAACAACAGTGACCAAAAAGGCAATAGCTACGGTTATCATGAGAATTATCTCCTGGACCGGCGCACACCCTTTCAGACGATTGCCGAACGGTTTATGCCGTTTCTCGTGTCGCGGCAAATCTTCTGTGGAGCTGGGAAAGTGGGGGTGGAAAACGGTACTGGATACGTGCCGTACCAGATTTCGCAGCGGGCCGATTTCTTTGAAACCGAAATGGGTCTGGACACCATGGTCAAGCGTCCGATCATCAATACGCGAGACGAGCCACACGCGAATCGTGATCGCTATCGCCGTTTGCATGTCATCATCGGTGACGCCAATATGTCGGAATATACGACGTATTTGAAAGTTGGAACGGCTCTAGTCGTGCTGCAGATGATCGAAGATGCGTTTTTGCCGGATCCGCCAGCGCTACGCAATCCAGTGCGTGCGTTGCGTGATATTTCGCATGATCCGACCTGCAAGGTCGCTGTGCCAATGAAAAATGGCTCCACGATGACGGCAATCGAGCTCCAGCGTTGGTATCACGAGATGGCGCTCCGCTATCTGGCACAACATCCAGACTGTCATCCGACGTATCCGGCCATCGTCCAAGAATGGGGGACTGTGCTCGAACGCCTGGCCGAGGACCCGATGCAGCTCTGCCGGGAAATCGACTGGGTCATGAAGCTGCACATCCTGACAAATTATATGGAGCGGCGGGGCAGTGGTTGGGACGATCCGCGTATTGCCATGATGGATTTGCAATACCATGATATTCGCCCTGAGAAAGGGCTGTACTATGTGCTGGAGCGCAGTGGTGCGGCCCGGCGCATGCTGGTCGAAGAAGACATTGTGCGGTCTATGGAGGACCCACCGGAAGACACGCGGGCGTATTTCCGTGGACAATGCTTGAAAAAATTTAAGAACCAGATCTTTGGGGTGAATTGGGATTCGATCTCATTCAACATTGGCGATGGCCCTATCAAACGTATTATGATGGAGGAGCCAACGCGCGGTACGAAACGCCACGTGCAGCAGTTGCTCGACCGTTCGGACACTGCTGCGGCCCTGGTTGCGAACATTGTTACGTAAGACAACGTGCGGTCGCAGGAGAGCTGACCCAGAAGGAGTGTGGATTATGTTGCAGACGCAGACCATAGCGGCACGCCCTGCGTGGGCAGGCATTGTGACCTGTGCTGAAGGTGGGCAGCAGCAAGTGCGGCGTACCAGTGACGCCCAGACCGAAACGACGACGACTTCTGCCAATAATCTTTCGGCAAAAGGGGAGAAGCTGCGTGACGAGATGGACGCACTGATCGACGAGATCGATGAAGTCCTCGAAGAAAACGCAGAGGAATTCGTGAAAAACTATGTGCAGCGGGGAGGAGAGTAAGGTGCCGCTGTTTTCAGGAAGCTACGAGGGGGCAAGCTTCTTTGAGCTCTTAACACATGACTTCCCGCATCTGCTCCCTTTTCAGCACCTGGGTCAGGTACCACAGCTTGCGACTGGGGAGCTACGTTTGTCCGCAGCTGTGCCGTTTGCGACAACTGTGCTGGCTTTACGCTGTGCCGATGGGGTGGTCATGGCGGGAGATCGGCAGGCGACAGAGGGCTTTGAGATCTCGTCGCGCCGTATTGAGAAAGTGTATAAAGCGGACGACTATTCCCTGATTGCAATGGCGGGGGCTGCTGGGCCTTGCCTGGAGATGATCAAGCTCTTTCAGGTGGAGATGGAGCACTATCATAAGATCGAGGGCGAAACGCTGGCGCTTGATGGCAAGGCGAACAAGCTCGCGCAGATGGTGAAGCAAAATCTCCCGGCTGCCTTTAGTGGTCTCGTCGTCATTCCCATCTTTGCTGGCTATGATCTCCATCGGCAACAAGGTCGCATCTTTAAGTATGATGTCACGGGTGGGCGCTACGAAGAGCTGCAGTTCTATGCTACGGGCTCCGGGGGGAAAGAAGCCCGTAGCACACTCAAGAAATTCTTCAAGGCAGAGCTGCCCCGTGAGGCAGCTCTGGCGCTTGCCCTGGAGGCGCTGGTGGATGCCGCGGATGTGGACGTGGGTACCAGCGGCCCAGACCTGATTCGAGGGATTTATCCTGTCGTGAAAATCGTCACGCGTGCTGGAGTTACGGATGTTGCTGAAGACGAGATTCGTCCGCTGAGTGAACGACTCATTGCCGCGTTGCAGGGGTAGCACTATGGCTGTGCCTTTCTATGTGTCGCCTGATCAGATCATGCAGGATAAGGCTGAGTATGCCCGTAAAGGCATTGCCAAAGGGCGCTCTATCGTGGCCATGGAGTATAATGATGGCCTGCTGCTGATGGCGGAAAATCCGAGTGCCTCGCTGAATAAAATCTCGGAAATCTACGACCGTATTGCCTTTGCTGGTGTTGGGAAGTACAGCGAATTTGAAAATCTGCGCAAAGCGGGTATTCGCTACGCTGACCTCAAAGGCTATGCGTACAGTCGCCAGGATGTGACCACGAAATCCCTGGCGAATGCGTACTCGGAAACCATGGGCACGGTGTTTACGCGCGATCCCAAGCCTCTGGAGGTCGAAATTCTGGTGGTGGAAGTCGGCGAGACATCGGCGCAAAATGAGATGTATCATGTCTCGTTTGATGGGACGATTACCGACCATCGGCAGTTTGCCGTGATTGGTGGCCAGGCAGATCGTATCCGCGGCTACTTGCAGGAGCATTACCGTACCAATCTCCCCCTGGCAGACGCGTTCGCTCTCAGCCGTCGGAGTTTACTGGCTGGGTATGAACGACCGCCATCTGAGGAGAGTGCTCTGGAGGTTGGCCTTCTCGAACGGAAGCGCATTGGCCGGAAATTTTATCGCATGACGCAGGCGGGAGCTGCCCAAGCGATGACGGCCGCCAACAATGGGTCATGAGCATCTATGAAAAAGCGCATCTATGGGTTAGAAAACGAATTCGGCATCGCCTTCACCTGTAATGGGCGGCGCACACTCCCGTCTGAAAAAGTGGTGCGCTATCTTTTCGAGAAACTCATTACAACTGAAGGTTTTTTGAATGTCTTCCTGGAGAATGGGGCGCGTTTTTATCTTGATACTGGTTGCCATCCAGAGTACGCCACGCCGGAATGCGCGAGTCCCATGGATGTGATGATCTATGACAAAGCTGGCGAGCGTATCCTGGAAAATCTCTTAAACTATGCCCAGAATAAAGTCCATGAAGAAGGTTTCCAGGGTGAGCTGGCCATTTTCAAAAATAATACTGACTTCGTAGGGAATTCCTACGGGTGTCACGAAAATTATCTGGCAGACCGCACAGCTGATTTTTATCACATGGCCGAGCAGCTTATTCCATTCCTGGTGACGCGCCAGATTTTTACCGGGGCCGGCAAAGTGTTTCGCACTAGGCGAGGCACAGTCTATCACATCTCCCAGCGGGCGCAGCACATCCGGCAAAAAATCTCCGGGACCACCACGAATGAGCGTAGCATCATTAATACTCGTGATGAACCGCATGCCATTAAGGAAAAATATCGTCGTCTGCACATCATCGTGGGTGATTCCAATATGTCGGAATTTAGTACCTACCTTAAAGTAGGGACTACGGCTATTGTGTTGCAGATGATCGAAGAAGACTTTTTGCCAACGTCTTTTACCTTGCGCAATCCGGTACGGGCCATTAAAGATATTTCGCGCGATCTCACCTGCCGTGAACCCGTGCCATTGAACAACGGCAAGAAGTTTTCCGCGCTCGAGCTGCAAAAAGAATATCTGGATCTGGCGCAGCGCTATTACAGCACGAGAACCATGAGCCCGGAAGCGGCGGACATCATGCAGAAATGGGAATACGTGCTGACCAAGCTTGAAGAAGATCCCATGCAATTGCACCGCGAGCTAGACTGGGTCATCAAGCTCAATCTCTTACAGGCGTATGGAGAGCGGACGAATCTGCCCCCTGAGGCGAGCGGTGATCGATTGCTCATGCTCGACCTGCAGTACCATGATATCCGACGGGAAAAAGGCCTGTATTTTCTCCTGGAGCGGAAGGGGCACGTCGAGCGTATGGCCACTGAAGCGCAGATTGAAACGGCCATGGTGGATCCACCGCAAAACACCCGGGCGAAAATGCGTGGGGAACTCATTAAATTGGCCAAGATGAAGCGCATTCCTTATGATCTTGACTGGAATTATATTCGTATTGGCTATCTGCTGAATCTGTGGGTCAAATGTAATGATCCCTTCCAGGAAGAAAACGAGAAGGTGACCCAGCTCAAGCGACGGATAGAACGCTCCAATTTTAAGTATGGTTATCTTCTCTAAGGACACGGACCGGCATGCCGACGGACGTACCGCAGAAAATTCGTCTCGCAGTCCTCTTCGGTGGCCGGTCGGGAGAACATGAAGTATCGATTGCCTCAGCCACGTCCGTCTTACAGGCGATTGATCGGCGTAAATACGAGGTGCTGCCTGTCTACTTGACTCCTGAAGGACGTTGGCTACCGGAAGTAGAACCTGCCCATGTGCTCCAACCTGGAGCGCAACCTCCAACGCAATCTCCTGTCCTGCTTTCCAGTGATCCACAGCAACGTGGTCTCTTGCCTCTTGCTGCCCAAAGTGGGGCGCATACGGTTGGGGCAAGGCCGGTCGATGTCGTTTTTCCGCTGCTACATGGTACGTACGGGGAAGACGGAACGGTGCAAGGACTGCTGGAACTGGCTGATGTGCCCTATATTGGCGCTGGTGTGTTGGGCTCAGCCGTTGGTATGGACAAGGGCGTTATGAAGGTGCTTTTTCAAGCTGCCGGCCTCCCGGTCGTGCCCTATCTCGTCGTGCGACGCTTAGATTGGGAACAGCGTCCCGCCGACGTCCAGACGCATATTCTGCAGACATTGACGCTGCCCGTGTTTGTCAAACCAGCGAACCTCGGCTCTAGTGTAGGCATTTCCAAAGTGAAGCAGGTCGAGACATTGCCCGCGGCTCTCGATCTGGCGTGCCAATATGATCGCCGGCTCATCATTGAGCAGGGTATGGATTGCCGTGAGCTCGAATGTAGTGTGCTGGGCAATGACGAGCCCGAGGTGTCGATTGTGGGAGAAATCATCTCCCACCGCGAGTTCTATGACTATGAAGCAAAATATCGCGAAGGACAGAGTGAGCTGTGTATTCCCGCGGCAATTGATGATGCCCTGGCCGCGGAACTGCGTCAGTTAGCAGCTCTAGCCTTCCGGGCTGTGGATGCTGCAGGGCTGGCACGCGTCGATTTTTTTGTTGAGCGCCAGACTGGTACTCCGTACGTCAATGAAATTAACACTTTGCCAGGTTTTACCACGGTCAGCATGTATCCCAAGCTCTGGGAAGCGAGTGGTCTCCCGTATGCCCAGCTGATCGACCGTCTCGTCCAGTTGGCGCTGGAACGGCATCACGACCGTCGCCGTTCCCGTACTACCTATGAGCCCACCCTCCTCAGCACGCCAGTGAAGGATCGCGCATAGGGTTCTCGCCGATATGGAGAACGCCCTGCAGAGAGATGCCGTTTTACTAAACAACACCAGAGAATCGTATGGGGAAGGGCGTGAACCTCGTGCGGCTTACGAGGGTTGACGTGGAGCAGTGCATTCTCATCATGTGAAGAGTCGGGGCGCCCGGATTTGAACCGGGGACTTTCGGCTCCCAAAACCGACGCGCTACCAAGCTGCGCTACGCCCCGTGCGGAAGAGAGTGCCACGAACAGCGCCATGTGTTTGTGCGCACTGAGAACGGATTCTAGCACGAGTGCCGCACCTGCGCAACGCGTGAAAAATCCAATTCGACATTCCCGCAGTGTATGATGGCTTCATCGCAGACTGCTGGAAGGAATACTGGCGTAGGTGCTCAACGGCAAGAAGGAGAAAGCTGTGTCAACCCAGTGTGAAATTTCCTTACGTATTCCTGGCATTGCCCCAGCTTCAGAGACCGCCACACTGGTACGCGATGTCGAAGCGGCAGGCTTTGACGGAGCGGGCATCCTCGATAGCCAGATGCTGTGCCGAGATGTGTTTGTGACGATGGCATTGGCTGCAACACAGACCTCGCGCCTGACGCTCTTTCCAGCCGTAACCAATCCTTTGACTCGGCACGCGTCGGTGTTGGCCAGCGCTATGCAAACTGTGGAAGAGTTAGCGCCTGAACGTATCAAATGCATCATTGGTACGGGCTATACTTCAGCCAGCACGATTGGTGAACGCCCAGCCACTCTGGCACAGATGCGCCATGCCATTGTGACCATACAAAAGCTATTGGCGCGCCAGAGCGTCGATTTTCATGGCACGGCGGGGCGTCTGAGCTATGCGGCAGGGCGACGTATCCCCGTGCTGATGGCGGCTTCTGGTCCAAAAGCCGTGGAGCTGGCTGGTGAAGTTGCCGATGGCGTCTTACTCCTGGTGGGTTATACGCCAGGTATTGTACAGGCGGTGCTTGAGCGCCTTGAGCGTGGGGCCAAGCGCCGCGGTCGTCGCCTCGATGATCTGGAGATCATCTGGGCAGTCCGCACTGGCACTGCGCAGACGACGGAAGAGGCTCGCCGTCAAGCCCGTCCTATTGCTGTGCACTGGGGCATTATGCGCTGGGGAGCCCACTGGCTGCAGGACGCGGATCTGCCCATACCTACCTTTACCATTCCACCAGCAGTGCACAATATCTATCCTGATCTTTCACATGCCGCGCATTGGGAGGAAGCCATTGCTGCAACCGCATTTGTCCCCGATGAGGTGATTGCGCAGCTCTGTGATGCCCTCGGACTCATTGGGACGCCAGACTACTGTGCCCAGCGTCTCATAGAGATGGCCCGCGTGGGAGTGACCAAACTCTACATCATGCCCTTTCAGACGTTTGCACCACCCCGCCAGGAACTTGCGGCGTTTCGTGAGGTCATTTTACCACGGGTGCGTCAGGCAGCGCTGACGTAAAGGCTGCCAGCGCCATGCCGCGTCCAGCTTCCTGGCCCTCACCGCGGTGAGAGAACAGTTCGTGCTTGTGGCAGACGGTGCAGAGCGAGGCGATTGCCATATGCGAGGTGGGGACACCAGCTGTCTGTAATTGAAGCGTATTGGCAGTAAGCAGATCCATGGTCCAGCGTCCAGGCCCCTGGGGGAGGAAAAATTGCTCCCACGAGGCGAAGTGCTCTTGGAAAGGGCCAACAGCGCGAGCATCAAGCGTATAGCAGCAGGCGCCAATCGTAGGACCCAGCACTGCGTGGATGTGCGCTGGCAGCACGGCGAAGCGTTGAGTCATGACGGCCAGGGTGTGTTCGACGACTCGGTGGTATGTGCCCATGCGGCCAGCGTGTACGATGCCCAGCACGGGTGGGTCCAGGGCATAGAGCACAATCGGCAGGCAGTCCGCGACGAGGACACCAAGCGTGACGTCGGGTAGGGCAGTGACCAGGGCATCGGCCGCTATGCCTGCCAGGCCGTGCTGTAAGGTGTCGGTATCGACGATACAGACGGTGTTGCCATGCACCTGGCGCACCGTGCAGAGAGGTGTCTGTCCCAGCCCGAGAGCCTGGAGGACATTGTGGCGATGTGCCAGGACAGTCGCGTGGTCCCCCTTATCAAAACTGAGATTGAGTGATTGGCCGGAACGCCCGGCGTGCCGTGTTGTAAAGGCACAGCGCAGGTGCTTATGGGCATGTAAGAGCTGCGGTTCCAGATAGGTCACCGTCGCGGTCTCGTGCCAGAGTAGGCATCCGTCAGTGCGGGTCGTCATGTGTGCTTTCACATCCCAGACTCCGTCTCTACGTAGGGCGAGTTGTGTCCCCAAGGGGGATGGCGGATGTCACCCGCCCTACCGGTTAGCGGATCATACGTCGTACAAAGGTCGGAATGTCTAGCCGCCGTTCGTTGCTCTCCATGGCTGCCGAGACAGTTTCCTTGGGCTCCGGGGGCACCGCACGCGGCCGGCGTTCGTACGACTCCGCAAGATCACGTGCATGCACCACCGGGCGTGCTGCCCAGGTGGGAGAGCGTAACTCGACTTCTGGCCGGTGAAAACCGGTGGCAATCACCGTGACGCGCAGTTCGTTTTCGAGCTTTTCGTCAATGACTGCACCAAAGATAATGTGCGCTTCTTCGTGTGCGCTTTCTCGGATAATTGCCGCAGCGTCATGGACTTCATGCAAGGCCATATCCGGCCCACCCGTGACATTGAGGAGTACACCACGGGCTCCATCAATGGAAGTTTCCTCCAGCAGGGGACTTGAAATGGCCTGATGGGCGGCCTCGACGGCGCGATTGTCCCCATGCGCGACACCAGTGCCCATGACGGCCAGGCCCATACCCGTCATAATGGTCTGTACATCAGCAAAATCGAGATTGATCAGCCCAGGCGTGGCTATCAAATCGGCAATGCCCTGGACGGCTTGCCGCAAGACATTATCGGCGACACGGAAGGCATCACGCAAGGACGTGCCCCGATCCACCACCTGCAACAGACGCTGGTTCGGGATGGTGATCAGCGTGTCTACGTTCCCGCGCAGCAAGCGCAACCCTTCTTCGGCCTGAACTTTGCGTTTTCTGCCTTCAAAATCAAATGGCTTTGTTACCACGGCCACGGTCAGACACCCGAGTTCCTTGGCAACACTCGCGATGACCGGCGCTGCTCCAGTACCCGTGCCACCGCCCATCCCGGCGGTAATGAACACCATGTCGGCGCCAGCAAGCAGGCTGCGTAGCTTTTCATGATCTTCTTCGGCAGAGCGCCGACCGATCTCCGGGTTTGCTCCAGCGCCTAATCCCTTGGTCAGCTGCGCCCCCAGCTGAATTTTGGTGGGAGCCAGGGTCGCATTGAGGGCTTGCAGATCCGTGTTCGCCGTGATGAACTCGACGCCGTTGCTCTGCCCCATAATCATATTATTGACGGCATTGCCACCGGCGCCGCCAATGCCAATGACCTTAATTTGCGCTTCTCCGAGAGGCGTATCGTCATCCACGAAATAAATACGATTCTCGTCCATGTGTGTCACCTCACTTTACGTCAGGAATTCGCCAAACCAATCCCGCATACGATGGTAAATTTTGCCAAACAGATGATCGTCCGTGAATTTCTGGAAACGTCCATAATGGTGTTGTTTCAGCGCAAATTGCAGCAGCCCGACGCCAGTGGCATACATGGGACTGTTGACCATGTCCACGAGGCCCCCGATCCCGGTGGGTATCCCGCAACGTGCCGGCAAACGAAAAACATCCTCTGCCAGTTCGACGATTC
>Ga0194121_10007038_pt1 | contig 14801 bp, 10 predicted proteins | sample TA2MahCa50mmetaG_FD_148609 | JGI IMG/M metagenome (GOLD analysis project Ga0194121, IMG submission 148609) | Freshwater microbial communities from Lake Tanganyika, Tanzania - TA2015020 Mahale Deep Cast 50m | ecosystem: Environmental > Aquatic > Freshwater > Lake | place: Tanzania: Lake... | reverse complement strand
CACGTGCTCAATTTCCTGTTCTACAACTTTCGCGATCTGCGCGGCGCGGCCCCCGGCTCGTTCAATCAGATCAAGCCCGGGAGCAATCCGGTTCCGTTTGTGGTGACCGGCGACGATGCGGGCGAGGCGATTCGACTGGGGCTGACGGTGGACAAGGCGAAGCTGCCGTCCAAGTGCGAAGTCTTCCTGATTCTGACCGACATGCCTCACGGAAAGTTTCTCAACGACAAGGCCAAGCGCATTCTCGGGTTTCAACCGAAGGACGATATCTCGGCGCTGTGGAAGAAAGCGTAGACTCTACGGCGCGACTTTGATCGGATCGTGGCGCACCTGCGTATCCGGCACGCCCTTGGCCTTGACCACCTTCACCGTCTCCTGCATCATGCGCGGAGAACCGGCAATCAGGATGTCCGCATCGAGCGTACCCGTGAAGTGTTTGTCGAGAACAACGTTGACGAAGCCCGTCGCTCCGGTCCACTTGTCATCCGGTGCGGGATCCGAGAGCGCGGGCACGTAGGTGAAGTTCTTGTGCTTGGCGGCCCAGCGGCGGAACTGTTCGTCGAGCATCAGGTCGCGGCGCTGGCGCGCGCCGAAGAAGAGATAGATCTTGCGGCCCTTGTGTTGTTTGGTCCGGAACCAGTGCTCAAGGAGACCGACGAAGGGCGCGACGCCGGTTCCACTGGCCACCATGACCAGCGGCCGGGTGCCGCCGGTGCCGGCCTTGTTCATGTCGCCCATCGCCTTGCCGATACCGACCGTGTCGCCCGGCTTCAGTTCGTTGTGCACGAAAGTGGAGGCGATCCCCGGCGGAACGTCGCGGCCCGTTGGCGGCGCGGCTAACTGAATGATGAACTCCGCCACCGGCAGCCGCTTCGGACTCGAGGCGAACGAGTATGGACGTCGCACCGAGGCGAGTGTGGTCTTGTACTTGGCATTCCAGGCTTCCACAAACGGAGCGGGAACGGAGAGGAGCGCGAACTGCCCGGCCTCGAATTTGTAGCTCTTGGGCAGGCGAACGCGCAGGCGTTTGACGTTGGGGGTCAGCGATTCAATGGCCTCTACCCTCGCGGCAACGGGCTCTTGCGCCAGCGCCACTATTGCGAGCAGGGCGCAGAGAAACAACCGGATCAACGTGTCTCTCCCGAAGCGTCTTTGACCGCCTGCGGGCTGCCCACGGCATCGCCCCCCAGCCACCGGTAGGGCGATGGCATCAGCGTGAGCGAACGATCGGCCAGCGGCAGCGCGATGGGACGTCCGCCTTCCATGGCGGAAGCCTTGCTGGCAATCGCAGCTTCGAGAGACTGCCGAAGATCGTGACCAGAGACAAAGAGCGAACTGGATGGCCGTCCCAGGTGAACCGCATCAATGAAGGAGCGGATCGAGGAGACCAGGTAGTCGTCATCCTTGCGCAGGGGCGGTCTGTCGAGCATGCTCGCCCACGGAAACGGCGGATAGGCGGGATCGACTTCCTTACGCGGCGCGGTCTTGCCACTTCCTTCGAACAACAGTGGCGCGTACCAACTCCAGCGGACCGTGGCACGCTCGGCTCGGACCTCCACGCCGCTGAAAGGCTCGCGCTCTCCGAAGACCATGCAATCGATGCCGCTCGACAATCGCCAGCGGCCGTTGATCATCAGTCCTTGATCGCTCGCATCCGCGGCCAACGTCTTGGCGGGATAGCCATAGGTTTCCACCTGCGTGATTTCAGCACCGGTGAGCAACCGCAACACGGCCACGTGCTGGCAGCCGCCGCCCGAGATTTCACCACCGTACCCCATCACCGTCGCGCCGATGATTTTGCCGTAGACGCCGGAGCGCAGGCGCTGCGCGGCGATCTGCGTCTGCCAGCGCGCGCGCTGCAAATTGCCGCCCGCGAACACAAGCTTGCGGCGGTTGCAGGCGTCCACCATCGCATCGGCGTCGGCGAGTTTGGCGGCGATCGGCTTATCGGTGGAGATGCCACGCACACCGGCTTCGGCCGCCGCCAGCACCGCCGCCTTCATGAACTTGGTGGGCGTGATGATCGCCACGATGTCCAGCTTCTCGCTGCGCACCATTTCCGGCGCTTCCTTGAACAGCGCTTTCACGGCAAAGCGCCCGCCTACCACCTTGCGCCGCTCGTCGTTGTACTCGGCGATGGCCGCCAGTTCGGTGTCGGGCGAAAAGCGATACACCTCGGCGAAGAACTGCCCCATGCGGCCACACCCGACGATACCGACGCGGAGCTTCTTGCGGCGGCCCGCGGCTTGTTCGGGCGGCGTGAGCAGGTCACCCGGAGCAGGCACGCCCATCAGCAAGGGAGCGGTGGAGGAGAGAAGCATTCGGCGAGTCATCGACATTCAAGTATACATTCTCCTATCGTTCTTCCAGCGCAAGCGGGCGTTCGAACATAGAGCTGGGCAGGCCATAGTCGACGGCCACTTCCACTTGTTCCACCGTCACGCCGCCTTCGAGGCCCTCCGGCCTCGACGCGAGCGTGAACTCCAGCAGATTCTCGCCGCGCCGCGGACGTTTGCCGGTGAGCGTGTAGTCCAGCCATTGAAACCCGTAGCGGTGACTGGTGCGCCGCCGCGGTTCGCTTTCAAGCGAGGCGCCGTTCAGCCGGACCGCGAACTGATCCGGGCCCACCATGTTCATCACCTTGAGCAGCAGCCGCACGGACCGGATTCGTTTCGACGAAAAATCATCGGCGATATAGAGGGGCACGGAGAACCGCGCGTTCGGGTCGGCCCGCGCAATCACCAGCGGCAACGGTTGGCCATATCCGTATTGCACGGCCTCCTCTTCGCGGTGCGGCACGATGTAGTGCTTGTCGCGGTCACGCACGGCATCCGGATCACCGATATCGGTGAGGAACGACTTCTCGGCGTCGCGCAGGGGCCAGCGAAACCACGGCGCCACGATCAAACCGGTAGCGCCTTTGGCCCATAAGTTCGCCACCGCCGCGCGCAGCATCGCTGGCGTGGCATGGTTCTCCTGCGTCAGATCCTTCCTTATGTAGAAGGGCTGAATGACGGGAAACACTTCAGCGCCGGTTCCCTTGGCGGCGGCGACCAGGGACTCAAACGGCAAGTGCGGATCGAGTTGGTGAAAGCCGTAGAACATGGGCGCGACGTAGTCGACGTAGCGCTTGGCCAGCCACTCCTTCACATCCAGCCCGATCGCTTCGTTCATCGCAACCGTGGGAAACACGCGCGCGCCGACGATGCGGTTGTTCCCTTTGGAGCGCACCATCGCCGCGATGTCGCGCACGTAGGCGCTCATCACCGGCGCATTGGCTCGCGCCTCGGCAGGCTGGAAGTAGTGCGGCGAGTAAGTGAGATCGAGTTCGATTCCCTCCACCGGATAGCCAGCCAGTTCCTCCAGCCACGCGAAACGGCCGTCGCGAACCTCTTTGCGCGCGAAGTCCAGCTTGCCACCGCCCACGCGCATGCTGGTGATGAAGTCGAGGCCCTTGTCATGCGCGCGATCAATCACCACACGGAGCGGGTCGAGCCCGCGGTCAATCAGGCTCTGCATGTTGTACCAGGCGCGCCAGGCGAGCGCGCTCGTGTACGGGCGGTTGTTGGAGAACGCACGCGGCGCCACTTTGGACCGGCTGAACAATCCTCCGGTTTCGACGCCGTAGATCAGCGTGTTCACCGCTGTGCCGAGCAACTCGTCGATCGGACGCCACGAATCCTCGTCGCTCATCGGCGGATCGAAGGAGTACAGATAGAAGTGGCGCGCGTCGTTGAAGTACATGGTGCGCCGCTTGCGGGCAGGCGCGGCCATTGCCGCGGCGGCGGCACCAGCCGTACCCAAGAGCGTCCTTCGCGTGATCATGCGCGCTCGAGCACCATCCCCTCTTTTTCGAGCCGGTCCATCATCGTGCGAAACGCCGGCGTTCCGTCCGGGTCCCAATAGTCGGTGGTCACGGGTGCATCGTAGCTCAGCGTCGCCAACCGGCGCGTGTCGGGGCGGACCATGAAGATGGGCGTCCGCGTGTCGCCGAGGTTGTACATCATGGACCCGTTGGCGAAGCGCGTGCGGATGATCCACTTCGGTTGTGGAGCCAGTTGCAACTTCTTCAACCGCTCGAGTTCAGCGCGATCGAGCGTGACACCCAGGCCAGGCGTCTCAGAAACCTTGATCAAGCCGTTCACCGGTTCCAGCCGCTCCTTCACTACGTCGGCGCTCCAGGATTCAGTGTCGTTGTTGAAGTGAAGATACGCTGTCTTGCAGGCTGCCTGCATGTGCAGCGTCATCGCCCGCGTGATGGTTCCGCCGCCGTTCTGCCATGAGAAAGGCGTCTCGAGCATCGCGAACAGGCCCGCGTGCCGCAAGACCGCGCCGATCGAGCTGTTGCCGAGAATGTAGCCGTCCGCGGCCCGGTGCTGTGTTTCAAAACCCGCACCGAGCGGCGAATGGTGATAGAGAATCGGCAGCCGGCACTTGGCGCGCAGTTCAGCGTACCCCTTTATGTCGCGCTCCGGTAAGGGATCTTCGAAAGCCCCGGCGATGGGAAAACGCTCGATCTTCTGCAGCAACTCGAACACGTGATCGTTCGACCCGGCCATCGTGAAATCGTGATGGATCTTGAATCCCTTGGGCGCAACCGCTTGCATCGCCTCCATCTGGTCCATAACGTTTTCAAACGGCGACAGGTGATACTTCATCCAAGTGTAGCCAAGACTGGCCACGTGTTTCACCGCGGCAGCCATGCGCTTGGGGTGAGTCGATACGTGCCAGGCCGCGCACGGGACGAACGAGCGATACTTGGGGCCGATCAGCTTGTAGACCGGCACGCCCGCGGCTTTTCCCATCAGGTCGTACATCGCCGTGCCAAGCGCCTTGCTCGTTTCATCCGCCACCCAGTCAAACGGGCTTGTGCCGATGTACTTGGCCAGCACGTCCTTGTCCTGCGGATCTTCCGACTCGCCGAGCCCGATCAGCTCACTATTGGTGCGCACCACATAGATGACCCGGCGACTGGGGCCGTAGAAGTGCATCATCTCGTAGTGCTGGAAGTCCGCCCATGGCACCTGAATCCGGTGCTCTTCGATATCAACGATCTTGAGCCGCGGAAACGCGGCGTTGGCGCGCTCCTGAGCGCGCAATGTGCGCCACGAAAAGGCCGCTGCGCCGGCCGCGAAGAGTCCGCGCCGCGAAATCAAGTTGTTCATCCGTTCAAACTCCTTCCATCCCATTCCACAACTCTCGTGAGAAACCTGACGACGTCGGCGGCGTAGATCCGCGCGAGCTCCTCGCCGATTTCCGCCGTGGCCAGCGCGGGCTCGCCGACGTGTCCTGCCGCCGAAACATCCGGCATGGTCCAGGCGCGCACCCCGGGCGAAAACGGATTGCCCCAATCCACCTTGGCCGTGCGCTCGTAGCCGCTGACGAGGTCCGGACGCAGATGCATCATCATCGACGTCTCCCACTGGCACGCATGTTCGATCTTGTGCTGCAGCCCGGGAATCGATGGCGCAGGGTCAGAGCCGAGCGCCCAATAGTTGGCCAGGAGCAGCAGCAGGTCTTTGCGTTCGCGATGGTGCTGGCGCACTTCGAAGAGGACCTGTTGCCCGGGCACGCTGTTGCCGCCGTGCCCGTTGAGCAGCACGATGCGCTTGAAGCCGTGCGTCAGCAGGCAATCGATCATGGTCCGCAGCATGTCGAGGTAGACGCGCGGCGCCGCGGTCATGGTGCCCGCGAAGTCGAGATGGTGATGCGAATTGCCAAGCCACGTGACCGGCGCGAACAACACGCGGTCGCCCAGCGCCGCTTGCGCACGCCGCGCCATCTCGCCGATCAAGAAACTGTCGGTGAACAGCGGTAAATGCGTCCCGTGCTGTTCGAGCGCCGCGATGGGCAACACTACGGGCGTGTCGCGCGAGAGAGCGTTGACAGCGGGCCAGGAGAGTTCAGCGAGCAGCAAGTAATTTCACCTCGTCGTTCATCTCGGATATGTGTAGCCGGCTTGCAGCCCGAGCGGCAGCTTGAATGTCCAGAAGACAGCCAGGAGAAGCGTCCAGACTAACAGGAACGCCAGGGAATAGGGAAGCATAAGCGAGATCACCGTGCCCGCTCCGGCATTCGTTACATAGCGGCGCGCGTAGAGCACCACCAGCGGAAAGAACGGCATCAGCGGAGTGATGATGTTCGTGCTGGAGTCTCCCACGCGAAAGGCCGCCTGCGTGAGTTCGGGCGACAGGCCGACGGTCATCAGCATCGGCACGAAGATCGGGCTGAGCAGCGCCCACTTTGCCGACGCTGAACCAATGAGCAGGTTGATCGCCGCCGTCAGCAGAATGATCCCGCCCAGTGTCATCTGCGCCGGAAGCTGCCACGACTTGAGGGCGTTGCCGCCTTTGATCGCGATCAGCAAGCCGAGGTTCGACTGCGTGAATGCAGCCGTAAACTGCGCGGCGAAGAACGCCATCACGACATAGTAGCTAATGCTGCTCATGCCCTTCGTCATCGCCTGAACCAGATCGCGATGGCTCTTCACCGTACCCGCCGCCCAGCCATAGGCGATGCCGGGAACCAGTAGAAGGATGAACAGAACCGGCACCACCATTTGCATGAGCGGCGCGGCGGGAGAGACGAGGTTGCCGTCCGGCGCGCGGAGCGCCGAATTCGCCGGCCAGCAGGCGAGCGCCAAGAGGGCGACGATCGCTACTGCCGTCACGGCCGCGATCCTCAACGCCTTCGACTCGATGGTGGAAACTTCCTGGAGCAACGATGGGTCGGCTTGCTCGCCGTCTGGAGCAGCGCCGGCCTGCAGCCGGGGTTCGAGAATGCGATCCGTCACCCACCAGCCGATGCCGATCAGGAACAGTGCCGAGGCGCTCATGAAGCCCCAATTACACAGCGGATTGACCTCCACGGTGGGATCGACGATCCGCGCCGCCTGTTGCGTGAAGCCCTGCAAGAGCGGGTCAAGCGAGGCGGGCAGAAAGCTGGCGCTGAAGCCACCAGATGCGCCTGCGAACGCGGCCGCGATTCCGAGCAGCGGATGCCGGCCCGCTGCCGCAAACATCGCGCCGCCCGCCGGGATGACGATCGCATAGCCGGGGTCCCCCGCGGTGTGACTCAGTATGGCTACCAGCAGCACTATCGGCGTGAGCAGCGTGCGCGAGGTGCGCCGGAGCAAGGCACGGATGGCCGCCGAGAACAACCCGCTGTGTTCGGCAACCCCGGTGGCGAGCAAGATCACCAGCACGTTGCCGAGGGGCGGAAACTCCATGAAGGTGCGGACCGTGCGGGTGAAGAAACCGACAATCGCCCCTCCGGTCAACTGATTCACGATGCGAATGGGCTGCTTCGTCCGCGGGTCCAACTCCGCGAACTCGACGGACGCGAGGATCGCCGAGAGCACCCACACCAACAGGAGCAGCCAGACAAACTGGAACGCTGGATCCGGCAGACGGTTCCCCAGCCGCTCGATCCGGTCGAGTACGCCTTGCGAGCGGCGGGAGATGACGGTCATTCGGGAATCTAGAATTCGATTCTAGCTTCGACTCGGATCGTTCGCGCGCCCGTCATCGCACCTCTGCCCGCCGTGCCGCCGGTGATGATGTTGCTTCCACCCGCCTGCGTCAGCCAGGGGTGATTGAACAGGTTGACGAACTTTCCGCCAATCCTCAGCATGGCGCTCTCGGTGAACAGCAACGGAATATCCTTGTACAGCGCGACATTGTTCTGCCCGAGGCCCACCCACGACTTGGGAAGGATCACGTTATAGGCGGCATCGCCATACTGGCCCGCCGTTGGCCGCGTGAAGCAGGCAGTATTGTAGATCGCTCCCAGCGTGGGGGCGATGTTCGGATTGCATCCGGGCACTACGGACGCGCGAATGTTCCGACCCAGCCCAAGCGGGTCCTGTCCAGCCACGACGGGCGTAATCGGCTTCCAGGTGTCGAACCACCACCAGCCGCTCAAGGCCCATCCGCCGATCGCGTAGTTTGCCGCTCGCGGGATGGATGACAGAAAGCGCCGTCCGCGTCCGAACGGCAGTTCCACAACATGCGAGATGCTGAACCGCTGGTCGGCCCAATCAGGCTGCCGGCCATAGTCGCGCTCCCGGTTGCGGGTGTCCTCTATGTAGTCGCCGAAGTCGGTTTCCCGCCAGGGCCGCAGCACGCTAGGCAAGCCGAGTTTGTGTCCCCACGAATAGAACACTTCAAACTGCATGCCGGCTGAGAATCGCCGCTTCAACGAAGCTTCCATGCCCTGGTAGCTGAGATTTCCGCCAGCGCTCACCATCGCCACCCGGCTGAAGCCCGGATAGAGCGCGCCTCGGCCGATGGCGGGACTGATGTAGGACTGATACGGCAGGTTTGTGCCCTTCACGCCAAGATAGGTAACGCGCAGAGCCGTTTCCGGCAGAACTTCTTTTTCCACCGTCAGGTTCCAGTTGGCCGTGTAGCCAAAGGGAAAGTTCTTGTCCACGCCGAGCGCAGTCTGGCCCCTGGCGCCGAATGCCTGCGGGAACGGGAAGGGGAAGGAGAACGCAGGACGCCCACCGCTGTAGCTGTTGCTGAAGGCCTCATCGAGCGCGAACGGAGCACGCGTTGCCATGGCGCTCCCATCTTGCGCGCAGCAAGCGCCGCCGCCGGCCTCCCAGGAGGGCGGCACCGAGAAGAATCCGAAGCTGCCGCGAACGACGGACTTGGGAACGAACCCGGGCCGGTACGCGAATCCGAAACGCGGAAACCAATGGAATTGCGGCCGGTTCCGCAAGCGCAGCGGGAAACCCGCCTCCGCGGCCGTCTTGATGGGAATCGAAGCAGGAAACGCGGGACTGACGAGCGCGCGTGTCGCCTCCACGGGCACCACCAGACTCCCCGTCAATGGATCGAAGTTTGACATCATGTTGTTCTTCTCATAGGCGAGCCCGTTGTGCTCGAATCGCAACCCGAGCTCAAGATTCAGCCGTTGCGTCACGCGCCAGTTGTCCTGAATGTATACGCCGCCCCAGATCTGTTCGCGATACGGCCGTGGAGTGACGCCCGCCCGCGCCGCGTTGTCGGGAACGCCCAGCAGGAAGTCGCCGTAGGGGTGACCGCTGAAGCGCCCCGTAAAGTCGAACCGGCCCGCAGTAGCTTGGCCCCACTTGATCGTTTGGTTGTAAGCTGGGCGCAGGTCGGCGCCCATCTTGATGCTGTGCGCTCCCTTCACCCACGAAAGGTTGTCGGTGATGTTGCGCGTGTCTACGCGATAGTCGTACCCGCCCGTGAATCCGAAGTCGAATCCCGTGGAGAAGCCGGGGATGTTGACAACCGGGAGACTCGCCGAAGTGGTGGGATCGAGCGAAGGAAGCCAGGAAAATCCCAACGCCCGCAGGAAGGCCAGTCCGTTTCCTTTGTACTCTGTGGAGAAGCCGCTTGGATACGGCGTGTTCGGGTCGGTGGCTTCGAACTCGTCCTTCCGTTCGATACCGGCGCGGAATTCGTTGACCAGGTTCGGCCGGATCACCCGCGTCCAGTAGACGCGCTGGCTGTTGCTCGGCCAGTTGTTGCCGAGCCACCAGAAGTTGAAGCCGCTGCGGTCGTTCGTCGAATACGCGCGCCTCCAGGTCGAGGCCCAGCCGATTCGGTCCTTCGACGTCAACTGGTGATCGATCTTGACCGACAGGTTTGAGCCGGTCGAGGATCCCGTCGGTACCCCAAGTTCGCGCACGAAGTTCGGGCCGTCGTTGGCGGGGTTCTGCGATGGGAAGTTGGTGGCGGGAAGCAGTTTCAGGAAATTCGCCGAAACACCGCTGATCGACGACGCCGGAATCCGGTTGCCGGGGAACGGCATCCCGGTAGACGGGTCGACGAGCGTACCGGTTCTAAAGCGACCTGCCGGGAGAAAGGAGAAGTCCCCCGTTCGCATCCGCTCCGGTGCGATGGTCGTCGGACTACCGCCCTGGGCATATGTCACCTGGTTGAGCCAGTAGCGGTCGACGTAGAAAAACGTCTTGTCCTTGCCGTTGTATATCCCCGGGATCCTGACCGGGCCCGACACCGACCAAAGCTGATCGCGGTTGGTTGGATAACCTGCGCCGCGCACGCGGTTGTTGGGGCCCAAGGCGTTCATGGCCGGATTGCCGAGTTGCATCAGGAACTTCGCATGAAGGGAATTGGTTCCGCTCTGGGTGGCGAAGTCCATCACCATGGGCGATGCGTACTCGGCTGAATTGCCGCTGGTCAGAACCTTCACCTCCTGAAGCGTTTCTACGTTCAGGAAGAAGTTGTTCATTTCGACGCCGTCCACGGTGGTCTTGTTCTGCGCGGCGGTGGTGCCGACACCCTGGAACCCCTGAAACGAAGGCGACAGGGCGCCGGCGGTAGCCACGTAGACGTTGGAGATTTGCGGCAGGTAGTTGTTGTTAATGGCCTTGCGGTTGAAGTGGCCGCTGTTGACTTGTCCGGAGTCGGTGGTCACAACCGGCGCCTGGCCCGTAACCTCCACCTGTTGGCTGAGATCTCCTACCGTCAAGGCGACATCGATACGCAGGGTCTGGCGAGTCTCCAGCGCGATCTTGGCCTGACGATGAGTCCGGAAACCAGCCAGTTCGATGGTCACTGTGTAGATCCCATCGGGCATCTTGTCCAGCTCGTAGTATCCACGCACATCGGTCACGACTGTTGCCGCGAAGCCTGTGCCTTCATTCTGCGCCGCCGCCTTGGCGCCCGCGACAGCGGCACCCGACGAGTCGGTAACCGTGCCGACGATCTTCGAAAGGGGAGACTGTGCCCAGGCCGGAGATGCGTAAACGAGAGCACCCACCAGAATCAGACTTACTCTTGCGGACATTGCATTCTCCTCGCCCTTCCGAACCTCAAGGCGGCTCGCAGGGTAGATGAAGTATACACTCTGGTATGCACTTTGTCAATCATTCCAGCGTCATTTGTCAAGGCAAAGTAGAAATGTCCCCCTACTGGCAAAGTAGGAATGCCCCCTTCTGCCTGGGTGGTTGGAAAGTGCATGGTAGTCTTGGCCTGCCGGTGAAGCGGAGACGGGCAATGCTGGCGAGCACCCCGATCAAGGAATAGCCGGTCGGAACTCATCGCTACCGATGGGCAGGGCATGTTCCTCCCGGCGTGTTCTTTTCCCTGGCCCGGGCCCGACCAACGGGAGGCGGTGCCCCGGCCCAGGGTGAAAGCCACATCGGACCGATAGATTCCGCATTGCCTCAAAAACGCAGTTCGTCGTCCGTAGCCAAGTGGCGGGTGTGGGATCGTCGCAAACCCTCCTGCAACGATGAAAAAATGCCCCCGGCTTACCGGCCGGTTCGTGCGGAGAGTTTCCCGGTAGCGGGCGACCTTGACGCACCCGCCACTTGCGAAGTCTCGACGCATCAGTCGCCCTCCCCGGTTCGGTGTCCCGAGCCTTGGGCCGCCTTCCATATCGGCGGGGCCTTCTTCAAGTCGAATGTCTCATTCCAGTTGCTCCGCGACGCAGCAGGCTTCCGCACCGCCGGAACCGGCTTGCCCTCTGCCGCGATAGGCTCGACGGCATGGGCCTCACACAACGCACAGTCCAAGTAGCGATCCTGATAGCGCACCGCTACCGAGCCGTCCAGCCGCTTCTCCACTCGAACCGTGGCCCCGCGCAACCCGGTCACAATCGATTCCCGTTTGACTCGGTAAAGCATCCTGTCGAACCGCAGCGTGTAGTCATTGCGAACCTGCCGCGTCTCCACGTGGCTCCAGGCACTAGCCAAATTGTGCCCCGCCTCGAGCGGTCGATGCGCATCGTCCGGACTCGCCGGCGTTACCGTCAGTTCTCTCTCCCACCACACCAGATAGCTCTCCTCCAGGTACTGATTGGCTTGCTCCAGCGTCTTGGCCCCAGCCACGCGCAACCCTTTCACCAGCCGGTCTTGCGCCGTCAGAAAGTTCCTCTCTACCCGGCCCTTGGCCTGCGGCGAATGCGCCGCAATCCAGCCAATTCCTAACTCCCCCAAAGCGCGCGCGATTTGCGTCGGTGGCATTTCCACCGGATCTTTATCCACTCCCGGTTCATCGCGCCGACGTTTCTCCGCCGTTCGGAACAGGCTCGCCTTGTCCGTGTAGAACGACACGGGCCGCCCAAATTTCTCCAGGTAACTCCACGCCAGCTTCATGTTCTCGGCGGTCGAGTCGTGCCGCACAAACCGCGCAAACAAGCGGCTGGTCGCATCGTCGATCATCGCGATCAGAGAGATGGTTTCCCCTCGCCCTTCCAGCCAATCGTGGGTACTGGTGTCCCATTGCACCAACTCCCCGCATCGGCTTCGACGCGGTCGCCAAAGGTGGACTTCCTTCACCTTTTCCCTCTTGCCAAGCCATAGCTTCTTACCGATCATCCACTGCCGTACCGTCTCCTTGCTGGCTTGAATTCCATGCTTGTCTCGCAAATACTCCGACGCCAGCGTTGGCCCAAAGCCCCGATAGACATCCCGGGACAGAATCTCCATCGCCTCTTGTTCGACCGCCTCCTCGATACGCCGATTCGATGCTTTCCCGCGCAACCGATGCACCACCGCCTCGTCTCCGCGCTTCTTGAGTTCCCTCACCGGCCGCTTCACATGCCGTATGCTCAAACCCAATTCCTCGGCCGCCTGCTTTTGCGTGATCGTCTTCGTCGCTGCTTTTCGCAGCGCCACCAGCCGGTCCCTATCGACTTGCGTCATCAGTAGCTGTCCCTCTGTCATCCCACCAGCCTGGGACTGTCAAGGGGACATTTCTACTTTGCTCAAAGGGGACATTATCACTTTGCTGCCACATCATTCCAGCGTCATTCCAGCGTCATCATTCCAGCGTCATTCCAGCGACATTCCAGCGTCGAGCCTGACCGCGATCACATGAAGAGATACTACAGTGGTTGAACATGAACCGGACCCTTCTTGTGACGATTCTGCTGTGCCAGTCCGCCTTCGCGGCGGACCCGGTGGGCGCATGCGCCGAGGCCCGGGCAATTCTGCGTGCCGTTCCCGGCTTTCCGCTCGATGCAACCGGCCCCATTCGAATGGTGGCGGGGCGCAAAGAGCTGTTCCTCGACGACCACGTGGTGGAACGTCTGGACGGCCTGACCCGCCGGATGCATGCGCCGCGCAAACACGGCCCGGTGATTCGGCCGGATGTGGAAGGCGACAGCATCCAACTCCGCACGGGCCCGTTTTGGAATCCCGGCGAGAAGCAGTGGATGATGTGGTACCTCGGCGGATTCGCCACCTCGCTCGATGGCTTGCAATGGGAGAAGCGAAGAGACCGGATGCTGCCGGCGACGCGCTATGAGTTCAAGGATCCGCTCACGGGCCGCGAGATTCTCCGGCAGCACGGCGACGGCACTTCGATCAACCACGCGATTTACGATCCCGGTGATCCCGATCCGGCGCGGCGCTACAAGGGGGCGGGGCACAAGGGCCCGCTGTGCTGCCTGCAGGGAGGCCGCGGCGCGGGTTTCTATCCAGCGATTTCGGCCGACGGGCTCAAGTGGCAGATCCTTGAAACCGCGTTTGTGCGGACAGCCGACGAGTCGTACATCAACGTCGATGACGAGCGCCGCTTCTACTACGCCACGGTGAAACACTCAGGCCCGTATGGGCGGTCCGTGTACCTGTCGGTGAGCCGCGACTTCGATCATTGGAGCGACCCGCGCGACTGTCTGGTATTCCACGCCGACCAGCACGATCAGGAACTGGGCGCCGAGCGAGTGCGTTTGCATCTGCGCGATCCGAACCTGCGCAAGCCCGCCTTCCACCGGCCGGAAGAATACGTCACCGACATCTACAACCTGCCGGTCTTCCGCTATGAGGGCATCTACGTGGGACTGCCGACGGTGTTCAACCACAGCGGCAACTCACGCGTGAACAGCGACGGGTTCAGCATGACCGAACTTGCCTCGAGCCACGATCTCATTCACTGGGACCGCACGGGAAACCGCGAGAAGTTCCTGCCGCTTTCCGAGCTCGACAGCGAACGCAACTACGACACGGCGCAGTTGCTCGCCGCCAACCGCCCAATCGTCAAGGACGGCGAAGTGTGGTTCTACTACACCGGCCTGAAGTGGCGGCATCATCCCGACGACGTGAAGTCAGAGGACCACGTCTCGCGACCAGACACCGGTGCGATTCTGCTGGCCAAACTGCGGCTGGACGGCTTCGTATCTCTCGATGCAGGCGCGGTGGCAGGAACGTTGCTGACAAAACCGATGGCGTGGAACGGCGCATCGCTGCACGTGAACCTGGATGCGCCGGACGGTGAACTACGCGCGGAAATCCTCGATGCGGCAAGCGGGAAGACGATTCCGGGGTTCGAAATGTCGGACTGTGCCCCGGCGCAGGGAGACCGGCTGGACACCGAACTACGCTGGCGTCGTGTGGATGCCTGCACGCTCGTCGGGCGCGCCGTGCAGGTGCGATTCGAACTGCGGCGGGGAAGCCTGTACGCGTTCTGGACGAAATAGGCGGGAGCGCGGGCATAGGAATGGCCAGTTTTGACCTCTCTGATCCACACCGCCGATCGCCACTCTTTTAGCTTGCCGCCGGCCTCCAGCGGATCACCACGGCCGCCTTCGCCAAGTAGTTCCCGTAGGTGGTCAGAATCCGGCCGTCCGGGAGAAGCGTTGACGAGAGATGGCCGCAGGCAAGGCTCAACGGCGTACCGTCGGAGTACTCGAACTCGTCGAGGACATACCGCTCGCGCAGATTCCACGTCTGGCCATGGTCGCGGCTAACGATGGCCTCGCATCCCCGGCGGTAGCCTACTCGCTCAGTCCCCTCGTAATCCTGTCGCACGATGTAAGTCATGACAAGGTGACCGTTGGGAAGCCGTAGAAGGTTGGCG
>Ga0194121_10007036_pt1 | contig 14804 bp, 12 predicted proteins | sample TA2MahCa50mmetaG_FD_148609 | JGI IMG/M metagenome (GOLD analysis project Ga0194121, IMG submission 148609) | Freshwater microbial communities from Lake Tanganyika, Tanzania - TA2015020 Mahale Deep Cast 50m | ecosystem: Environmental > Aquatic > Freshwater > Lake | place: Tanzania: Lake... | reverse complement strand
TTGCTGAGCTTGTCCCAGAGCGTGCGGCCGGCCGGACCGCGCAGCTCTTCCATGACCTGATCGGCCTTCTCGCCGAGCGCCTGGCGCAGGATCTTTTCGGTCCCTTCGTAGGTGCCGACCAGCGAGTTGGTCGAAGACAGGCGGTTCACGAACTCCATGAACACGGCTTCGACCAGCTCGGAGTCCATCTTGCCGAGGTTGGCCATCGCCTGGGAGACCTCTTTGATCTCCTCTTCGTCCATTTTCGAGAACAGCTTGACGACGTGCTCTTCCTTGAGCGCGAGCATGAGAACCGCCGCCTTTTGCGGTCCGGTCAACGATCGTCCAGCCTTTGCTTCCGCCATTTCCCGACTCCAACTTTGGGTCTCGATCTTACGCCAATCTACGTTTGCGCCCCAGGGCCGTCAGGTCCGACGACCGCGCATCTAAGGTGTTCGACGTACCGACCACAATAGTTGCGCAATCAACCTACGTTCACAACCGGCAGTTTTTGCCGCCCACGGCAATCACCGCCGATGAATTCTCCGTGACGCCATCGATCCCGACCCGGCCGAGACCCATGTATTGGCGATGAAAATGCCCGGATATCCGACCCGCCGAGTGCGTTTGCCTTCGCCACCGGCCACGACGATGCACGAAGCGCGCCAGGAGCTTCGGCTCGACGCCGCCACCCGCGTGAACCGGGGCTTCGCCCAGTTCATGTTTGCGGCGCTGGCAACGTTCTTCGTGCTGGTGGTGGTCTGGGGTTATGCGGGCCAGGTATTCGCCGCCGAACGCGTCAATACCAATAGCTCGGCCTTCGCGATCGGCGGCTACGACCCGGTTGGGCATTTTCGCGAGCAGAAGCCGGTCGTCGGATCGGACGCCCATACCGCGACGTGGAACGGTAAGACTTGGCGCTTCGCCACGGCCGAGAACCGGGCCGCGTTCCTGGCCGAGCCGGACCGTTACGCACCCCGCTACGGCGGTTTCTGCGCCTACGCGGTGTCGCAGGGTTACGTCGCGCCGATCGACCCGGCCGCGTTCTCGATCGTCGACGGCCGGCTCTACCTCAACTACTCGCCCGCGATCAAACAGCGCTGGGAAAAGGACCGCGCCGCCTACGTCGGCGCCGCCGAAAAGAACTGGCCGAAGCTCAGCCAGGAGTAGTCGGGCGCGCGGCGCCCCCGCTATGCTCGTTCCCCAAACGAGGGAGGGAACGATGCCGACGACGACTCGAATCAAGAAAGCATCCTGGCTGATCGCGTGGGACGCTGCCGCCAAGCGCCACCAGTACCTGCGCGACGCCGACCTCGTCTTCACCGGCAACACCATCGACCATGTCGGGCGCGACTATCGCGGCCGCGCCGACGTCGAGATCGACGGCAAGAACCTCGTGCTCCTGCCCGGCCTCATCGATCTCCACAGCCATCCCGGGCTCGAGCCGATCTACAAGGGCGTGCGCGAAGAACACGGCGTGCCGGAGATGTACATGTCCGGCCTCTACGAGCGCATGCAGTCGTTCGTGCCCGATCTCGACGGCATGCGGGCGTCGAGCGAGATCGCCTACGCCGAGCTCTTGAAGAGCGGCGTCACCACGATTGTCGATCTGATGTTCCCGTTCGACGGCTGGCTCGAGCTCCTGGCCAAGAGCGGGCTGCGCGCTTATGCCGGGCCCTGGTACGGCTCGGCGTCGTGGGATCTGATCAACAACTACTCGCTCCGCGTCCGCTGGGACGAGCAGGCCGGTCGCCAGCAGTTCGAACGCGCGCTCCGGCTGATGGCCGAAGCCGAGAAGCATCCCTCCGGCCGCATGAAGGGCATCCACTGCGCCGGCACGATCGAGACCGTGTCGGAGGAACTCTTCCGCGACGGCATCGCCCACGCGCGCGCCAACAAGCTGCCGTTCACCACCCACGCCGCGCAGAGCGTGCTCGAGTTCCACGAAATGACCAAACGCAACGGCAAGACGTCGATTCAATGGGCCGAGCAGATCGGCATCCTGGGCCCCCAGACCATCATCGGCCACGGCATGATCATCGACGAGCACTCGTGGGTGCATTGGCACACTAAAAAGGACGTACCGATCCTGGCCGCGACCGGCACCACGGTTGCCCACTGTCCGACCCCGTTCTCGCGCTACGGCCAGATCATGGAGGATTTCGGGCGATACCTGCGCGCCGGCGTCAACATGGGACTAGGCACCGATACCTTCCCGCACAACATGCTGGAAGAGATGCGGACCGCCGCGGTGTTCGCTCGGATCGGCGCCGAAAACATCACCACTCTCAGGACCGCCGACGTCTTCACCGCCGCGACGATCGGCGGCACCACCGCGCTCGGCCGCCCCGACTTGGGGCGGCTCGCGCCGGGGGCTCGTGCCGACATCATCGTCGTCGACGGCCGCCACGTCGACATGCGCCCGCTCCGCGATCCGCTCCGCAGCCTGATCTACTCGGCCGCCGACCGGGCCGTGAAGGACGTCTATGTCGATGGTACCAAAGTCGTCGGCGACGGCAAGGTGCTGACGCTCGATCCGGACGATGCCGCCGATCGCCTGACCGCGGCGCAAGCGCGCATGGAGCAGGAGACGCCCAAGCGCGATTGGGCGCGCCGGCAGGCGCTCGAGATCGTGCCGCTCTCGCTTCCGCTCGGTTAGAGCGGTGTCATCGCCGCGCCGCCGCACGCATGTGGCGCGGCACCTCGCCGGCTAGGTCCGGTTCACCGAGCGCAGCGATAATCGCGGCGCGCGCGCCGTCGCGCAGTTGCACGGCAGCGCTGAAGTCGGCGCCCATCGGCGTCAGCGCCGACAGATAGGTCACGTCGATCGCCGCGCGGCGCGGAAACCAATCCTCCACTCCCAGTATCGAGCGCGGCCCCTTGAGCGCGACCGGCACGACCCGGACACTAGCCGCGGCCGCGGTTGCGAACGCGCCGAGCTTGAAGTCGAGCACGCCCGGGCGAGGATTGACGGTACCTTCGGCGAATACGTAGAGCCGGCGTCCGGCGCGCGCATCGGCGATCAGCGCCGAGGCGTCGGCGGCGCTCTGTTCGAGATCGAAGCGCTCGACGAACCGGGCGCCTAACCGGCGCAGCAGCGTGCCGACGAAGAATTGGGTACGAAACTCGGCTTTGGCGATGAAGACGATGGCACCGGGCAGCGTCGCGATCACCGCGAGCCCGTCGAGATAACTACCGTGATTGGAGACCAGGATCGCTCCGCTCGCAGGAACCGCCACCGCGCCGGACGCCTTGACGCGTAGTCCGAGCAGCGCCAGCAGCGTTCGGCCGAATGCGCGCAAGGCGATCCAGCGGCCGGCCGGGGTCGGCAGTGCACAGACGAGCGCCCAGCCGAGCGCCACGAAAAGCCCCGCCAATGTCCAGAAATATCCGGCGTACCCATAGGCGCCGACGGCGCGGATGCCCCGGCGCAGGAATTCGACGCCGCTCGCCACCGCCAAACCGGCCAGCTGGCGAAACACAGTCTTGGTCGGCGCACCGATCGTTCCCTTCTCGTAGAGCTCGCGGCAAGCGCTGCGCCGGAGCTTGCCGCTCGACGTCTTGAGTACGGCGTGCGGCGGCGCCAGCACGACGTCGTCAGCGGGCGAGCCCAGGATCGTAGCGGCAGTCGCGTCGATCGCCGCGCGCAATGCGGCGCGGCGGTCGGGCGCAGCCTCGCGGGTCTCGGCGACGATCACCAGTTTTTCGGTCGCCGTTTGGGCGTCGCGGACAGCGAATACCGCGACGCAGCCCTTGCGGACTCCCGGAACTTCGCCGACCGCAGCCTCGATCTCTTGCGGATAGATATTACGCCCGGCACGGATGATGATGTCCTTGACCCGCCCGGTGACAAAAAGTTCGCCGTTCCAAAGATAAACGCGATCGCCGGTCTCGACCCACCCGTCGCCGGCAAAGAGTTCGCGGGTCCTGGCGTCGTTCCGATAGTAACCCTGGGTCGACGACGGCCCGCGAAATTGCAACCGGCCTTCGCGCCGCTCCGCCACTTCGCGCCCAGTCGCATCGACAACCCGCATCTCGTGGCGTGGCAGCGCGAGGCCGCAACCGACGACTTCGATCGCTTCCGCCGCGGCGGACCCGACCGGGACCGCCGCGCCGCGTTCCGCCAACGCCCGGCGGTCGATGCGGTCGACGACATAGCGGCGGCCGGGGGGCGGAAACGCCAGGCCGACGCTCGATTCGGCCAACCCGAACACCGGTGCCAACGCTTCCGGTTTGAACCCATAACGGGCAAAGCGCTCGGTAAATCGCCGCAACGTGTCCGGATTGACCGGCTCGGCACCGTTCACCGTCATCCGTACCGACGACAAATCAAGCCCGACCAGTTTGGCGTCGTCGATCCGGCTGGCGCAGAGTTCATAGGCGAAATTGGGCGCGCCCGAGAGTGTGCCGCGGCGCCGATGCAGCTCCCACAGCCACGTCTCCGGCCGCGCTAAAAAAACGAGCGGCGAGGTAATCGAGACCGGCATCGCGAAATACAGGCTGCCGAACCACGCCCCGATCAGACCCATGTCGTGATAGAGCGGCAGCCAGCTCACGAACACGTCTTGCGTCGGATCGACCCGGATCGCCTCGCCCATGGCGCGGATGTTGGCGAGCAGATTGGCGTGAGTGAGGACCACTCCTTTGGGATCGCCGGTGCTTCCCGAGGTGTACTGGATGAGCGCGATGTCATCGCGGGTCACCGTGCGCGGCCTTGTCGGCGTGGCCGGTTTGGCCATCAAGGCCGCGACGGTTTCGATCCGCGTCAACGATTCGACTTGGGCACGAAGGACGAGCGCGAGGCTCCGTGCTTCGGGGATCGTGATCAAGAGCTTGGCGCCTGCATTGGCGAGAATGGTCGACTGCCGCCGCATGTGATCGGCGAGCTGGGCCGGGCGCACCGGGGGATAGATCGGAACCGGGGTCGCGCCAGCGTAGAGGATGCCGAAGAACGCCGGAAAGAACTCGGCCGAGGTTGGCAGCATCAAGGCGACGCGGTCGCCGGGCTCGATCCCGCGCTCGATCAGGCCGCGCGCCACCGCTTGGGCGCGCTCGGCAAGCATTCGGTAGGTAATCGTGGTATCTCCCGCTTCGGGATCGACCAGCCAGATATGCGGCCGCTCGCCATGAGCGGCGACGTGCCAGGCGAGCACATCGATCAACGTTTCCGCCGACGCCGGCGCCGCCTCGGCCGGCCCGAGCGCGGCGGTGACGGAATGGACCGCGGCCGGCGACGCACCCGGCGCCGCGCCGTGGACCGCGACCAGCAGATCGCGGACCGTCTCGGCCTCGGTAAAGGTCCGCTCGGCCACCCGTACCGCGAACGAACGCTCGACCCTGAGCATCAGCTCGGTGCGGGCCAAGCTGTCGAAGCCCAAGTCGCTGTCGAGGCGGCTTTCGAGCGCAACCCGCAGATGCGCCGACTGCGGGCGCAGTTCGACCGCGAGCGCGCGCACGATTGCGAGCAGCTTGCCTGCGTCGTCCGGGAGCGACGCTTCGCGATCGAGCGATGGTTCGGCCATGACCGGCAGCTCGTGATTCCGGCCGTAACCATAGCAACAAACTCGGCGCCCGCCACGGCGGCGAACGCAGCGCGTTTGACAGCCGAGCCACCCTCGCCTACGGAACCGCCATGCGACGCATCCTCGTGATCAAGCACGGCGCGTTCGGCGACATCGTGCTCGCGACTGGACCGTTTCGCGCCATCCGCGATGCGCACGCTGGCGACGCGATTACGCTGCTCACCGCGTCGCGGTTCGCCACATTCCTTAGGTCCTCGCCCTATTTCAACGACATCTGGATCGACGACCGGCCGGAATTTTGGCGGGTCGCGGCGTGGTGGCGTCTGTTTCGTCGTTTGCGTGGGTTGCGGTTCGATCGCGTTTACGACCTTCAGACCTCGGACCGGAGCGCGCTTATCTTCCGCGTACTCGCGTGCGGCCGCCGGGTCGAATGGTCGGGGATCGCCCGCGGCTGCTCTCACCCCCACGCCAATCCGCGCCGCGACTTCCTCCATACGATCGAGCGCCAAGCCGAGCAGCTCGCTGCCGCCGGTATCGCGTCGACCCCGCCGCCGAACCTCGACTGGGTGCGGAGCGACGTCGACCGCTTCGCGCTGCCGCCACGCTACGCCTTGATCGCCCCCGGCGGCGCCGCACACCGCCCGGAGAAGCGCTGGCCGGCCGAGCGATTCGCCGCTGTTGCCGGCGAGCTCCACACCCGAGGCATCGCCCCGGTTCTGATCGGATCAGCCGGCGAGCGCGATCTTCTCGCCGGGATCGCCGGGACCGCCGGCGCTATCGACCTCGCCGGCCGCACCGAACTCGCCGACATCGTCGGGCTGGCACGGGGTGCCGCGCTTGCCGTCGGCAACGACACCGGGCCGATGCACGCGGCCGCGGTCAGCGGCTGCCCGGTCATCGTCTTGTTTTCGGCCGCGTCTGACCCGGCGATCACGGCACCGCGAGGTCCCCGCGTCGACGTTCTCCGGTGCCCTCGCCTCGCCGAACTCACGGTCGAGGAGGTCGGCAAACGGCTCGCGGCTTGGCTGTAGCGCCCTGGCTTGTACGCACTCCCTCGCGCACCCGTATTTCGGCTGGCATTTGCTGTCATTCGGATCGGGACTTCGTCCATGCGATATCTGCGGCTCCTCACACCGGTTTTGAGCTTCGTTCTCATACCCGCCCTCACGGCGTCGTTACCGGCGCTAGCTCAGGCGCCACTCACTATCGCCACCCAGGCCGAGGGCTCGACCTACCATCAGATCGGGGTGTCGCTGGCGGAGTATTTGAACGCCGCCGGCGTTGCAGCCCAGGTCAAGCCCTACAAGAGCTGGGCCGACTACCTGCGGCTGATCGACAAGGGCAAGGTCGGTGTCGGATTCGTGATCGGCATCGACGCCGGTGCCTCATTCCGGGCGAAGGACGAAGCGGCGCGTCTGACCAACTTGCGGGCGCTCGGCCGCTTATGGACGATCCGCTATACCTACCTCGCGCGAAGTGCGCTCGGGATCAAGAACCTGGCCGGCTTGCGCGGCCGCCGGGTCGGGCTCGACGTAACCGGTAACCCGACCTTGTCGGAAGTCAACGCCGCCCTGCTCCGAACCGTGGCGCTCGGCGCCCGCGACATGAAGGCATCCGAGATCGCCGGTTTCCCCGACGGAATTCAGCGGTTGACCGCGCGTGAACTCGAAGCGGTACCGATCGCGGTCGGCGTGCCGCTAGTGCGGCAGGCACGCCTGGGCATTCAAGGGGGCGTCAACTACGTTTCACTGTTCGGCCCGAACGCGACGACCGACTTCCTCGCCAACCTGCCCCCCGGACTTTACGTCGTGGAGCTGCAGCCTGACGAACGCATTCCCGAAATAAAGGAGCCGACCAAAATCACGGCGTTCGACGTGTTCTTGATCGGTCACGCGCGGTTGAGCAACGCGCACGTGGAGGCTGTGCTAAAGCAGCTAAACGAAAAAAAGGACGCGCTCGAAGAGAAGCACCCCGTGCTGCGGCCGATCGAAGGGACGATCGCCGATCAAGACCGCACCGCGGAAATCGCGGCGCCGACCAACCCGATCCCGTATCACTCGGCGTCGATCGCCTACTTCAAGACCATCACGGTCTGGAACGACGCCAACGAGCGCGCCGAGGAGCGCCTCAAGCGTCCGCGCTAGCTAGTCGGCGCGGCGGAGCGAGGTCACGCGCGCTCCTGGCTTGACGTCGCCGTCCCAACGGCGGCCGAACCGGTTGTCGATTCCGAACTGATCGAGCACGCGGGCGACGAAGTGGTTGACGAGGTCGTCGATCGTCGTCGGCGCCCCGTAAAACGCCGGCATCGGCGGCATAATGACGACCCCAAGCTGCGCGAGCTTGGCCATGTTCTCGAGTTGGATCGCGGTGAGCGGCGTTTCGCGCGGCGCCAACACCAGCTTGCGGCGCTCTTTCAGCGCGACCTCCGCGGCGCGGTGGACGAGGTTGTCGGACAGGCCATACGCGAGCTGCGCCACCGTCCGCATCGAGCACGGGACGATCGCCATGCCGGCGGTCAGAAACGAGCCGGAGGAAATCGCTGCGCCGAAATCGCCGGGTTGGTACCAGACGTGCGCGCGAGCGCGAACGTCGTCGATAGCGCGGCCGGTCTCGTGCTCGAGCGTTTGCTGGCCCCATTTGCTGACCACCAGATGCGTCTCGACCCCGGCCGTCGCCAGCGCGTCCAGCAGGCGGATGCCGTAGATCGAGCCCGTCGCTCCGGTAATCGCAACCACGAGGCGCATGCGTTCCCTCCCCGATTAAGGGCTCGTCGGCGCGTGCTTCTTGATCGCGCGTTGCAGCACGCGCTGCAGCTCACGTCCGGTATCGCCACCGTCGCCCGCGATCTGGCCGACGATCACGGCTTTGATCGCGTCGACGTGGGCGCGCACGAGTTCGAGGTAGCGTCGGTATGCGGCGCATCGACCCCGGTGAACTTATAGAGCGAATCGGCGAAAGTCGTGATCAGCGGATAGCCGAACGTACCGCCCTGGCCCTTGAATTCGTGCGCGGCCTGGTTGATTTGGCGGAAATGCCCGTCGCGCTGGTCGGGCGAGAGGCCGGCGGCATCGGCGCACAGCTTGACCAGATGCTCGACCGTTCCCTGGACGTATTTGGGATAGTCCTTACCGGCACGTTGAAACGTCGCCTCGGCCCGCGCGATCACCTCGGGCAGGATGATCACCGACTGGTTGGCGGCACCGCCCGCCTTGTCGCGGAGACGGTTGCGGAACCGGTAGAACCGGACCCGCTTATGACCTTCGGGCGGGTGCTCGTCCCAATCGGGATTGTCGCTGTCGCTCATCGCGTCAATTCTGGTCGTAGACGACGTCGGCGTCCTTGTCCTTCACTACCCGGCGCTCGATGCCCTCGACTTCGAGCGCGCCGCCGGCGATCGGGGCCGAAGAACTTGGGTGACGAGACGAACTGGCGTGGGCGTTCGATGACGGCAAGAACCCGGTTGCAGAGCGTCGCGATCGAATACGGCTTGACCATGAACTCGGTCACGCCGGCGTCGCGCGCCTGGCGGAGCCGCGGCATGTCGGCGAATGCGGTCACCATCACGAACGGCACGCAGCGATCGGGCGAGTCCTTGGCGCGCCGGACCCAACGCAGAAGCTCGAGTCCGTCGATCGGTTCCATCTGCCAGTTCGAAACGATCATGTCGATCGACATCAGACCGCCGCGCGACGGGCTCTTGCCGATCGCCCGCAGGAAGTCGATCGCCTCGCCACCGTGCGAGGCGGCATCGACCCGGCCGAAGCCGAGGTTCTTGAGCACCGACGTCATGAGATGCCGCATAAACCCATTGTCCTCGACCACCAGGATGGCGAAGCGTTCGAAATCGTAGGAGGCAACCGCGGACATGGCAGGGTGGGCGTGGCGTCGGAGGGAAGGCTTTACTCCGAGTGCTCAGCCGAAGCAATAGGGCGCGCCCCGGGCAAGCCGGGGTGCGTCGAAGAAGTTTCGGTAAAATAGGGTTCTTTCGACGGTCAGCTCACCGTCCACGTCGCGCCGCGCGCCAGCATCCGCGTCAACGCCGCCCGCCGATCCGGGCTCACCCGCTTCTTGATCCGCCTGTCGACCTCGGCGTCGTAGGAGGACGCAGCCGGATTGCAGTAGAGCACGCCAAGCGCGACCGGAAAATCGGCTCCTTCCATCGTCGCCAGCATAGTGGCGAGGATGCGGTTGGTCTCGTCGTGCACCAGAACCTCGCCAACGCCGACGCCGCCCTCGCCGACATTGACGACCTCGAGCGCCAAGCTGCCCGGCTTGACGCGCAAGCCTTTGCGGCCACCGGCAAACAGGAGCGGCTTACCGTGTTCGAGGTGAATTTGGCGCTCGGCGGCGACATCCTTGGCGGCGAAATCGTCGAACACCGCGTCGTTGTAGACGATGCAGTTCTGGAAGATTTCGACGAACGAGGCACCGATGTGGTCGTGCGCGCGTTTGAGCACGATCGGGAGGTGCTTTTGCAGGGTGTCGATCGAGCGGGCGACGAAGCGCGCCCCGGCGCCGAGCGCGAAGGCCGCAGCGATCACCGGCGGATCGAACGACCCGTATGGAGTCGAGGGCGAGCGCGTGCCGGGCCGCGAGGTCGGCGAGTATTGGCCCTTGGTCAGACCGTAAATCTCGTTGTTGAAGAGCAGAATCTGCATGTTGACGTTGCGACGCAATACATGAAGCAGGTGATTGCCGCCGATCGAGAGCCCATCGCCGTCGCCCGTCACCAGCCAGACGTCGAGCTCGGGATTGGCGAGCTTGATGCCGGTGGCGATCGCCGGGGCGCGGCCGTGGATGGTGTGGAAGCCGTAGGTCGAGACGTAATACGGAAAGCGCGACGAGCAGCCGATGCCGGACACGAACACGGTCTTGTCGCGCGGCACCCCGAAATCGGGCAGCACGCCCAGTACCGACTTCAAGATCGCATAGTCGCCGCAGCCCGGGCACCAACGCACCTCCTGATCGGTCGCGAAGTCCTTGGGCGTCAGCTTGATCGGCGCGTTCATATCACTGCTCCAGTAGACGGTTAATCGCCGCTTCGATTTCCGCGATTTTGAACGGCTGGCCGTTGACTTTGGACAGGCTCTCTGCCGGCACCAGATATTGCGCGCGCAAGATGGTAGCGAGTTGACCCTTGTTCATCTCCGCGACCAGCACTTTATCGTAGCCGGCGAGCAGCGTGCCCAAGTTGCGCGGCATCGGCCACATGTGGCGAAGGTGGATGTGCGCGACTGCGCCGCCGCGGGCACGAACATTGTCGACCGCCCGGCTGATCGGCCCGTAGGTAGAGCCCCACCCCACCACCGCGATCCGGCCCGAGGTCGCGCCGGAATCGACGGTCTGCAGCGGAATATCGTCGGCGATGCCGGCGATCTTGGCCACACGCACGTCGGTCATGCGCTGGTGGTTGGCGGGCTCATAGGAAATGTGGCCGCTGTCGTAAGCTTTCTCGATGCCGCCGATCCGATGTTCGAGGCCCGGCGTGCCCGGCACCGCCCACACCCGGGCCAGCGTGCCGGGGTCGCGCAGGAACGGATGGAAGCCTTCGGGCGCGGTTCGGAACTTGACCGGGAACGGGGCCAGCGTGTCGATCTTGGGAAGCGGCCACGGTTCGGCGGCGTTGGCGATATAGCCATCGGTCAGGAGAATGACCGGCGTCATGTACTTGGTCGCGAGCCGCACCGCTTCGATCGCGACCTCGAAGCAATCGGCCGGCGAGCGGGCCGAGAGAACCACGACGTGGGTATCGGCGTTGCGCCCGAATACCGCCTGATAGAGATCGGATTGTTCGGTCTTGGTCGGCATGCCGGTCGAGGGCCCGGCGCGCTGCGAGTTGACCACGATCAAGGGCAGCTCGGTCGCGACCGCGAGCCCGATCGCTTCCGTCTTGAGCGCGACCCCGGGGCCCGAGCTCGAGGTTACGCCGATCGAGCCGGAATAAGAGGCGCCGATTGCCGCGCACGCGGCCGCGATCTCGTCCTCGGCTTGGAACGTGGTCACGCCGAGCTCGGCCATCGTCGCCAACGCATGGAGCAAGGTCGAAGCCGGGGTGATCGGGTACGAGCTGAAGAACAGCGGCAGCTCCGCCAACTGCGCGCCGGCGGCGAGGCCGAAGGCAATGGCCTCGTAGCCGGTGATGTTGCGATAAGTCCCCGGCGCGATCGCAGCCGGCGGGATCACATAGGCCTCGATGCCCTCCGGCAGTTCGGCGGTCTCGCCGTAGGCGTGACCGGCATCGAGCGCCGCGGTATTGGCGGCGCCGAGATCGGGGCGGTCTTTGAACTTCTGCGCGAGCCAGGAATGGGTCGGTTTGCGGTCACGCCCGAACATCCAGTAAACGAGACCGAGTGCCCAGAAGTTCTTGCAGCGGAGCGCCTCGCGCTTGTTGAGGCCGCTCGTCTTCAAGGCGTCGAGCGTGCGCTGCGAAATATCGACCGCCATGAGGCGGTAGCTCGCGAGCGAGCCGTCGGTCAGCGGGTTGTCGCCAAAGCCGGCCTTTTCGAGGTTGCGATCAGTAAAGGTGCCGCTGTCGGCGATGACGACGCCGCCAGGCTTCAGGCTTTTGAGCTCGACCTTGAGCGCAGCCGGGTTGAACGCGACCAGGACGTCGGGGGCATCACCGACGGTCTTGATGTCGCGCGCACCGAAATTGATCTGGAACGCCGAGACCCCGAACGTGGTGCCGGTCGGCGCACGAATCTCGGCCGGAAAATCGGGGAAGGTAGCGAGGTCGTTCCCGGCCAGCGCGGTCGTTTGCGTGAATTGCGCGCCGGTTACCTGCACGCCATCGCCGGAATCGCCGGCGAAACGAACGACGACCGATTCTAGCTCGCGCCGGTCGAGACGTTCGGGTTCGTAGGCAACGGCTGTGCTCACGGGGGCCCTCCTAGATCGCCCGCCCAGTATACAGCCGGGCGGTCTCGCTCTAACTAACTTTCGTCGACCAGCGCCAGCATGTCCGCAACCGTTGCGAACTTGCGTCGCGGCGCGCCGGGTGGCGCGGCGGCGATCTCCGCTGCCTCGATCTTTTTCCACTCCGCGAACGAGATCGCCTGCACACGGCGGCTCGCGAGCAACGCCTCGAGCTGCGGTCGGCCCGGCTTGCGGCCGTGTACGAAGTCGGCGGCGATGAAAGCAGCAGCCGCGACCCCGTCCGGCCGGTTGGTCGCGATTACACCGGTAGGACCGCGGCGAATCCAGCCGACTGCGTAAAGGCCGTCGGCGACGCGGCCGTCGCGGTTTGCGACGATCCCGGCCTTGGCATCGAACGGCGCGCCTTCGAGCGGCGCCCCGCGATAGCCGATCGAGGGCAGCACCAGCCCGCACGGCACTTCGAAGAACTCGCCGGTGCCCCTGGCTTGACCGGCGACGACCTGCGTCCGCTCGAGGCGAAGGGCCTCGACCCGCTCGCCGCCCAGGATCGCGACCGGCGCCGCGTAGAAACAAAAATGAACCCGCTTGGGTTTCTCGTCCGCGCGGCGTTTGGTGAATTCCCAAAGCGTCGCCAGGTTCTTCTCTTTCAGCCGGCGGTCGCGGTCGGAGGCTTCGCCCTCGACCGTTTTCGGGAGCTGCGCCGCGTCGAGTTGCGGCACGCAGTTGTCGAGCTCGCCCATCTCGCGGAGCTCGACGTTCGTGAACTTGGCGTCGTTCGGCCCGCGCCGGCCGAACATGTAGACGTCGGTGAGCGGCGAAGCCTGGATCGCGCGGGCTGCATAGTCCGGGAGATCCGCCTTGGTCATCTCGGTCGGGGTCTTGACCAGGACCCGCGCGACGTCGATCGCGACGTTGCCGACGCCAATCACGGCGGCGGCGTGAACGTCGAGCGCGGGGTCGAGGTTCCGGAAGTCGGGATGAGCGTTGTACCAGCCGACGAACGCGGCGGCGCCGTAAACGCCCTTCTTGTCCTCGCCGGGAATACCGAGCGGCCGGTCGAACGGCGAGCCGATCGCGAGAACCACCGCATCGTAGGCGTCACGTAGCTCGTCCAGGCTGACGTCGCGCCCGACCTCGACGTTACCGAAATAGCGGACGGCCGGATCGAGGGCGACCTCCTCGTACTTACGGGTCACGTTCTTGGTGGTCTGGTGATCGGGAGCGACGCCGCCGCGAATCAGACCGTAGGGCGTCGGCAAACGCTCGACGATATCGACCGCGACCGCGCGCCCGGAGCGCAGCAGCGCTTCGGCCGTATAGAACCCTGCCGGCCCCGAGCCGACGATCGCAACGGTGATCGGGTCGCTCATGTCAACCCCGCACGCAATTTTAGGGCGCGATCATAGCGCACCCGGGGGCTTGATCGAATTTAGTTCGAGCGAACGTCAGAGCAGGTTGAAACGCGTATGCTCGCGCGCGACCACCGTGCCCTGCCAGGTCATGCGCGCCAGGCGTTCGACCTGCTCCATGAACAAGTCTTCATGGTCGGGGTCGTGGTGGAAAATCGCCAGCGTCTTTACGTTGGCAGCCTGGCTCAGACGCACGCCCTCCTGCCAGGTCGAATGGCCCCAACCGACGCGATTAGGGAACTCCTTGTCGGTGTAGGTCGAGTCGTAAATGACCAGATCCGCGCCTTCGATCAGCGCGAGGACGTTTTCGTCCGGCTTGCCGACCACATGTTCGGTATCGGTGATGTAGCACATCGACTTGCCGCGATACTCGATGCGATAGCCGGTGGCGCCGTCGGGATGGTTGAGCGGCTTGGTGATGACGCGGATGCCCTTGCCCAGGCTGAACGAATCGCCGAACCGGAAATCCTCAAATTCGAGCTTCGAGCCCATCATGTCGATCGGGACCGGGAAGGTCGGCTGCGACATCTGGCCGGCCAAGATGCGCTGAATCCCGCCCTTCTCGTTGAGATGACCGGCCATGATCGTGAAGTTGCGGTCCTTGCGGAACGCCGGCGAGAAGAACGGGAACCCGTTGATGTGGTCCCAATGGGTGTGGGTCAGCAGGATCGAGGCGCGGCGGACGTTCTTCTTGAGGAACCAGTGCCCGAGTTCGCGTAGGCCGGTACCGCAATCGAGGATGACGCGCTCGCCCCCCATCGCCACCTCGATGCAACTGGTGTTGCCGCCGAAGGCGATGTGGCGCGGAGTCGGGCACGCGATACTGCCGCGGACTCCCCAGAACTTGATTTTGAAAGCCATGTCCCAAGCTGCCTAAGCGCAGCCAATTCTTAGCGTTTTTGATCGGCCCCACCGAGTGGTCGAGATGGAATGTTAGTTCAGAGTTGGCCTTTTCGCTAGTTGGAGCGCGGATAGCGAAGCCGGTCGGCGTAGCGCAGCCGGCCACGCGGCTGATGCA